>OIZF01000962.1_pt1 | contig 18188 bp, 23 predicted proteins | sample 1588471 | NCBI WGS metagenome assembly OIZF01 (sample SAMN03283279) | human gut metagenome | biome: human-associated habitat; material: feces | host: Homo sapiens | place: Peru | collected 2012
CGGACAATGCCCTCGACGGCTACACCTATTATCAGTTCCCTGCCGCAGACGCCAACGCACCTGTCCTGACCGTCGGCCTGCCGCTGAAGAGCCTGTTCAAGGACAGCACGCCCCTCCACATTCTGCTGAGCATCCCGGAGCATGAGGTGAACATCGAGCTGACCGGCACTCTGACCGCCGCCGATACCATCATTGTCGCGCCCACCTCCCGGATGTCGGATGACGATGTCGCTTCCTTTGTCCAGATCCGAGAAGCCCTTGAAAGCTTCTCGCAGTTTATCCAGAAGCTGAGCAACTAACCCTCTCAGTCACCTCCGGTGACAGCTTCCCCAGAGTGGGAGCCATTGGCACGTCGGGCAAGTCCAGTCTGACGAAATAAGTTTTTTATAACATAAAAATACCGGACTCCGCTGTCCTGGTTCACTGGTTTTTCCGTGAATCAGGCGCAGAGCCCGGTTCTTTATTTTCTTACCGGTCCAGAATCTTCCCATCAATGGAGAAGGTCACGACCTGCCAAGGGATGAACTTTCCGCTGTTCTTCAGGGCGGTGACGGCAGCATGTTCCAGACCGCCGCAGCAGGGAACTTCCATGCGTACAACCGTCACACTTTGAATGTTGTTGTTTTGAATGATCTGCGTCAGCTTTTCGCTGTAGTCTATGCTGTCAAGCTTTGGACAGCCGATAATCGTAATTTTCCCACGCATGAAATCCTCGTGCATTCTGGCATAGGCGTATGCACTGCAATCCGCTGCAATTAACAATTTTGCGCCGTCAAAATATAGTGCATTAGTCGGTACCAGTTTGATTTGGCATGGCCATTGTCCCAACTGTGATTCTGTCTGTACCCGGGCAGAAGGAGTTGTTTCTTGTGAATGTTGAATACGCTGCATTCGACTGCCGGGGCAGCCTGTATGGGGAACAGCGGCATGATTGCTTTTCGCTTTTTTCCTCATATTTTCCTGCACAGCTTTTTCATCATAGGCGGCAGCTTCTCTCTCCACAAAGGAAATTGCACCTGTTGGGCAGGTTGGCAGACAATCTCCCAAACCATCACAATAATCATCTCGCAGAAGCGTTGCTTTGCCGTTTACCATGCCGATTGCACCCTCGTGACAAGCTTCGGCACACGCACCACATCCGTTACATTTTTCTTCATCTATTTGGATAATTCTTCGAATCATTTTATACCATCCTTTCTCTTGTCTTTCTGGGCATAGTATATTATAATTAAAAATAAAAATCTGTTGTTATAACAACGAAAGGGCAAAAAATATGAAATTATCCGATATGCAGCTATTCCGTGGGTTAGAAGAAGATGACATCTCCTCGCTTTTAAGCTGTTTGAATAGTGTAAAACGCAATTATAAAAAAGGAGAAGTAATTCTTTCAGAAGGGAGTATTATAGAGAATATCGGCATTGTGCTGTCAGGCATGGCAATGATATCTTGTAACGATATTTGGGGGAATACCAGCATTTTAGGAAGTGTTGCGCCTGGTTCTGTATTTGCTGAGGTATATGCCTGTATTCCGGGACAGCCGATGCTGGTTACAGTGTCTGCCGTGGAAGATACCTCTGTGTTGTTTATGAATGTGGGACGTGTTCTGACTACCTGCACAAACGCCTGCCCTTTTCATACAAACCTTGCACGAAATCTACTGACTGTCTGTGCTCATAAAAGTCTGCAACTTTCACAAAGGATTTTGCACACCAGTTCCAAATCCATACGAGGACGATTGATGTCTTATTTTTCAGAATGCGCAAAACATGCCGGAAGTAATTCTTTTCTGATTCCATATAACCGTCAGCAGTTAGCAGATTACTTGAATGTTGACCGCAGTACTATGTGCAACGAGCTTTCTAAAATGCAGAAAGATGGCATGATTGAATACAAAAAAAATCGTATTTTGCTCAAAGACTGAGATTTAAGGAATGGTATGAATTTGAATAGGAATTGATTTTTTAAGCAAAATCGCTTATGATCTGAGATAGAATATAGTGCTATTATCCACAGTTACAGAGCAAGTGTTATCAACACCGATAACAAAATGATAACATTAGCCTGTATAGGCAGGATAATATGGATAAATCAAATAATCAAAAGAACTGTAAACACGACAGAGAATAATCTCTAAACAAAATTGATTAGTAATTGTCGAGTTTGAATAGTTGGAGCTAAGCTGTAAAGCCTTTATCTACAAGGGTTTTACAGCTTTTTCTTTATAGAATTGCATTATGCTTGCATTATTTTTCATTAACTTCTCTGTGATAGACAGCAGTATGTTAGTTGCTCGTATAATTTGCAACGCTTTGTGAAGCAGGTGTATATTGCAAAATTCCAGTCAATTTGTTGGCAACTTCAAGATTTGTGTTTGGATATAAATGTCCATATGTTCCTAATGTCGTCTGGATTTTTTCATGCCCCAGACGTTCTTTGATAAGTAAAGGATCGTGTTAAAGGATTTAGAAGAAGTCATCCAACAGAAACTTGATAGTATGTTATTTGCTAATCCTGATTGTATAAACTATTATGAACGTTATCAGCAGATTATTGATGATTATAATAGTGAACAGGATAGAACGACAATCGAGAAGACTTTCATGGAACTGATGGATTTGACAAATCAGATGAGTCAAGAAGAACAACGTTATGTCCGTGAAGGATTTACAAGTGATGAGGAACTATCTATGCTATTCCGTGATGATTTAAGCAAAAGCGACATCAAGAAGTTAAAAGAAGTTGCAGCATCACTTCTTCAAAAAATAAAAAATAAGATTGCTGAATTTGATCATTGGACAGATAAGTAAGAAATCAAAGCAGCTATTGATAATCTTATCCGTGATACCCTTTGGGCAGAATTACCTGAGTGCTACGATGAGGTTAGCATCTCTATGTATCGTCAACAGGTATATAAGTATGTATATACTCGATACAGAACAGTTGCTTAATAAGGACGGTGAAGTAAAATGAAATGTGTTTTGTGTGGCAATGAATCAAAACTTATGCAAAGTCACATAATACCTCAGCTTGTTTATAAAAGAACTCGAAGTCACAAGAATTCTCGATTTCGCTTATTGGATGATTTTACAAAAGTAATGCAAGACGGTGAAAAAAGACCGAGGCTCTGTCATGACTGTGAAGAACTATTTAGTTCATATGAAGTGAAATTTGCATCAGACTTTCTTGATGAATATTTAAATACAAACAAAATAAAAAATAACATATCGGGAGTGGTTGATAACTATTTACTGACAGTTACTTGGAGAATTTTATGGGATGATTTGTACAGTTGAATTCTCATTCCAGTCATTTTACTAGAGAATTCTTTGAAGAATTTTGTAAAGAATTAGGTGACTATTTACTTTCAATTGGTGCTAATAATAATACTCGTCCACCTTTTAAATTTAAAACATATATTTACAAGTTGGAATCATTGATAAAGAACAAAGCTATTCACGAGATGGCAAAAGGCACCCTTTTTGGATATAGTGTTTATCAAGCAAAGGACAATTCTGTTGCAGTAATTGTCTATTATGCAGGATTAGTATTTGTGACCTATTATAATTACGATAAAAAGAAATACATATTGATAGGTCAAAGACCTATCCTATTCAAAGGTCTTGTTAGACGAAAAATAATCACAGAGGAACTCCAACTTCAATTTTCTGAAGGGGCTCAGCAATACCAAAAAGTTATGAGCCCTGAATTGCAGAGTTCCATTCAAGAATATTATAAAAAGCATTAATTAAAAATAACCTCACATACCGATTCAGTGCTTGATCAAAAGAAAACGACCACACAGGAGCATTACTACTCTTGTATGCTCGTTATTTCTTTTATCACCGCTTGAAGACGTCACTCAAAAACTGTTTTTTTCTTACAATCCCTAAGTGAAGGCTGCGTTCTAAGATCTTCTTTTTTTATTTAATGTTAGTGTTAGCTAACTCTTTTGAAGATTTTGGTTAAAATTTGTTGCGAATATGTCAAATTATGTGTATACTAATCCTCGACATAAATGGTTAGCTATAACTAACCAAAGGAGGACGATATAAAAAAAGTAAATTAATGAATTTAGTTTTAGCTGAAACAATTGTAACATCTGTAGTTGCTTACACTTCTACTTTAGTAGAAGCAACGACTTCTACAGGTGTTGATATGCCACTCAAGCAACATCAAATAACCAAGAAGCTGTAACTTTAGTTGCAACTTATAAAGTACCTGTAGCTTCTTTAACATGTGGGGCACCACTTCCTGCAGTGCAATCTGCATTTGCGAAAGCATTTGGTGATGAAGTTATTGTTAAAAAATATAGTGATGGTACTTCTAAAGCTGTCGCTACATTACAACACATGGAAGTAAATATGGGTACAAAATATGAAGCAAATATCACTTCTGTAACAGGTGCGACTGTTTTATCTACTAAAAATGAATCATCAACAAAATTCAACGGTAATGTTGAAACAGTAGAAGTACCTGAAAAAGTCGAATTTGATTTAAATTTAGATGCAAATAATAAACAAGTTTTAGAAATCAATGTTGACTTTATGGATGAAATGTCTGGAAGTTCACATCCAATGGACATTACTTTAGAACTTTCAATGGATGAAAAAGTTGAATTAACGGATAAAGAATTATTAAAAGCAACAATAGATGAAGCAAGAGCTGAAATGGGAAAAGGTATAACAATCGATTCAGCTTGTTATGTGCAAATTTTCTTAGATGAAGCTAATAAAGTTTATGAAAAAGAAAATGTAACACAAAAAGAAATTGATGAAGCGACTCAAAAATTAAAAAATGCGATTCTTTATTTAGTAAGAAATATTGATGAAGGGACTTACACAATTAATGGAAGTTTTGTCAAAGAAAATAGTGATGAAGAATCAATGGCTAATAAAGCTTTGAAGAATGTTGTTATGAAAGTTATTGGAGATCAAACTTATGTTGAATTAGAAGCGCAACCAATGAGTATGTATGGTATGACTGCAGCGATTGAAAAACTAGAAATTCAAAGTGCTGCTGGAGATCATTATGAAGAAGCTCAAGTTTTAGCAACAGATGAAAATGGAGCCCTTCTAAATTTGGATTTGTATTCCCATTAAATCGTACTTATACAACGGTTCAATTTACATATATGGGAACACATAGTGCAGTAGCTCGTTTAAAATTAGATTTAGATAGTATTGTAGAAGTACAAGCAGATAAAACAGCATTAAAAAATCAAATTGGTGAAGGAAGTTATAAAGTAAAATCAAGTTATACTGAAGAAAGTTATCAAGCTTTACAAGTAGCTTTAGAACATGCACGTACTGTACTTTATAATGATAATGCAACTCAAGAAGAAGTAAATCAAGAGGTAAAAGCTGTACAAGTTGCAATTGATAATTTAGTAGCTCGTCCAATTTCTGGAAAAGCATTATTAGATGAGGAGGGTACTTATGAAGTTCCAGTTTATTTATGGAATGCATCTAGTGATAAAGCTTCTATGGCTGCTTCAGCATTGAAACAAAATGCCATCATTACTGTAAAAGATGGTAAAAAAGTCATGACAATTTATACAACTCAAATGAAAATGGGAAGTATTGAAGCTTATTTACAAGAATTAAAAGTAAAATATGGAGATACTTATCAAGATATTCAACCTGCATCTTATGATGAAAATGGTAATCCAACAAGCTTTACATTTGAACTTCATAATACAGAGGAATATGTTTTAGTAAAAATGAATCCTCATGTAGCAATGATGGGTAATACGGATTTAGATGCACGTATTAAAGTGGATTATGATGGATTAAAAGTTGCATCAAATGATAATTCAAATTCAGATAAAAAAGAAAACGAAGATAACAATAAAAATCAAACAAATGATTCAATAACTAAAACAGGTACATCTACTACAAATTCGTCTTCAAGTAATGGTAGTGAAACTTCTACAACTAAAATATCAGCTGTCGATACAGGAGATTATAACTCAGCTTATGTGATGATGGCTTTAGCTGGTCTTAGTGTAACTGGTGCTTGTGCTTTAGTTAAAACTAAAAAGGAAGATTAGTAAATAGTGTCTTTTTAATTTAAAAAATATCAATGGTATGTTTAAAAGTATTGAAGAATTAGGAACTCTATTAGATAAACAAGATCAAGCAAACAAGCTTGTAGGTGAATTTGTTGATTATATGTCTAATTTTAAAACAGGCACAACAAGGCCAAAAGTACTTATTTTAATGGGGCTTCCTAGAAGTTATGTTGTAGTGACTTCTTCAAGCTATGTTGGTAATCTTTGTGAATTAGCTGGTGGTGAAAACATTTATGGTGATGGGGATGGACAAGATTTTATTAATGCCAGTGTTGAAGATATGTTAGAAAAACAACCCGACCTTATTTTAAGAACATCTCATGTAATGCCTGACCAAGTTGCAACCATGTTTGAAAATGAATTTAAAAATAATAGTTCATGGCAAAATTTTGAAGCTGTTAAAAATAATAAAGTTTATGATCCTGAAAATGGAACATTTGGTATGAGTGCCAATTTACAATATCAAACAGCTTTAGAAAAATTAAGGGAAATTTTTGATGGTAAACAAGACTAAACATTATGCGTTACTTTGTATTGGTTTAATTGTTATTTTATTTGGCTTAATTTTCATTGTGGTTAATACGGGCACAATTAAGGTTACTTTTATGGAATTAATATGAGGATTATTTATTGAATATAATGAAAAAGTTGCGTCTATTTATCATATTGTTTTCCACGTATTGTTAGTGCTGTTTTAGTAGGGGTATCACTTGCTATTGTAGGATGTTTATTTCAAGCTGTATTAAAAAATCCCTTAGCTGATCCAAGGATGATTGGTGTTTCTAGTGGATGCCAGTTAGCTATGACTATCTGTTTATTATTCTTACCACAACACTATTATTTAAAACCTTTATATGGCTTTATCGGTGGATGTTTAGCTCTTGTGATTATTTACTTACTATCCTATCATTCAGGATTTCAACCTGTTCGTATTTTATTGATTGGCGTTGCTTTGCATTATTTCTTTAGTAGTTTACTCGATATTTTTTCTAGCACAGGGATTAATAATGTTTCCGTGAATGCTTTATTAGGAAGTCAAATATCATCACAAACTTGGAATGATGTTTTACAAGTAGGGATTTACTTATTTCCTCTTTTACTTCTTACAAGTTTTACCTATAAGACATGTGATCTATTTAGCGGTAATGTTAGTAAGTGTGAGTGTCACCCTAGCAGGAACGATTTCTTTTATTGGTTTGCTTATTCCTCATATGGCGCGTGTATTGGTAGGATCAAAACACCAACGTCTATTTGTAGTTAGTGGATTGTTAAGGGCAATTACGTTACTTTTAGCGGATACATGTGGTAGGGCACTTTTTACACCAATGGAAGTTTCAGCAGGAATTCTTTTATCTTTAATTGGAGCACCTTTATTTATCTTATTAATTAGAAGGAGTCAGTTATGATTGAATTAAAACAAGTTACTTTTCAATATGATAAAAAGGAAATCTTTCATAACTTAGATTTAAAAATCAAAGAAGGAAAAATCACAATGATTTTAGGACCGAATGGTTCACGAAAATCAACATTACTTCATGTCATGGTTAGATTAAATAAACCAACTAAGGGAGAAGCCTTATTAGAAAATGAATCCATATCTAAGATGAAAAGTAAAGACTTCGCTAAAAAGCTTGCCATCGTTAATCAAAAAAAACAGTGCTCCTTATGATCAAGACGTAAAACAATTGTAAGTTATGGTAGATTACCTTATGAAAAATTAGGTTATGCTCTAACAAAAGCAGATTATGAAATTATAGATTGGGCAATGAAAATAACAGGATTAGAGAGTATTGCTAAAGAAAAAATGGGTTCATTGTCTGGTGGACAAGCTCAACGTGTATGGATCGCGATGGCTTTAGCCCAAAAAATAAAAATCCTCTTACTTGATGAACCAACCACTTATTTAGATATAAAATACCAATATGAAATACTTGAACTTGTTAAACAATTAAATAAAAAACGTGGTTTAACTATTATTTTAGTCCTTCATGATTTAAATCAAGCAATTGATTATAGTGATGAACTGGTTGGACTTAAATCTGGAAATATTTTATTTCAAACATCAAAGGAAAACTTAAATTCTAATTTAATTCAAGAATTATATGACTATCCTTTAGAAATTATTAATTATCAAAATCAAAAACTCGTAATGAAAGGACAAAACAATGAAAAAAAACAAAACATTATCTTTGCTTGTTACAGGTGCACTTTTAGTACCTAATTTAATTACTCCAATTTATGCTAGTGAAAATAATTTTGTGAAATGGTCCAAATTAATTGGATCAACAGGTGGTTCTTCATCTTCTCTTGCTTATAGTGACACAGTTAGTCATGTAGAAACTTTAATTGATGGTAATTTACTTGTAGCTGGAACTTTTGATGGAAACAAAGTGACAGGTAACGACAAATTTAAAGGAAAATCAGATGGCTATATCGCTAAATATTCAACAACAGGGGAAGAAATATTTTCTACATTAATTGGTGGAAATAACGCAGAAGTATTAAACTATGCTATTGCGAGTAACCATGGTGGTTATGTTGCTGTAGGTTATACACAATCAAATGATCAAGATTTTGATTCTTTACTTAAAGGTGGTAAAGATGGCTTTGTTGTGAAATTAGATGAAGAAGGGAAAATTGAAAAATTAGTGACTTTTGGTGGAACAGATGCCGATGAATTTAAAATGATTTTAAACGATCTTGATGGTGGATACATTGCGGTTGGTTATACTCACTCTACAAATGGAGATTTAGAAAATATTAAAGATACGACAGATCGTGATGCCGTAATCGTTAAATATGATCAAGATTTAAACATTCAATGGACTACAACAGTAGGTGGAAGCCAAGGATCAAAAATGGATGAATTCAACTCTGTTGTACGCACGGATGATGGTTATTTTGCTGTAGGTTATGCAAATTCAGATGGAGAAGATTTAGAAGACATCCATCTAGGTAAAAAAGATATCTTAGTTGCGAAATTTGATGAAAGTGGAAAGAAATTATGGGTAAAAACTTACGGTGGTTCATTAGATGATACAGCGAATATTGTGTTAAATACAGCTAGAAATAATGAAGATGGTGGAAGAGCACGTATCGTTCAAGAAGATGATGTCAAAAATCAAGGATTGATCATTGCTGGATCTACTGTTTCAACTGATGGCACATTTACTTCAAAAGAAAATGAAGGAACAAGTTCATTTATCTTACGTTTAGATTATGATGGCAATGTTATCTTTGAAGATACATTAGCTTCTACTTCTGCGAATAAAGCAACAGGTTTAAAAGTAGTAGAAGATGGTTTTGTTTTAAGTGGAACTTATAGTAGTAATGATTTGGATTTTACAGGTCAACATTTAAACGGGAAACAAAATGTTTATGTAAGTTACTATTCTAAAACAGGTAATCGTTTAAATATCAATTCTTTTGGTGGAAACAATTCAGATGAAGTTTTAGGAATCGAAAGAGCGGCTAATGAAGATTATATTGTTTATGGAAAAACAACTTCAAATAATGAATTTGCTACAGGGCTACAAGGAAAAGTTGATGGATTCATTGCAGCTGTAGATGGAGATCAAGTTTTATCCTATACAACTGAAAAATATTTAGTACCAGTTAAAGCAATCAAAGCAAAAGAAGATTCAGCATCTATGATGGCACCAATGCTTTATGAAAAAGCTTATGTAGAAAAAGAAGGAGATCAATATTTAGTTACTTTCTATTTCCAAAATGCAACCATCATGGGTTCTACGGTAAGTAGTAAAACATTAGGAGCAGTAAGCTATGATGATCATGGTACTTTAGTACCAGCATTATATGATGAATATGATGAAAAGACACAAATTAAAACAACACAAATTCGTGTAGATTCATTAGATGATCCAATTGGTATTCATATTGAAGATGCAATGGGTGATATTCGTTTAAGTTTCTCATTTGATCAAAAAGAAGAAACAGAAACACCTCCCTATTTTGAACCTGTAGAAATTACAGTACCTGATTTTGATGAAAGTTATAAAACAGCTATTGGTGGTAGTGACTATGATTATGTCAATGATACAGCGACTTTATCTAATGGAAATACAGTTATTGTAGGACAAACTTATTCAAATGATGGTGATTTTGAAAACATTAGAAAAGGTGGAAGTAGTGGTTTTGTTTTAGAATATGATCAAAATCATAAGATCATTAATAAAATGTTAATTGGTGGAACAGAATACGATTCTATCGCTTATATTAGTGGTATTGCACCAACAGATGATGGTGGATATTTTATAGCTGGAAGCTACAGTGAAGGTGTAGGTGTCGATCCAACAGGAGATTTTGCTTCATTAAATACAGAAGGATCAGTTCATGGAAAACAAGATACATTTATTGCGCGCTATAATGCTAATCATGAACAATTATGGATCAAAGGATTTAGTGGAAGTGAATATGATCAAGCAAAATCAATTAAAGCCACACCAGATGGTGGATCAATTACTTTAATTGAAACAAACTCTAATGATGGAGATATGTTAGATAAGAATGCAGGATTATTTGATTTAGCTTTAGTCAAGTATGATGAATCAGGAAATCTTCAATGGACACAATATATTAATGGACGTAACATTGAATCAAGTCATTCAGGAATTGATGTTTTAGCTAATGGAAATTATGTTGTAGCTGGAATTTATTCATCAACAGATGGTACATTTACAGAAGCGGATCGTTATGGAAACTTATTCGATTTATTTGCTTGTGAAATTGATTCAGATGGCCATATCTTAAGTACACACACTTATGGTGGAGATAGTAACGAATACTTTAATGAAGTAAAAGCAACATCAGATGGAGGATTTATTATGGTTGGAGATACTAAATCTTCAACAGATACATTTGTAGGTAGCGCCGGTTATGATAATGCTTATGTATTAAAATGTAATGCAAATTTTGAAAAAGAATGGGTCAAAGCTCTTAAAAGTACAGAGAATTCAGATGCAGTTAGTGTCGTTGAAACAGATGAAAATTATTATGTATTAGGCGATACAAGAGGAAATGATTTTGATTTTGAAAATTTAAGTAAAGGAAATATGGATGTTTTCTTATCTAAACTTGATAAATCGGGAAACTTACTTGAAGTAAATACAATTGGTGGTGTTGATGCAGATTATGCAGTGCGTTTAAATCAAATCAATACCTATCAATTAGGAATCTTAACTTATAGTGAATCGACTAACGGTGATTTTACAGATATGAACCGTGGTAAATTTGATGGCGATTACTTTGTTTATGACTTTACAACAAAACCAGAAGATTCAAAAGTAGAAATTTCCTCAGATTCAAATCCAATCAGTAATTCAAAGCAGGATCTTGTCTTTACATTTAGTCAAGATGTACCTTCACTCATATCTATTTTAGTAGATGGAAAAGCAATTGACATTTCAGCATATGTTAAAGTAGAAGGAAATACCATTACAATTTCTAAAGGTTATTTAGCAACATTAAGTGCAGCTTCACATGCAATTGTGTTCCATTTTGCAAATGGTCAAACTGTCAATGCAAGTGTGATCATCACAAAACAAACAGATAATTTAACACCTGATAAAGATCATACTCAAGATAAACCAAATCAAGATGCAAAAGATGATCAAACAAACCAAGATAATCAAAATCAAAGTTCAAATGATAATCAAACAAGTGGAGATCAATCAAAAGTTGAACAAACTTCTTCTAATGGAAGTTCATCTCAAACTACTTCATCTGTAAATACTTCAGATACAACAACAATTTCATCTGCTTTAGGATTATTTGTTGTTTCATTATTTGGAACATTGATGTTAAGACGTAAAAAAAGTACTAAACAATAATTAGAGAACGAACCAGCTTAAAATGAGCTGGTTTTTTTGTTTTGTATCGCGTTATAATAAAAAATAAGGATTTAGTCAAGTATGTCTAAGTAAAAATAATCGAATTCTGGTTTGATGTCGTGTCTTTTTTAGAGATGATTTGGTAAAGTGTAAGTGAAAGGAACAATAAAATGGAACAACAAAAAATTGGAAGATTTTTAAAAGAATTAAGAAAAGAGAAAAAATTAACTCAAGAGCAATTAGCCACAAAGCTTAACGTTTCAGGAAGAAGTGTATCTCGCTGGGAAACGGGAACCACTATGCCAGATATTAGTTTGCTTTGTGAACTTGCTGAATTTTATCAAATCGGTATTTTTGAAATTATCGATGGTCAAAGGAGAAATGAACAAATGAATGAAGGAGTCAAAGAAACAGCATTAAAATTATCCGATTATACAAATGTCATAAATCAACAATTAAAAAAACGTTTACTTTATTTAACAACCTCAGCCTTGTTAGGAATGTTTGTATTTATTTTTATTGAAGCTTCAGGATTAGATACACCTGATAGTATTTATGAAAATATTGCAAGTGCCTGTTTAGGTTTGAACATGGGGATGTTGGTCGTACTCGTAATGTATTTATCAGGATGGCTTGGGAAAATAAAAGCTAAGAAAAAGAAAGGATGCTAATTATGAAATTGAATATTAATTTACCAGCTTATTATACAAGTCAATATAATGTAAATGATGATGTTTATGATCAAATTTAGATAAAGGTGGTGCTTGGTTATGATGGTTAATCCTACAAAAAAACAAAAAGAACTAAATAAAATATTTGAAGAAGAAGTTGCTCAATGGTGTTATTTTGATAAAAAAACATGTGAAATCAAACTAAAACTAGATACACATAAAGATATTGTTCATAAATATCATTTGTATATGAGCAGTTAGCCGACAAATAGTCGGCTTTTTTTATTATTAATATTTGAAAATAATAAAGAAAGCGTTTTATTTTTAGCATAATAGAGCTAAAGGGGGATAAAAACATGAATAAAGTCGTATTTTTTGATATGGATGGAACACTTTTAGCACAAAAAGATCCAACATCTATTCCATGTATGAGAGAGTATACTAAAGAAATACTAAAAAAAGTAAGAAAGCAGGGGCATCATTTGTTTATTGCTTCGGGTAGATCTTACGCTTTTTTACCAGAAGAAGTGTTAGAAGGGCATTTTGATGACTTTGTTTTAGCAAATGGCTCTTGTATTATGTATCAAGGAGAGTCTCTTTGTTTACAACCATTAGATGTCAAGCGAGTAAAAGTATTAGTAGAAGGATTTGATCGAAGAAAAATAGATTATGTTTTACAAGGACAAACTAAGAGTTACATTGTAAATCATACGGAGGGGGTATTAAAAGAATTTTATACGCATTGTAATGTTAATTTTAATTATATTGTAGATCAATTTGATTTAGATAAAGAGATCAAAGAAACGGTTAAAATTGAAGTTATGCCGACAACAAAAGAAGATGAAATGTATTGTTTAAATTTAAAAGATCACTCTTTTAACTTAATGGGCTGATGCTACGGAGTTTCTGGAAACATTCTTCAAGCTGTACCCTACGGCTACGGAAACAGAGCTTGCCTACTATGTGGCGGGAAATACCCTTGAACCGATAAACGAGGACTACCTCTATTCCGAGCTTGTCAATTCTGTGTTCACAGCTGACGGGGATAACATTAAGGTCAAGGTGGCTGTGAAGTTTATCGATAATCAGACAAAGGCGACGCAAGTATAACAGTATGGGCTGACGCTACATAAAGACGGGAATTGGAAAATCATAGGATAGTTGATAAGAGTGATAAAGCGTGCATTTCTATGTATAGATTTGCACGCTTCCATAGAATATTTGTTTGATTGAAGCTTAAATGTATTGTTTTAATTTTCTTTTAAAGAATTTATCTCAAAAAATTTATGGATTGTTTAAAAAAATCTAAAACATACTCTGTTAATTCCTCAGGAGTTTCTTGGCATTTATTTTCTATCCAATGAATTAAAATACTCCACAATCCTCCAAATGTAAAGAGTACAGAATATTTAGAAAAATTTTGTGCTTGTGTCAAATTGATTGGAATTTCGGGCTGTACTTCTCTGCCAACATACTCATATATCAATTCTACGTGATTGCTTTCTAAAAAGTATAATAAATCATGTTTTTCTAATAAATATAAGAAATTTTTATGCTGTTGCCAAAATCGAAAATACGAAACAATACCTGTATAAAAAGTTAAAGTACCTAGTTCTTTTTCCATAATTGCCATTTCTCTTAAGATATTGGAACAATACAATTTTAAAATATCCTCTTTAGAACTAAAATGTCTATAAAATGTTTTTCTATCATAATCAGCGGTTATGGCTAATTCTCGAATAGTAATAGATGTATAATTTTTCTTTTCCATAAGCTCAAATAACGCTTTGGTAAAAGCAACCTCTGAACGACTAAGATTATGTAAATATTGTACTTCAATCATCTTATCCCCACTTTCCTTAAATGTCACATTTTCTGATTGATGTAGCACTTTATTTGGTTTTATTGACCTTTCCTATTCTGTATTGTATCATAAAAATGCTACAAGTGTGACATTTTGTTTTAAAGTATGTGTTAGTTTCCGCTAACTGTCAAGGAGGGTAAAAAATGGAAAGTGAAAAAAACAGCCTGCAAAATCATCATATTTATTTCAATTAGTAGATAACAGGCAAAAAATATTGCTATATTTGGCTGTCTTTTGTAGTGTAGTTTCAGGGTTTTTAGCATTTATACCGTATATCATGGTATTTAAGACCATTCTTATTATTTTTGAAAAGAATAGTAATATAGATGTAGCTCTTACCTATGGAGTAATTGCAGTAATTGCTATTATTCTAAAATTCATTTTTCAAGGATTTTCCATGATATTGACCCATTTAGGTGCATATAATCTTCTTTATTTGGTAAGAAAAAGAATGTGTAAACATCTTGGAAAAATTGAATTAGGTTATTTTACGGATAATAGCACAGGCGAAATTAAAAAGGTTCTCATGGAAGATGTAGAACGGTTAGAGAAATTTTTTGCACATCAAATACCTGATATAACAGTCGCTATATGCGTGCCTATTACTGTTTTGTGTTATATGTAATATCTCAATTTATTTATGGGGCTTATTATGTTAATTCCCATTGTCATTACTTTTATTATTCAATTTATTGAATTAGCAATAGCAAATCCTGTAATGAAAGAAGCCTCAACGATTATCGGCAGTATGAATTCAGGTATCATGCAATATGTAAATGGCATGGCAGTTATGAAAGCCTATAATATGACAACCGACTCTTACGATACTTATGCTAAATCAATTTTGGGTTACAGTACACTTTGGAAAAGGTTAAGTAAAATTTTGGCCCCTATGAGTGCAGTTTCTAAAGTGGTTATTGAGTCAGGAATATTCTTTACTTTGCCTATTGGTGGGCTCTTTATTTAAAAGGGAATTTAGAATTAGAAGCATATATTTTCTTTATTATTATGAGCATTGTATTTTTATCCTCTTACAATAATTTGCTCAATTTTGCCCAAATATTCAGTCAAATTTCCTCTGGCTTAGAACAAATAAAAAAGCTCATGGACATACCAAAACAAAAATCAGGCAAGTTGGAATTATCAGCTACACAACAACATACTATCCAATTTGAAAACGTGAGCTTCGCTTATGAAAAAAAAGAAGTTTTAAAGAATATCAATCTCACCATACCGAATGGAAGTTTTACAGCATTGTCGGTGCATCTGGTGCAGGAAAAACAACAATTGCACAACTTATCCCACGTTTTTGGGATATTTCCAAAGGGAACATCAGAATAGATGGCAAAGAAGTTAAAGATATATCGGTTAATAATCTTATGGATATGATTTCCTTTGTTTTTCAGGACGCTTTTATGCTCAATGACACAGTTTATCAAAATATTGCAATCGGAAAATCGAATTGCACTTTAGAAGATGTAGAACGTGCAGCAAAATCTGCTCAAATACATGATTTTATATTATCGCTCCCTAATGGCTATGAAACGATATTAGGTGAAACGGGAATTAAGTTGTCGGGCGGAGAAAGGCAACGTATTTGTATCGCAAGAGCTATATTAAAAGACGCTCCTATCATTATTTTTGATGAAGCGATCAGTTTTACAGATGTTGAAAATGAGCATAAAATTCAATTAGCATTAGAAGAATTATTAAAAGGGAAAACGACAATTATGATTGCTCACCGTTTACATACAATCGTTCAGGCAGATTGTATTTGTGTATTTGAACAGGGAGAGCTTAAAGAAAAAGGCACACATACAGAGTTATTAGAAAAGTAAGGATTATATGCAAAAATGTGGAACACTTATAGAAACAGAGGTGAGCTAAATGTTTAAAGTTATTCGATATATGAAAGAATTAGCCAATGAAGATTATAAAAAATTAGTTATGCCGATTATACTTTCTGTTTTTGATAGCATTTTAAATTCATGTATGTATGGAGTTATGCTGTTTTTGCTACTTGATTTAAGCACTGATAATCTTGATTATCAAATATTGAAAAACTATACCCTGATTTTAATTGTCATTTTTTTGCTCCGTTGTATTGCACAGGCTATCAGTTTTACACAAGCACAATGTATAGGTTCAGATGTAAGTTATAAATTAAGATTACGTACTGCTAACCATTTACATAAGTTATATCTTGGATATTTCAATAAAAATAGCATTGGTAAATTAACAGGGATACTGATTACTGATGTTAATGATTTTGAAGCCATTATTACTCACTGTCTATGTGATATTATTAAAGTTATTTCATTTACAACAATATCCTTGATACTTGCATTTTGTCTTAATATAACCTTTGGTGTAGTTTTAGCGTTTTTAATAGTAGTCGCCTTTCCGCTGCTTATGATCTCAGGAAATATCTCTGCCAGAAATTCAGCAAAACTAAGGGCTGCAAATAATCAAGTAACATCCCGTATTGTTGAGTACATCAATGGAATGAAAACCTTTCGCTTATATAATTTAATTGGAAACCACTTTACAAAGTTAGATGAAACTTTGCAGAAGTTAAAGAAGATTTCAACAAAATCAGAAATTTCAATATTACCGTTTGCGTTAAGTTTTTCAGTCGTTACATCTTTTATTGTACCGTTTTCTTTAATTTTGGGGATATACCTATTCACTGTATCAAGAATTGATAGTGCTACATTCTTGGTCTTAATATTGCTATCGGTTTCAGTATCTCGTATTTTGAATGTCTTGGGTTCGCTTTATCCTCAAGTACGTTCAATTTCAAAAGCGTCTGAAAATATTTTATCTATTTTACATACAAAACCGTTACATTATAAAATGGATAATACCAATTTCAGCAATTTTGATATTGAGTTTACAGATGTATCTTTTCAGTACACTGATACAATAACTGTTTTACAGAATGTCTCTTTTAAAGCAAAACAAGGTACAACAACTGCGTTGATTGGTCCGTCTGGTTCAGGAAAAACAACAGTTGTTAGTCTGATTGCACGTTTTTGGGATATTCAAAATGGAACAATCTCCATAGGCAATAAAAACATAAAAGATATATCCCCTGATGTACTTACACAGTATATGTCTATTGTCTTTCAAGATGTGTATTTGCTAAATGATACTGTATTTAATAATATTCGCCTTGAAAAACCTGACGCAACAATGGAAGAAGTTATACAGGCTTCAAAAGAAGCTAATTGTCATGAATTTATCCTACAAATGGAACATGGGTATGATACCGTAATCGGCGAAGGCGGTTCGACATTGTCAGGTGGAGAAAAGCAAAGGATTTCTATTGCACGAGCTTTATTAAAAAATTCGCCTATCGTTCTTTTAGACGAAACTACCTCAAACCTTGACGCAGACAATGAATATGAAATTCAAAGTGCTTTTAATCATTTAATGAAAGATAAGACGGTATTTGTAATCGCACATTGCTTAGGAACGATTGTAAATGCGGATAGCATTCTTATTTTAGATAAAGGTATTATTAAAGAGCATGGTAATCATCAAAAGTTATTAGAGCAAAATGGTTGGTATGCAAAGATGTATGAGAAACAGAGAAAAGCACAGAATTGGAAAGTGTCAATTTAAAAGGAAAGTATTTATGATAGGACTAAAAAAACGAGATATTAAAAAATATACTGAACCGACTTTGTTGGACAAAAAATAATTAACTTAATGATAAGGCTTGATTCCTA
>OIZF01000965.1_pt1 | contig 18157 bp, 8 predicted proteins | sample 1588471 | NCBI WGS metagenome assembly OIZF01 (sample SAMN03283279) | human gut metagenome | biome: human-associated habitat; material: feces | host: Homo sapiens | place: Peru | collected 2012
CCATGTTATCTGGGTGAAGTGTACGTCCTGTACCACCACCTGAAGCTACTGAGAAGTACTTCTTTCCAGCTTCAAGTCTTTCCTTCTTATATGTACCTGCAACTGGATGCTGGAATCTTGTAGGGTTTGTTGAGTTACCTGTGATAGAGATATCAACATTCTCCTTCCACATGATTGCAACACCTTCTGTTACATCATTAGCGCCGTAGCAGTTAACCTTAGAACGAAGACCATCTGAGTATGCTGTTCTAGAGATTTCCTTTACTTCGCCTGTTGAATAATCCATCTCTGTCTCAACGAACGTGAATCCGTTAATTCTTGAGATAATCTTAGCTGCATCCTTACCAAGACCGTTAAGGATAACTCTAAGAGGTTTCTGTCTAACCTTGTTAGCCTTCTCTGCAATACCGATAGCACCTTCAGCAGCAGCGAATGATTCATGGCCTGCAAGGAATGCGAAACATTCTGTCTCTTCTTCAAGTAACATCTTACCTAAGTTACCATGTCCAAGACCAACCTTTCTCTGGTCAGCAACTGAACCTGGAATACAGAATGCCTGAAGACCTTCACCGATAGCTGCAGCAGCTTCTGAAGCCTTTCTTGCACCCTTCTTGATAGCGATTGCTGCTCCTACTGTGTAAGCCCAGCATGCATTTTCAAAACAAATTGGCTGGATACCCTTAACCATAGCATATACATCTAATCCGGCATCCTTAGTAATCTTTTCAGCTTCTTCAATACTAGCTATACCATAGCTGTTAAGAACTGAAGTAATCTTATCTATTCTTCTCTCATATGATTCAAATAAAGCCATTCTAATTGTCCTCCTTACTTAACTTCTTCATCTGTTCTTGGGTCAATAATCTTAACAGCATCTGCAACTCTTCCGTACTGTCCGCAAGCCTTCTCATATGCTGTTGTAGGGTCATCACCCTTCTTAATGAAGTCTGTCATCTTACCAAGGCTGACAAACTTGTAACCGATAATCTGGTTGTCCTTATCAAGGGCAATACCTGTTACATAACCTTCAGCCATCTCAAGGTAACGAGGACCTTTCTTTAATGTACCATACATAGTACCAACCTGAGAACGAAGTCCCTTACCAAGATCTTCAAGACCGGCACCAACTGCAAGTCCACCCTCAGAGAATGCGCTCTGAGTTCTTCCGTAAACGATCTGTAAGAATAACTCTCTCATAGCTGTGTTAATTGCATCACAGACAAGGTCAGTGTTAAGAGCTTCCATAACTGTAAGTCCTGGTAAAATCTCTGCTGCCATAGCTGCTGAATGTGTCATACCTGAACATCCGATAGTCTCAACTAAAGCTTCCTGAATGATACCTTCCTTAACATTAAGAGTAAGCTTACATGCACCCTGCTGAGGAGCACACCAGCCTACACCATGTGTAAAACCTGAAATATCTTCAACCTTCTTATTCTGTACCCATTTACCTTCTGTTGGCACTGGAGCTGCTCCATGATGAACGCCCTGTGCTACTGGACACATATTCTCTACTTCCTGTGTGTAAATCATCTTATTACTCCTTTCGTAATTCATAGTGTTTACTATAAATGAAACGACGGCCAGAAGCCGTCGTCCAAGCCTTGACTATTTTCTCACAAACTTTTGCATTAGTCAATGTGAGACACAACATTTTTACATTAATAAAACAAAAAATTCACATAATTATCTCTTAGTTACTACTTCACCCTGCTTCTTATATATAGAACCTGCCGGAATAAAGCCTCTTACGCTTGAAAGCGGATAAATATTACTCTCTCTTCCAACAATTGTTCCAGGATTAAGTACGCTGCCACAGCCAACCTCAACATTATCTCCAAGAAAAGCACCAATCTTTTTGATACCTGTATCAATATTGCAGTCAGGTCCTTTAATAGTAATAAGCTTCTTGTCAGACTTAACATTAGAAGTTATAGAGCCCGCTCCCATATGAGCCTTAAATCCAAGAATTGAATCTCCAACATAATTATAATGTGGAACCTGTACCTTATTAAAAAGAATTACATTCTTAAGCTCAGTTGAATTACCAACAACAGCGCCTTCACCTACAATAGCTTTTCCACGGATAAATGCACAGTGTCTTACCTCAGCATCTTTACCGATAATTGCAGGTCCTGCAATATAAGCTGATGGAAATACATTTGCAGTTCTGTGAACCCATATATTCTCCCCACGCTTCTCATATTCATCTTCTGGCAGTGCATTGCCAAGTTCTACAATAAAATCACCAATCTTCGCAAGTACTTCCCATGGATATGTACAGTCTTCAAATACCTTTGCTGCAATAGTCTCATTAAGGTCATACAGATTACTTATCTTTAATGCATCATTATTCATATCAAATATCCTCTTTATATCAATTATTCAACAGTAACAGATTTTGCAAGGTTTCTTGGCTTATCTACATCGTTACCCTTAAGAACTGCTGTATAGTAGGCAATAAGCTGTAATGGGACTGCCGCAACCATAGGCATAAGAAGCTGGTCTGCCTGTGGAAGCTTAATAACAATATCTGCCACTCCATCCTCAATATCAAGCTCTGGTTCTGCAATAAGCACTACAAATGCTCCTCTTGACTTAACTTCCTTAATATTACTTATAGTCTTTTCCTCAAGATTCTTCTGTGTTGCTATTGCAATTACAGGCATCTGTTCTGTAATAAGCGAGATAGTTCCATGCTTAAGCTCTCCTGCTGCATATGATTCAGAATGAATATAAGATATCTCCTTTAATTTAAGAGAACCCTCCATGCTGAGTGCATAATCAAGACCTCGTCCTATATAAAGAAGACTGTCTGCATTAATAAGCTTGGATGCTGCAAACTGACACTTACTCTCAAGTGCAATGGCTTCTTCAATAACCTCAGGTATTTCTTCAAGCATCTTAGTATATCTGCTGCATTCTGCCTCATCCATCTTACCATTAGCATAAGCTAATTCAAATGCAATTAAATACATAATTGATACCTGAACCATATATGCCTTCGTTGAAGCAACTGAAATCTCAGGACCTGCATGTGTATATACAACCATATCTGCTTCTCTTGCAATTGATGAACCCTTAACATTAACAATTGCCATAGTATCAGCACCTGCCTGTTTTGCAAGTTCAAGTGCAGCCTTAGTATCAGCAGTCTCACCTGACTGTGATATAACAATCATAAGATCATCTTCACTAATAAGTGGATCTCTGTATCTGAATTCTGATGCAATATCAACAGTTACAGATACTCTTGCCATCTTTTCTATTATATATTTTCCTACCATTCCGGCATGCATTGCTGTACCACAGGCAACAATATATATGTTCTTATAACTCTTTAACTTGTCAGGATTGAATCCTTCTGCACTGAAATCAGGCATATCGTCCATGATTCTTGGCATGATTGTTCTCTTTACAGAATCTGGCTGCTCATGTATTTCCTTAAGCATAAAGTGAGCATAACCGCCCTTTTCTGCAGCATCAACATCCCAGTCAGCAGTATTTAATTCCTTATGTATCTCATTGCCATGAACATCATATATCTTAACTGAATCCTTCTTAATAACTGCAATCTCATTCTGGTCAAGAAGATAATAATCTCTTGTATAATGAATAATAGCCGGTACATCAGATGCTATAAAATTCTCATGTTCTCCAACACCAACAATAAGAGGACTGTCCTTTCTTACTGCAAATATCTCATCAGGGAAATCTCTGAACATAATTCCAAGTGCGTATGAACCCTTAATCTCTGATAACACCTTTGCAATAGTCTTCATTGGATCACCATCATAGTAGTAATCAAGCAGCTTTGCTGCAACCTCAGTATCTGTTTCACTTGCAAAGCTATATCCCTCTCCGATAAGAAAATCCTTAAGCTTCTTGTAGTTCTCAATAATACCGTTATGTACAATAGTAACTCTCTTATTACCATGTGGATGTGAATTGATATCTGATGGTTCTCCATGTGTAGCCCATCTTGTATGACCAATTCCAACATGTCCTTGTGGTTTTCCCTCTTCATCCATCTTCTCAACAAGGTTGGCAAGTCTTCCCTTGCACTTCTTAACCTTAATATTACCATGATCAAATACCGCAATACCTGCTGAGTCATATCCCCTGTATTCAAGCTTAGACAATGCATCTACAAGTACATCTGCGCTTTCTCTGTCTCCTACATATCCTGCAATTCCGCACATATATTTAATTCCTTTCACCTATTTACTTATAATTTTTAGCAGTCTCGTTAAAAAGTCCTACAAGCCCCGCCTGATTCCTTAATGCCATAACAGCCCTTGTTCTTCTTGAAACAAAACCATCAAGCTTTTCCATATACTCATCTGCTGTAATATTCCCCTCTGCTACACCTGTAAGTCCTTTTTCCCAGCTTGCCGTAAGCTCTGGATTAAGCAGATGTCTGATTGAATTATCTACCACATCATATATTATCTCACCTAAAAATGTAGGTGTAATAATCTGCGTCTTAGAGTTAATAGAAATATACTTAATAGTATTAAGTTTCTTAAGAATCTCAGCTCTTGTAGCACTTGTTCCTATTCCGCTGCCCTTAATCTGGGCACGCAGTTCCTCATCTTCAATAAGCTGTCCCGCATTCTCCATCGCAAGAATAATAGAACCTGAATTATATCTTTTAGGCGGTGATGTTTCACCCTCCTTGATATTAAACCCATTAAATATGATTGTAGAACCTTTTCTGTATTTTTTCAATACCTCAAATAAAGCTGCGTCACATTTATTATCTTCCTTATTATCGACGCCATCATCTTCCTTTGCTTTTGCATCATTTCTCGCCTTTGCAAATGAGTTCTTAGCTACACCAAGATATCCTTCATCTACAAGCACTTTAAATGAAGCATACAGCTTTTCATTCTTCACATCACTGATAATACTCACTTTCTGATAAATAGCCGGTGGATAGAATATACTTAAAAATCTTCTTACAATTATCTCATAAGTTCTCGCAGCTGTAACTGACAAGTTTTTTAAATTATTAAACCCCTGTCCTGTCGGAATAATCGCATAATGGTCTGTGATTGCTTTATCGTTACAATATCTTGTCTTTTCAATTCCCTTCTGCATATTATTCTGCAAAATATGCTCTGCTATCTCCTTCACAGGTGCGAAATTCCTAAGGCCACCTATATTCTTATGTATCTCCTTGCTTACCGCAGTTGATAACACTCTCGCATCAGTTCTTGGATAAGTAACCAGCTTCTTTTCATACAGTTCCTGAATAATATTAAGAGTTTCATCCGGGCTTATCTTAAAAAGCTTACTGCATTCGTTCTGAATCTCGGCAAGATTGTACAGAAGTGGTGGATTCTTGGTTTCTTTCTTTCTCTCAATAGAATCAACTACTCCCTGTGCCGGCAGTGGGTCAGATAAGAACTTAACAAGCTCCTCAGCCTTCTCCCTGTCCTTAAAACCATTATCCTTATACAAATACGGTGTGCCCGCATACATACTCTTATCACTCACACGCCATTCTGCGTCAAATGTTGAATTCTCAACCTGTGCCTGACCTATAACCCTGTAGAATGGAGTTTTAACAAAGCTTCTTATCTCTCGTTCCCTTCTTACTACCATTCCAAGAACACATGTCATAACCCTGCCGACAGATACAACTGCCCTGTCAAGATGCAGATAATTGGCAATATTGCGTCCATATTTCAGCGTAAGTACCCTTGAGAAGTTAATTCCCATAAGATAATCTTCCTTGGCACGAAGATACGCTGAATCACTCAGATTATCATATTCAGATATATCCTTGGCTGTATTAATTCCTTTAAGAATCTCTTCCTCCGTCTGTGAATCAATCCACACACGGCGTTCTTTCTTTCCCTTAACTCCAGCTTCCTGTCTTACAAGCCTGTATATATATTCTCCTTCACGTCCTGAATCGGTACATACATATATATATTCAACATCATCCCTTGTAAGAATGTCTTTAACTATATTAAACTGCTTCGCAACAGCAGGTATAACCTCATACTTGAATTCCTTAGGTATGAATGGCAGCGTGTCAAAACTCCATCTCTTAAGATTAGGGTCATAAGCATCAGGATAACTCATAGTTACCAGATGTCCGACACACCATGTCACAATATGGTCTCCACCCTCAAGATATCCGTCTTTTCTTGTGAAGTTCACATGCAGTGCCTTGGCAAATTCCTGCGCCACGCTTGGTTTTTCCGCGATATATACGGATTTTCCCATCGTATTCCTCATTTCTGTGCATAACTGCACCTGTTATAAATCCTTAAGACTTATCAGCTTCACATTATCATTATCTGCTGCAAAGTTCTTAAGCTCCCCGTCAAATGTATCCTTAGAAAAAAGATATATATAATCCTTACCAATTCCCGCCTGATTAACATTCAGCATAAATTCTTCAAACATACTGAATGAAAACACATCGTTTTCCCAGTTACATTTGCCGACAAGATACCTGTCCTCATTATCACAGGCAATAATATCAATATCCCCATTCTTGCCCCACCATCTTCCACGACGGCTTATCTTAATTTCAAGCCTGTTCATTGAATCAAGCAATTCTATAAATTCTGTTGCAACCCTGACAAAAGCCTCTTTGGCGTAATCATATATATATGGCCGTACATATTCATCATAAAAATCAGCTGAATCCATTATTTCAAGCTGTGATTCATTAGGATAAATAAATTTAAACCAGAATTCAGTATATCCCGACTTAATCCTGTACAAGCCCTTTCTTGTATATTCTTTTCCACCTTTGTCATATGAATATATCTTCTCAACCACTTCCCTGTCAATAAGATTCTTAAGATATACACTTATTTTATCACGTCCGAATCCTGTATGTACATGAAGCTCATTAAGCTTATTCTCTCCCTGTGCAATGCAGTACAGAATCGTATTATAAAGCGAAGTCTCCCTGAGTTCTTCCTTAATATAATCACTTCCTGCGGTTCTTAACATTCTTCCATTATTAAGAACATTCTGTACAATATTATCCTTAAGGCTCTTCCCTGCACTAAACTGTGCAAGATATCCTGGAACGCCGCCGGTTACTGCATATATTGCCATTGCATCAAGCACTGAATGCTTTGGAAACATCCTGACAATATCAACAAAACTCAGTTCCTTAAGTTTAATAAATGTACTTATAGACAATGCATATCTGCCTATTGCAGATACCATACTGTTTTCAATCCAGCTTACAGATGAACTCGTCACAATCACAACAACCTTCTCACCGTAAAGGCTGCCTTTTACCAGTTCATCTATAACCGGCATAAATGCATCACTGTTCTTTACTATATTCTGGAACTCCTCAATAATAACAACCTTGGTATCCCCTTCAAGCTTTGCTGTACTTTTAAACAAATGTGTATAAATAATTGATACATCATCTGATAATTCCATAAGCCCCTGCATTTCATAATCAGTAATCAGCCCCGCCCTGTTCATATGCATGGCAAGAAGTTCTGTCTGCTCCTTTTCAGATGCCAGTACTGCATTATAATAAAATACTTTCTTATCTTTAATGAACTCTCTAAGCAATGCCGTTTTTCCGATATTGCTTCTTCCATAAAGCATAATAATTGAATTGCCTACGCCATTATAATAATCATTCAGCTTATTAAGCTCATCTGTTCTTCCATATAACATAATATTCTCCCGTTACAAATAACTAATTATCGCTGTATTCATCCCCTGATTCATCAAGAGTAAGCATATAAGCTGGGATATATTCTTTCATAAAATAATCCACCTCATCCATATGCATATCTGTAATAGCTTTATAAATAGTCTGTTCAGCATCTGCAAAATCCATATTCCCTGTCTTTCGTTCTTCAAGACATTTGATATATGCGGATATCTTATCAGCGGCTTTTACATATTTCCATAGTTCTTTTTCTTCTTCTGTCTCTGTAAGCACACTTTCATATCTGTCCCTTATTTCAGGCGAAAGTCCCGATAACATCTGCTTTCCGGCTACTTTCTCCACCTCTTTGTAAGCATTCCTTATAACCGGATTATAATACTTTACAGGTGTTGGCATATCCCCTGTTATAATCTCGGTTACATCATGATACATTCCAAGAATTGCCAACCTCTCAGCATTAATATTTCCACCATAAACTTCATTATTAATTATGCCTAACGCATGCGCTATAAATGCAACCTCCAGACTATGTTCACACAGGTTCTCATTTCTTGTATTTCTCATAAGTCCCCATCTGTTAATATACTTCATTCTTGATAACATTGCATAAAAATGATTTTCCTTCATTGCTGCCTGATTCCCCTTTTTACTAACTCATTAAATCGTCTTTTAATTTTATCGCATATCAAATATTTAGGCAAGTATGATAATAAATTTTGCTTCTATTCTGATTGCCCTTACTATGCAAAAAGAGATGCCATCTCTGACATCTCTTTTCTGGTATGTGTATTAGAATTTAATTATTCTGCATCCTTAGGAGTTATATAACCCTGAGCCTTAAGAAGCTCTGCAATAAGAACAGCTCCACCTGCAGCTCCTCTTAATGTATTATGTGAAAGACCAACGAACTTATAATCAAATACGCTGTCTTCTCTTAAACGGCCAAGTGAAACTCCCATTCCGTTCTCGTAGTTAACATCAAGCTTAACCTGTGGACGGTCATCCTCTTCAAGATACTGGATGAACTGCTTTGGAGCACTTGGAAGATTAAGTTCCTGTGGAACTCCCTTAAAGCTTCTCCACTTCTCAATAATCTGTTCCTTTGTAGGCTTCTTCTCGAAGTTTACGAATACTGCTGCTGTATGTCCATCAAGTACTGGAACTCTGATACACTGGCATGTGATAACAGGATCTGTAGTTGGAACAATCTTTCCATCCTCAATCTTACCCCATAATCTTAATGGCTCTTTTTCAGACTTTTCTTCCTCACCACCAATGTAAGGGATAATATTCTCAACCATCTCTGGCCACTGCTCAAATGTCTTACCTGCACCTGAGATTGCCTGATATGTTGTTGCAACAACAAGCTTTGGTCCGAATTCCTTTAAAGCATTAAGAGCTGGTGTGTAGCTCTGGATTGAGCAGTTAGGCTTAACACAGATAAATCCTCTCTTAGTGCCAAGTCTTTCTTTCTGATACTTGATAACCTCAAGATGCTCCGGATTGATTTCTGGAACAACCATAGGAACATCTGGTGTCCAACGGTTAGCACTGTTATTAGAAACAACTGGAACTTCTGCCTTAGCATATCTTTCCTCTATAGCCTTAATCTGATCCTTTGGCATGTTAACTGCACAGAATACGAAATCAACCTTAGATACGATTTCATCAAAATCCTTATCCATATCATATACTGTCATCTTCTTAACAAATTCTGGCATTGGTGTCTGCATTTTCCAGCGTCCATCAACAGCTTCTTCATAAAGCTTTCCTGCTGAACGTCCTGAAGCTGCAACTAATACAACCTCGAACCATGGATGATTCTCAAGTAATGTTATAAATCTCTGTCCTACCATACCAGTACCACCAAGGATACCAACTCTTAACTTATCGCTCATTTTTAACTCCTTCAATATGTAAAATCTAAAAGACACTTCCCTCTGTTCTGTCTTTCTCTGACGGACATTTGTTTTTGTGTCTAAGAAAATATATCACAGCCTATGGCATAATGCAAGTGATTTTTAAGTTTTTTAGCATTTTTCTTTATATTTTTATTAAAATTAAAAGAAGCCTCCGGCATTATACCGAAAGCCTCTTTTAGAAATATTAGGAGAAGTAAATTCTTATAAGTATATTATTAATCGAATATTACTTTACTCTGCGTCTTTTTGATACAACTGCTGATCCTGCAAATACTGCTAATGCACTGATGAATATAATTACATACATAATCATATGGCTTGCATCACCTGTCTTTGTCTCATCTGCTGCAACTTCTGGTGTCTTAGCTGATGCTGCTGTATCTGAAGATACTGTCTCAACCTGTGAGTTAGTAATCTTTTCTTCATCTGCTCCTACTTCTGGCTTCTTAACATCTGCTGAAACTGTGCTGTCAGCCTGTGATGGCTTTACAGTTGGTGCCTGTGTAGGTGCTGTTGTGCTTCCAGCAGTCTTTGTTGTCTCCTGCTCTATTGGTGCTGCTGTTGGAGTCTGTGTTGGTTCTGTTGTTGGCGCAACTGTAGGTGCCTGTGTTGGCTCTTCTGTTGGTGCCTCTGTAGGTGCCTGTGTTGTTGGCTCTTCTGTTGGTGCCTCTGTAGGTGCCTGTGTTGGCTTTGTTGTTGGTGCCTCTGTAGGTGCCTGTGTTGGCTCTGTTGTTGGTGCCTCTGTAGAACCTGTTAATGCTGTACCATTAGATACTTCAACATAATATACATTAATACCACCTGATGTACTAGCTATATAATACTCCCCTGCCTCTTTAATATTAAATGTTACTGTCACAAGACTTGTTCCACCAATTGTTGCTGATGTTGCTACTGTCTTACCATTTTTGTCAATAAGCTGTAATTTTCTTTCTTTATCTTTTGTTGAACTAATTGCATATACAGTAACTGTTGAAGCCCCTGCTGTCTTAAACTCAATAGATCTCTTTGCTGTTGTTCCTGCTCCGCCAAGTTTAATTCTCTGCTTAAAGCTCTTTCCATTATATGACTTAGTATTACCGTCTACAGTAACAGTTCCATCATCTAATGAAGCATTAATCTTGAATCCATCTGCGTAGATTGATGACTTAATTGTTTCAGCTTTCATATTGTTAGCATTAAGAATAAGCTTCTGTCCTGCAGCTTCTGTTGTTGCTTCTGTTGGAGCCTGTGTCTCCTTTGTTGTTGCTTCTGTTGCCTTTGTTGGAGCCTGTGTCTCCTTTGTTGTTGCCTCTGTTGCCTTTGTTGGAGCCTGTGTCTCCTTTGTTGTTGCTTCTGTTGCTTTTGTTGTTTCCTGTGAAGAAGATGTCTCCTCTGTCTTTGTTTCATCTTCCTTTACATTAGTGTTTACTGAAACCTTTATGATCTGGTTAGCAGCACCAAAATGTGCTCCCATAGTTGTATATTCACCTGTTGTCTCATAAAGTCCCTTAACATTAATAGTTCCATCTGCATTTCTTATCTGAGAATCAAGGCTCTTATTAGTATCAATAGTATTATTTGTACTTATAAACATACCTGATATACCAGATGGGTTACTTACAACATCACCCTTCTTGTCTCCATTTGCCATTACTGTTGGTATCATGCCTGATATTCTATAATACTTCTTAGAGTTAAAATAGATTGAATTTAACATCTTTCCAACAAACTTATCTGAGTCTGTATCGTCTACAGATACAAGTCCCATATACATTGAATCGCTTGATGATCTGTAGAAAGTGAAATTAGACTTCTTTGCATATTTACCATTAGCAACGCTTGTACAGTTCATTAAAGTTAATGCACCGCCGTTACCATTGTCTGTAAAACCACATGCACCATTATTTAATGCAATACAGTTTAATACAACATGAGGTGTTGGAACTTTTCCATTGCTTCCTCCAAGCTTGAATCCATTCATATCTCCGGCAGCCTCTCCAGAACCATCTGAAAGCTTTCCATTACCATATGCTATACAGTTTCTGATTGTAACTACTCCAATTGAACCTGTTGCTGGCTTAGCGTAAAGATCCCATCCATCATCTGAATTACAGTATGAGATACATCCATCAAATACATTGCCTTCACCACATGTAAGCTTAGCTGCGAATCCATCTGCATTTTCACCATTTCCACCCTCATCAACTGGGTCAACATTATTAAATGATGTACAGTTGATAATCAGGTTGTTGCTTGGCCATGTATCTTTAGTCGGCTGTGCATTTGCATCTTTTCTTGCAATCTGAAGACCTGTATCTCTGTTAGCCTCAAATACACATTTTTCAAAAATGTTATTGTTTCCAGAAAGAAGAACACCATTATCTCCTGCATGATAGAAGTTTATTCCTTCAAAATACCAGTAATCAGCATAATGAATAAGTCCTCTGTTAAATGAAGCTAACTTCTGTGATGAGAAATCAAACTTAACACTCTTGCCGTATTCTGCCTTAAGAATAATATAGTTATCTGCTACTCCATTATTAGTGATGTATAATGCAGGAGCGCCTGTCTTTCCCTTGTCATCCTTTGCCATCAGGCTTTCGATTGAATCAAACTTATATGTTCCTTCTTTAATAATGATTACATCTCCTGCCTTTGCATTATCAATTGCTGCACGGATTTCCTCTGAAGTTGAAACATATTTAGCATTCTTAAATTCAGAATCCTTCTTTGTGCTTATATCTGTATATGCACCTGAATATGAAAGACTCTTTGAATCATATTCGCCTGCCTCTGAAGGAACTGAAGGTGTCTCTGTTTCCTTTGTTGTAGCTTCTGTTGCCTTTGTTGTTGCCTCAGTCGCTTTTGTTGTTGCTTCAGTTGCCTTTGTTGCCGGCTCTGTTGCCTTTGTTGAAGATTCTGTTGCAGCCTGTCCTTTTTCAGTTACAACTACCATATAAATGTAATTTTCATTCTTGTTCTGCTTAATTACATATGTTCCTGCTTTGCCTAATTCAACTGTTCTATACTCAACAGATGTTCCAATTTTTTTAAATGATACATCATCATTTACTTTTACTGAAGAACCCGACTTCTTAGCTGAAACTAATATAGATAATGTTGCATTATCTGTAGTTGTTTTAAATGTAATTGAACCTTTTGAATCAAGCTTTACAGCCTTACTATATGTTTTTCCATTATATGTTGCTTCACTATCCTTTAATGAACCACCAATTGTGAAATAAGAATCATTTGTTTTTTTATCAGCAATATATGTATGAGTTGCAGCTGTTGTATCCTTAGTTGTTTCCTCAGCCTTTGTTGTCTCATTATTCTTTGTTGTTGCTTCTGTTTCCTTTGTTGTAGCCTCTGTTACCTTTGTCTCAGCTTCTGAAGCCTTTGTTGAAGATTCGCCTTCACCAGTAGTGTTATTCTTACCTACTGAACCACCGATTAACTTAATCTGGCTCTCATAATTCTGAAGTGCTTTCTTAAGTTCTGCATTAACTGCATATGAAGCATCATCAACATCATTATTGAATGTCCATTTGAAATCTCCACCATTCATTCTTCCTGCATTTGCTGTTACAATAGCAGGAACATCTTCTGCCTTGTCAGCCTTGTAAGAATACATAATATCTGATGTGTCAAAGTTGTTATATGTGTTGCTTCCTGTATAAGACTTAACATCTGAACCAATCTTTTCATCTGCTGATGAAACTACTACAGCATCAAAATCCTGAGTAGATGTTGTTCCATTAAGATTATAAGCTGTCTCAACTCCCTTAAGAGTATATGTTGATGAACCATAAGGAATGAAAGTATATGAACCTGTCAAAATATTTCCAAATGCCTTGATTGTTCCACCTGCTTCCTTAGAGAATGTAGCCTTGTTAGCAACATCTCTGTCTGTTCCACCTGCAAATACATCTGAGCCCTGCATTGATGTAAGCATTGGATATGGGCAATTTCTAAAGTAGTTGCTCTCAACAAATACTGATGAACCAAGTGTTGAGCCTGCACCATACTTTGCATTTCCATCGTAGTAGTTGTTATAAACATGTGCTGAATAATATCTTACTCGAGGATGTCTGCTGTCTGAATGATCATACCAGTTATGATGGTATGTAATGTAAAGTCCTTCTGTAGTTCCTTCTGAAAGTCCAAGTAAGTTACATTTTCCGTTATCCCAGAAATGGTTATATGAGAATGTAACATATGTAGATTTCTTGCAGTCAAGTGCTCCATCACCTTTAGCCTGATCTGCATCACCACCTGCATTACCATAGAACATATCACAGTTGTGAACCCAGATATGGTCGTTGCCCTGCTGAAGACCAACATCATCACCCTCATCAGAATCACAAAGCATATAACCGATATTTCTTACTTCTGCATTAGAAACATTCTTAAGTCTTAATCCCCATCCTAATGCCACAGCATCTTCTCCGATACCTTCAACTGTAACACCAGTTGATAATCTCTTGCTGTCGCTGCTTCCTGTAATTACAATATCGCCCTTGCAATCCTTGTCACTGTTAATCTGTCCTAAATTAGAAACTGTTCCAACAATTCTTATATCAAGAGGTCTCTTATCGTAACCCTTCTTATATAAAGATAAGATTTCAACAATACCTGTTCCCAATGTTGTTGCGCCATTTTTAGAAGTAACAACATCAAGTGTCATTGTATCCTTAGTCTCTTCTGTTAAATAAAGAACTATTGCATTGTCCTTTAATGTACCATCTTCATTGTATGCACCTGATGATGTTCCATTAACCCAGCCAAAACCAGTTCTGTCATAATTAACAACTGCAACCTTATCAGTTGTTACCGAAGTCTTGTCTGATGCATCATCATTAGCAACTGATACAGTAAATGTATACTCACCTGCTGCCAAACCTACTGCATCTGCTCTCCAGTGACCATCCTTATACTCTCTTATAAGCTGGTCATCAAGCTTTGTTGTCTTTCCGTTACCAGTTACTGTAACTTCAAATTTTGCAGCATTCTTAACTGTTGTCCACTCGACATATGCTGCTTCGCTTTTTCCTGAAGCTTCCGTAATTTCAAGAGTTCCTAACTTCTCAGCCTTAACTGTAAGTAAAGAAGTTGGAATAATGATACTTACTGTCATAACTAATGCAAGTATCCATGCCCATTTTCTGCGGGCTGCTTTGCCTATTATAGCCTTCATAGTTCTCCTCCCAATGCATCTTTTTGTGCACATTTGTTATAATGCACAAGCACTATGGCGCTATCTTAGCAACTTTTTACAAATAAAGATATAGTACCGCTATAGGCTTTTAGTACTAATTAAAGTTAAACGGTACCATGTTGCAATAAATACCTACTTCCAGGGGGATTTTTCGTTATTTCGTATAGATATTTACAGTCACCCCTCAATATATTGTGTATATTTCACATGATCAATTGTAACTGCACATACATTCCACTTTTTCAAATGATGCAATCTCTTACAAAAAAATCATACAAAAAGGACTGTCACAATGGTTTAGTCCACTGTGGCAGCCCTGCTGTCATACTATATTTAATTAGTAAGTAATACCATTAGATACTTCTACATAATAAATATTAATTCCGCCATCTTCTGACACAATATAATACTCACCTGCTTCATCCAGTCTGAATGATACTGATTTAAGTGATGAACCAGGAATCTTTGATGTACTTGTTACATCATTGCCATCCTTATCAATAATCTTAATAAGTCTGCTTGTATCTGTATCTGAACTTGTTGCATATATCTTTACTTTAGATTCACCTGCTGTCTTAAATGCAATAGCTCTTGCAGATTCGCTTCCTGCACCGCCAAGCTTGATTCTCTTGGTAAAGCTGATATTCTTGTAATCCTTTGCACTCTTATCAACTGTTACTGTTTTCTTGCTTGTTGCAACAATCTTAAATCCACCAACAACAGTTGAGCTCTTAATCTTGCCTGTTGATACATCGTTAGCATTAAGAATTAATTTCTCACCCTTTGTTGATACTGAAGTATCTTCCTGCGTTGCCTTTGTAGCTTCAGTTGTTGTCTGTGTTTCCTTTGTTGTCGCCTCTGTAGCCTTTGTTGGAGCCTGTGTCTCCTTTGTTGTGGCTTCTGTTGCCTTTGTTGGAGCCTGTGTCTCCTTTGTTGTTGCCTCTGTTGCCTTTGTCGGAGCCTGTGTCTCTTTTGTTGTGCTTTCTGTTGCTTTAGTTGTTTCCTGAGCCTTTGTTGTCTCTTCTGGCTTAGTTACATTCTCTGAAGATGAATTCTTTGAAGATACACTGATTACCTGATTAGCAACATTGAATCTTGCTCCCATTGAAGCATAACTTCCTATTGTCTCATAGAGACCGTTCATGTTAATAGTTCCATCAGCATTTCTAAGCTGTTCATCTATATTTTTGCTCATATCAATTGCATTAACAGTGTTCTTAAACATTCCGGCTGTCTTGGCAGGGTCAGTTACAACAGTTCCCTTCTTATCGCCACTCACTAAAGATGTAAGAACAGAACCTGTAAGACTAAAATACTTTCCAGAGTTGTAATAGATTGAATTAGCCATCTTGCCTGTGAACTTATCTGAATCTATTGCACCTGCTGAAACAAGTCCCATGAATATTGCATCACTTGATGTTCTGTAACATAAGAAGTTGCCCTTCTTTGCAAATTTACCATTGCCCCATGCTGTGACATTCATAATTGTAAGGCCTGTTGGGTTATTATTATCTGTAAATCCTGTTGCACCATTATCAAATGATAAGCAGTTCATTACCTTATGTGGTGTTCCAACACCGGAACCGCCAAGCTTGAAGCCATTCATATCTCCATTAGCATAATGAACACCATTAGATAATGTTCCATTATTAAATGCCACACAGTTTCTAATTGTAATTACACCTATAGGACCTGTTGCACTCTTTGCAAATAAATCCCATCCATCATCTGAGTTGCTGTATGATATACATCCATCAAACACATTGCCTTCACCACATGTAAGCTTTGCAGCAAAACCATCTGCATTCTCACCTGTACCGCCCTGGTCAGGGAAATCACAGTTATCATGTGATGTACAGTTGATAATCAGGTTATTTGATGGCCATAAATCCTTAGTAGCAGCTGTTGTGTCATATCTTGAAATCTGAAGTCCTGAATCTCTGTTTGCCTCAAATACACATTTTTCAAAAATGTTGTTATTACCAGCAAGTAATACTCCGTTATCACCTGCGCCATAGAAGTTAATTCCCTGGAAATACCAGTAATCTCCATCTACAACTACACCTCTGTTAGCTCCGTCAAGCTTCTGTGCTGAGAAATCAAACTTAACTTCCTTGCCACTTTCAGCCTTTACAATAATATAAGAGCCTGATTTTCCATTCATGGCATTATTAATTACAATTGTATCAGAGAACTTATATGTTCCCTCTTTTACAATAATTACATCGCCAGCCTTAGCTGAACTGATTGCATTAAGAATTTCACTTGAAGATGATACATACTTTGCATTCTTGAAATCTGCATCCTTCTTCTTACTGATATCTGTGTACGCACCTGAATAAGAAAGGCTTGTCTTATCATATGATGATGTTGTATCTGAACCCGCTGTTTCCTTTTCAGTTGCCTTTGTTGCGCTTTCTGTTGATTTAGTTGTTGCTTGTGTAGCTTTTGTTGTTGTCTGTGTTTCCTTTGTTGTTGCCTGTGTAGCTTTTGTTGTACTCTCTGTTGCCTTTGTTTCTTCTGTTGTTGGATCTGGTGAAACAATCTTTGCATTAGTACCACCTACAGAAACAAGTTCTGTATTCTTGTAATTAGTAACTGCTGCCTTTAATTCCTTATCTATTACATATACAGAATCATCTTTATCAGAGAATGTCCATGGAATCACTCCACCACCAAGGCTTCCTGCTCCCTTTGCAGATGTTACTACTGAAGGTACATCTTCTGCATTATTAAGGCTTCCTGATTTAACTCCGAGAGCCTTAGTTGTATCAAAGTTATCATAAGATGTTCCACCTGCTACAGTCTTATATGAAGATGGAACCTTCTCATCTGCTGATTTTGCAAGGTATGCATCAAATGATGATGCATTTGCAGCATCACCTGTTTCTGAAACAGCATTTGCATAGATAATCTTCTGTGCACCTACAATAACATTACCAAATGCTTTGATGATACCACCATTCTCTCCTGAGAATGTACCCTCACCAAGTGCATCTGTTCCCTGATTAGATGAAAGCATTGGATTCTTGCAGTTTCTGAAATAGTTATTCTGTACGAATAATGAAGAACCCATTGTTGAACCAGCACCGTACTTTGCATTGCCATCATAGTAGTTGTTATACATATGCACTGACATTGTTCTTACTCTTGCGTGTCTTGAATCAGAATGGTCAAACCAGTTATGATGATATGTAATATAGTTAGGACCAGATTCACTCTTCATTCCACATAAAGAGCACTTACCTGAGTCATAAAAATGTACATATGAAACTGTTATATACTGTGAATTACCTTTAATGTCAATTGAACCATCACCCTTTGCCTGGTCAGCATCTCCACCTGCTTTACCATAGTACAGAT
>OIZF01000966.1_pt1 | contig 18157 bp, 17 predicted proteins | sample 1588471 | NCBI WGS metagenome assembly OIZF01 (sample SAMN03283279) | human gut metagenome | biome: human-associated habitat; material: feces | host: Homo sapiens | place: Peru | collected 2012
TACAAAAAATTGCGCAATTGCTGTCGGATTTTGAAGGTCAGACTGCAATTGTTTTGTCACTCGATGGTAATGTTTTATTGTCGTTACGGCCAAATTTTTCTTTTCCATCTGCTAGTTTAATAAAGTTACTGATTTCAGATTATATTATGACTGAAAAGCCAGAAACTTTAGCTAACAAAGTATCGCTAATCAATCCAGATTTTGGGTTGGCTGAGGATGATGTTTGGTGGACGAAACGAAAGCTAACGCATTTTGGAGCAGGCATTTTAGACGTTTTGTCGGCCAATAATCAGACCATCACAGTGGCGCAATTGCAAACGCTAATGTTGACGATTTCTGATAATTGGGCCGCAAATGCGTTGATACGTTACTTTGGTATGGCAGAAATCAATTACTTTGCAAGCGCACGTTATACAAACACTCACTTGCGTCGCCAATTCATGGCACAAACCAAGCTAGATAATGAAACAACAGCCTCTGACAGTTTATCAATGTTAAAAAATGTTCTGGAACATTCGGCTACCAACTATTTATTGACGCGTCAGCAATCGCAATATAAGTTGCCTGGGACGTTTATTGAAAACACCTCAGCGCCATTTCAAGAATTAACCATTTTCAATAAGACTGGTGAAGGTGCAACAGTTGATCATGATGCTATGAGTATCGTATTTGATAATCACCAATTAGATGTTGCGCTGTTAACCAAAACAAGCGCTAGTCACAGATTTCAGCGATTGGCGCTGTTTAACAATATAAGTCATGTTTTGTGGGATGAAATAGTTTTGTTTTAGAAAAAATAACTTGAACTGAACCCCAAAAATTGGAGCGAAGTTTAAGCGGTTAACTGGTCGAAAAGATATCTTAATGAACTCATATGAAAAAATAGGCAAATAAAAACCCCTATAACCTTGGACGGTCAAGGGGCATTGTGATACAAAGATTGATGTCTCGCGTAGTGAGGTTGTTATAATTGATTAATATACAAACTGTTAATCCAACCGTGATGAGCCAGTTCGTACCAGATAATGCCGTTGTCGTGGTGCTGTTCGTTAATGATAGCAACAAAGTCACCATCAGCAACACTGCCGATTGGTAAACCGTAGGGTTCGGCAAAAACTTCAGTCGCTTGATTTGGCAAGAAATTGACAATGGCATTGGGCTGGTCGTTCGCTACGGCATGGGCCTGAATGTAGTGAATATTTTCGGCATTTGGCGCCGTGTCTGAAAGCACCATGAGATGCGCTTCGTACCGTAGCCAAGCATGATCACCAATCTGGTACCAGAATTGGCCGTTGGCCGTGATGACACGGAGTGGCGTTGCCCAAAAACTGCCAACCGGAATATTGGCGCTCACAGCTGCCTGATCATCAGGCGCTTCATAGGCCAACATATCAGCTTGCACGGCAATATACATGGTGATACGGTGGGCCTCCCGCCATTGACTTGGCCGGAAATAGAGATGCAAGGCTTGCGGTAAATTACCAAAAATACTGTCGAGATCCCCAGAGGCATCGACGTAAGTGTAGTTAGTAATTTCAGGGACTGTGACGCTATAAGGCTCACCAACGCCACCATCTAGACGAGTTGGGGGCATGAGTGTTGCTTGTGTGGCAATGTCCTCGTAATAAACCCAAACGGGTGATTCATTTGTCATTATTTAACCCTCCTTGTTGTATGGTGTTTAGTAGAACCACGTGTCATAAATTGTGACGGGTTCGTGGCGTTTATGCGCACTGGCCAAATATAAGGCTTCAATTTTTTCAGCGAGTGCAGTGGGGACGGTTTGGCCTTCGAGATAGTCATCAATGACATCATAAGAAACGCCGAGGGCGACTTCATCGGGTAACTGTGGGCGATCATCTTCCAAATCAGCCGTTGGCACTTTTTCATAAAGGGCTGCGGGGGCCGCTAACGCTTGTAACATCGCGCGACCTTGTCGTTTATTCAAACGCCAAAGGGGATTGATATCAGTGCCACCATCACCGTACTTAGTAAAGAAACCAGCAAAAGCTTCGGCCGCATGATCTGTCCCAATGACCACGCCTTGATATTCGCGGGCAACTGCATATTGGGCAATCATCCGCATTTTAGGCTTGATTGACCCGCGGCTCATGTCATCGACCACTAAACCGCTCTCACGCAGTGCCACAGTCATGGCATCGGTTGCCGTTTTGATATTAGTCGTGATGACGCGATCAGCACCAATAAAGGCTAACGCTGTTAAGGCATCTGGCTCATCTAATTGCTGGCCATAAGGTTGTCTAACCGCAATGAGTTGATAAGTTTGACCGGTTTCTTCAGCCAGTTCTTGGGTTGCCAGACGCGCGAGTTTACCAGCAAGGGTCGAATCTTGGCCACCAGAAACGGCAATCACATAGCTCGTATATTGTGGATTTTGTAACAAATAATTTTTTAAAAAATCAACGGACCGGCGCACTTCAAGCGCAGGGTCAATGGTGGGTTGAACGTGTAAATCGGCAATAATTTTGGCTTGTAAGGGACGCATATTACTTCTCCTGGAGATTGTGCTGAACCGCATCAATGGCGGCGTTTTTGGCCGCAGTAAGTGCTGGGGATAGGGTAACGGGATAAGTTGCAGGTTGGTCTAAACGCTTGAACTGTGGGTCAATTGCTGCCAGACGTTGTTTGGCGTAGGCTTGACTATCAACCAAACTTGGTAGCGTATAAACACGCTGACCAGCAACAAAAATATCTTGGAGCAGTGGCGTGCCGGCATGTGTTTCGTCCGCAAAAGTTAAGACATCCCCGTCAGGTGTCCGCCAAACTTGCTTTTTACCAGGCGTCGAAATTTTATCGCGATCATCAGAGAGCTTAATCGTATTTTGACCAGCAATATTCACCATTTTGTAAACTGCGCCTAATGCGGGTTGGTCATAAGCGGTGATCAGCTTCGTCCCCACACCCCAAACATCAATTTGTGCCCCACGGGCCTTTAACGTAGAAATCGTATACTCATCTAAATCATTCGAGGCATATATTTTGGCTGATGGGAAACCAGCTTCATCTAGTTGCTGGCGAATCGCTTGAGATAGGGTTACCATGTCGCCAGAATCAATGCGGACGCCTTGGAAGTTAATCCGGTCGCCAAACTCCTTAGCCACTTTAATGGCATTTGGCACACCAGAGTTGAGGGTGTCAAACGTATCAACCAGAAAGACGACATCACGATGAGTGTTCGCATATGCTTTAAAGGCCGTATAGTCATCTTGATAGGCTTGTACTAATGCGTGGGCATGGGTGCCAGCAACTGGTAGGCCAAATAATTTACCAGCGCGTACATTGGAAGTGGCGTTAAACCCGCCGATAAACGCTGCGCGGGTACCCCAAAGTGCGGCATCAAGTTCTTGGGCGCGCCGTGTCCCAAATTCCATCAGAGGATCTTGACCAGCTGCTGTTCGGACGCGGGCCGCTTTGGTGGCAATCAACGTTTGGAAGTTAATGATATTCAGTAAAGCAGTTTCAAGTAATTGGGCATCGACCAAAGGCCCTTCAACTTGCAGTAATGGTTCCTGAGCAAACATCACCTCACCTTCATGCGGTGCGCGAATGGTAGCCGTCAAGCGCCAATCCGCCAGATAAGTTAGGAAGGCTTCCGAATAAAGCGATAGGCTACGCAAGTAAGCAATATCGCTGGTGGTAAATGTTAGGTTTTCAAGATAAGCAATGGCATGTGCCAGACCAGCAAAGAGCACATAACCGTTATTAAACGGCCGGTTTCTAAAATAGGCTTCAAAAACGACGGGTTGTTGTGCAATGCCCGCTTGCCAGTAGGTATAAATCATGTTGATCTGATACAGATCGGTATGTAAAGTCAGTGAATCGTCTGGATAAATCATGGTGATTTCCTTTAAAATTATTAAACCCATTATAGCAAAAAAACAGGGGGCTTATCGTAGAAAAAATATCTCGTAAAAGCCGTGATATAATAGAAACATGACAGAAATTTTGACACACAATGCAACCGAAACCCAACAGTTTGCCGCACGGTTAGCCAAACTCGCTTATCCTGGTTTAGTGATCACGCTGCAGGGTGATCTAGGGGCCGGTAAAACGACTTTTACGCAAGGATTTGCGCGTGAACTTGGCGTGCGTGCACGGGTGAAAAGCCCGACATTTAATATTATGAACACGTATGCGGCCCATGATTTTCCAATTTATCATTTTGATGCTTATCGCTTGGAAGAAACAGGGGCGCAAGACCAAGGGTTTGAAGATTATGTCGGCACTGATGGAGTGACCCTGATTGAGTGGCCACAATTTATGGCTGATTTACTCCCAAATGATCGGCTGGTGCTGAACTTTTTGCGTGGCGATAACGATGATGTGCGGACGATTCAAATTCAAGGGTTCGGCACAGCGGAAAAGATTGAGGCACAACTATGACATTTGATTTGACCCAACCGATTGGTTTTGAACTAGCGGAGGCCAGCTTAGCACGAGCGGCGGAATGGCAGGCTCTCATTCAGGAGTTGATGACGGAAACGGATATGTTTTTGGTGACGAGTGTTCGTGATGGGGATGTCATCCCAGAAGTCAGTGACGGGCCGGCAATTACGTTGTTACTCATGGCTGAGCAAGGGGAGCTAAGTTTGCCAGTGGGCATTGGCTCAATTGAAAACGGTGAAGTTGGCATGGCAATTTTGCAACAATTTCACGGGGCGGGGCTTGGTCAAAGCCTGTTAGCAGCCTTACTCGATTGGGCCGAACACGTTGGTTTAGAACAGGTCTGGTTAGATGTGCAACAGGATAATTACCCTGCTCAACATATTTATCAAAAGTTTGGGTTTCAAGTTGTTGATCAACCAGTCGCTATCGTGTTACCCAATGGGCGCGCAACACAATTACAACGGATGGTTAAGGACTTGGCTTAAATAGGAGGATATGATGAATTTTGTTGCAATGGATTTTGAAACAGCGAATCATGAAAAACACTCTGCCGTATCGATGGCCCTTGCCGTGGTGCGACAAAATGAAGTCGTGGATGAGTTTTATAGTTTAATTCAACCAGAGACGTATTTTAGTGCGCGTAATACCGCCATTCACGGCATTCAGAAACAAGATGTCGCACAGGCCCCAAAGTTTCCAGAAATTTGGGCGCAGGTAGCGCCACTATTCACCGAAGACAAGCTGGTTGTGGCGCACAACGCATCATTTGATCACGGCGTGTTGCAAGGCACGTTGGCTTATTACGGGATTGAAGCACCGCACTATATGCTGTTAGACACGGTGCGTAGCAGTCGGCAACTCTTCCCACACTTCCGTAACCATAAGCTCAATACGGTGGCTGAGAATCTGGGGATTACCTTAGATCATCACCATAATGCGCTAGATGATGCTGTCGCAGCAGCACAAATTTTAATTTATCAAGACCAACATTTTGGTACAGAAAGGCTCAAACCTTTTGTGAAAAATAAATGACCTCACCAAGCTGGTGAGGTCATTTTAATTAGAAAGCCATTTTGAGTGAAATAGGGGCGTGATCTTGCCGCAGTCCAGTGTCAATCACAGCTGTATCCGTGACTTTATCCGCAATGCGATCACTGACAAGATAGTAGTCGATCCGCCAGCCAGAATTATTGATTTTACTGGTTTTACTAATTTGGGCCCACCAAGTATAGATGCCAGGTGTGTCCGGATTTTGGGCTCGCATGGTGTCAGTGAAACCAGCTGCCAAGAGCGCCGTGAATTTCTCACGTTCTTGATCAGTAAAGCCAGCAGACTTGTGATTGGTTTTGGGATTTTTCAAGTCAATTTCTTCATGTGCGACGTTCATATCGCCACTAAAAATGACGGGTTTTTGCGCATCCAGGGATGAAATATAGGCACGGTAAGCATCATCCCAAGCGCCGCGATCAGCCAGGCGTGCTAAGGCAGAGCCTGAATTTGGGGTATAAACGGTGGAGACAAAGAAGTCGTCAAATTCTAAGGTAATAATCCGACCTTCAAGATCCATCTCACCTGGGGCACCAATGGTTGGATACGTGACGGCAAGCGGTGTCAGGCGGGTTAAAAACATGGTCCCAGAATAACCCGAACGGGCATCACTAGCATTGACATAAATCTGGTAATCCGGGAAAAGCTCAGCTAAAACGGCCGCTTGCTTTTTAGTGAGTCCAGTGGCTTTTAATTTTGTTTCTTGAATGGCGAAAACGTCAGGTTGTTGGGCGGCGATTTGTTGGAGCACGTCCCAAGTCATTTCACCACGTGCAGACTTATGTTCAATGGCGGCATTGATTGAATCGATATTCCAAGAGATAAAATGCATAATGTGGGGATCCTTTGCGGCCTAATTGGCGTATTTTTTCATAAAACGTGGTAAGGCGTCACTAATTGCGGTTGGCCGTGTAATATAGTGTGTCTGTGCGAGTTCATCTGCGATAGCAGAGTGAGTGTAAACGGCGGCAAGAACAACATCGGCGAGTGACGCTGCAAAAAATTGTGCCGCAAAACCGGCAATAATACCAGCCAGGGTATCACCCATGCCACCCACTGCTTGATGTGGCCCGCCAATGGTCAGTTCGTAAATATCTGTTGCGGTATAGATTTGGGTATGGAATTGTTTTAACACCAAAATTGGCCGCACATTAAACTTACCACAAGCCAACACGTTAAAGGCTTCAAAAGCTTGTTGCGGGATTGAGACTCCACTGAGACGTTGCCATTCCATCTGGTGTGGGGTAATGACTAATTGCGATTTTGGCCAAGGCAAGCGATGCTGCGCGACGAGTGTGAGTGCAGAACCGTCCACAATTAAGATGTGTTTTGGATAAATTGCTGCAAACGTCGCTTGTAAAATATCAAAGCGATCACCCAATCCGGACCCAATTAAAATGACATCATGTTGTTGAATCATGGCCGTTAAGTCGGTGTTGAAATCCACCACCATGGCCTCAGGTAGTTGGCTGTGAATGGCAGTGAAATTAGCTGGATCAGTGGCAACTGTTACCAGGCCCGCGCCAGCATTAACGGCACCTAAGGCATTCATGATCACGGCACCACCGTACTGCACAGTGCCGCCGATGATCAGCACGCGACCAAAACTACCTTTATAAGTGTGCGGTGGCCGCTTTTTAATGACTTGTGTTAAAATTTTTTCCGTTAGTGACTTCACAATTACACCCTCATTGTTTTCATGCTTAATTTAAAAACAGATGAAGGGACCTTTAATGGGTTAAGTCCTTGCGATTTTCCCACAATGTCATGACCGCTAAAATCACCAAGCCAAAATTGGCAGTGAGGATAGCGAGAGTGTCTTCTTTTAAAATCCAACTGACAAGTGACACAAACATTAAGATGATTGCAAAAATGGTAGCGTATAGAATTGACTTCTTCATAATTTCCCCCTCATATCGGTCACCTTAAATAAACTGACCGCTTGTGTGGCCAACGCAATCCAGAAGTTGGCTTCAGTTACTCCCTTCATTTTAAATGATTTAATCCCCATTTACAAACTGGGAATCGAGGACGGCAACGCTGAGTGGCACAACGATTTATTAAAAAACAATGACGCTTCCATGCAGAAACTATCAATAATTTGCTATAATCATTGACAATAGTATAATAAGGTATATCATACTGAAAGGTTTTTTAAACTCATGACAATCGATTGGAAACACGAGACGGCTTTACGCCAAGATGATTTTATAACAGACTTAAAAGATTTGTTGGCAGTTGAATCTGTGCGTGATGATTCAAAGGCAACGCCGGATGCACCACTTGGTCCTGGGCCAAAGGATGCTTTGTTGAAGATGTTGGCCATCGCTGAACGTGATGGTTTCACCACAAAAAACATTGATAACTTGGTTGGCTACATTGAAATCGGACCAAAAGACGCCGATGAATATGTGGCAATTTTGTCACACGTTGACGTTATGCCAGCGGGTGAAGGTTGGGAGACTGACCCATTTGTGCCTGTTGTTACTGATGATAAAATCATTGCGCGTGGCGCCTCAGATGATAAGGGACCAGGAATGGCCGCTTATTATGCGTTCAAGATTTTGTCTGATTTGAAAGTGCCTTTGAAGCGTCGGGTACGTTTGATTTTTGGAACCGATGAAGAAAACGACTGGACAGGGATGACCCGTTACTTCGAAGTGGAACCAGCACCAGTCTTTGGCTTCTCACCCGATGCCGAATTCCCAATTATCAACGGTGAAAAGGGGAATGTCCAAGTTGTAATCAAGGATGAAGCAACAAATGGCGGTTCAGTAAAGTTGGTGGCCTTTGAGTCTGGTTTGCGGACAAACATGGTGCCTGGTATTGCACGGGCAACGGTCGTGACGGCACAATCCGAAGCCATGGTGGCTGCTTTCCAAGAATTTTTGGCAGCTAATCCACAGATTTCTGGTAATGCTGAAGCTGATGGTGATGACATTAAGTTTGTCGTCAATGGTAAGCAAGTTCACGGGGCCATGCCTGAAACTGGTGAAAACGCTGGGACTTATTTGGCCAACTTCTTGCAAAACTTTGACTTTGGTGGCACAGCCAAGTCATTCTTGACTTACCTCGGCACACCCGCACACCAAGATACAATCGGTGAAAAGTTTGGCGTGAACTATACGGATGATGTCATGGGCCCATTGTCAATGAACGTTGGGATTCAAAAGTTTGTGGCTGGTCAAGAAGCCTTTATCAACTTTAACTTCCGCTATCCAAAGGGCATCACGCCTGACGAAATTGTGGCTGGCCTGGCTTCACAACTTAATGGCTGGGATGTGACGCCAACGATTGGGGGCCATGCCCAAGTACCACACTATGTTGCCCCAACTGATCCAATTGTCGAAACATTGTTACGTGTTTATCACGACCAAACTGGTTTGCCAGCGCATGATCAAGTGATTGGTGGTGGCACATATGGTCGCTTGATGGCACGTGGCGTGGCGTTTGGTGCCTTGTTCCCTGATTCACCAGACACTATGCACCAAGTGAACGAATTTGCGCTATTGGATGATTTGTATCGGTCAATTGCTATTTATGCACAAGCGATTGCCGAAATTACGAATTTAGATTAAGTCACCGAAGTACGTTAGTGATTACTGACGTACTTTTTTAGTGCTTAAAAATCGTAAAAACAATAAACTTACAAAAAGTAAGCAAATTACTTGCGGTCGGTTGCTTTTCCTGTATAGTGAGGCTTATAACGATTATGAAAGTGGGTCCTACCTATGGGAACAACGATTCGCGGCATTCATCATGTCACTGCCATCACGAGCAGTGCACCGAAAATTTGGGATTTTTTTACCAAGCAATTAGGTTTACATTTGATTAAAAAAACAGTTAACCAAGATGATGTTTACACCTACCATTTGTATTTTTCTGATGATCAAGGGGAAGCTGGGAGCATTGTCACGTTCTTTGATTTTAAAGGTCTGCCAAAAGCGACTTTTGGGACCAATGAAATTTCACGCACAACGTTTCGCGTGCCAAGCCAGGCATCATTTGACTATTGGCGCACGCGTTTTAAGGCCTTTGGGATTCGTTATGACACGCCAACCGTCACACTTTTTAGGGCAACTTATCTTCATTTCTATGATTTTGATGGGCAACGTTATGCGTTGGTTGCAGATGACACCAATCCAAGTCAAAATGCTGTCACCAAGGCTCATCAGCCTTGGCAACAAGCTACTGTTGATCCAGAACATGCTATTGTTGGCTTGGGCCCAGCGTTTGTGACTGTTAATGATGACCAAGCCATGCGCATTGTGTTAACCAAAATCATGACAGCACAAAAAGTCGCTACTGCAGGCAACCATACCTTATATGAATTTGATGACGGGGGTTATGGTGCGCAAGTGATTACCCAGTTGTCACGTATTATCCCTAGTGGGACGCAAGGCTATGGCAGTGTCCACCACTTGGCGTTTACGGTTGATGATGATGCCGCATTAAAATATTGGATTGATCGCCTGCAACAATTGGGCGTGCACGATTCTGGGCTTGTGGATCGGTTTTATTTTAAATCTGAATATTTCCGACCAATGCCGGGGATTCTGTTTGAATTAGCCACGAATGGACCAGGTTTTCTAATTGATGAAACGTACGAAACGGCAGGCGTTCATCTTGAATTACCCCCATTTTTAGCATCACAGCGGCCAGATATTGAAGCCCATTTGGTCAACTTTAATTCACCAAAGGGTGAGTTGATCACAGACAAGGATACCAACGGTATGAAGCCATGACAACAAATCAACTAACACTCGCACAGGATGAATTGGCGCAAGTTCGACATTTATTTATGTCAGGTAATCCGCAACGCTCGCCCCTTGTATTACTACATGGGACTGGTGGCGATGAAACCAGTCTGATTGAAGTGGCGCGATTTTTAGCCCCCGATCATCCTATTCTGGCCATTCGTGGTCGGGTTGTGGAAAAGGGGTATTATCGCTATTTTAAACGCCAAGCCGTAGGGCAATTTGATTTGGTCTCTCTTGCTGAAGAAACCCGATGGCTTGTGGCCGCGATTACGGGCTTGGCTGAACGGTATCACTTAACGGTCGCCAATATGACGGCTGTTGGCTTTTCTAATGGGGCCAATATCGCGCTGCATGCCTTATTAACGCAGCCAGAAATGCCATTTCAACGGGTGATAGCGTATCATGCGATGCAGTTAACTGAGGTGGGAACCCCACAAAATTTAGCGGCAGCACAAGTGTTTTTGACCTATGGCCGGCAAGATCCGTTGGTAACCCAGCACAATTTGATAGCGCTACAGGCGCAATTAGTGCAAGCGGGCGCCGCGGTGACCACTTTTCAAACAGATGAAGCGCATCATCTGACGCATGCGGAACTCACAGCAGCACAAGCGTGGTTCACGACACCCACAACGCATATGACTGACAGTTAAACTGGGGATAGTTGGCGTGATGCGCGGAACTTGTTATAATTGATGACAAGTATCGCGTGTTGTGACATGACATACTGTTTTGACAGATAAGAAAGTGAGGGTGTGGACGTTGATCAGTTCAGTTTCGGGTCATGAACTGACAATTATCGTGCCACATGAAATAGCATGAGAACTTTTGCAGGCAATCTCTATAAGGATGATCTAGAAGGCGATCATATCGGTGTTTTTTTTGGGACCTTGGCCCCAATGCATGTCGGTCATCAAGCAGAAATTTATAAAGCTGCGGCTTTGAATGATGGCGTGGTGGTCATTGCCTCAGGTTATACCGGTGATCGTGGTGATCAAATGGGCTTACCAGTTGAAAAAAGATTTCGTTATCTACGCGAAGCGTTTAGTGACGAGTCCGATATTAAGGTTGATTATATTAATGAAGATAATATGCCCCAAATGCCAGATGGTTGGGACGAGTGGACGCAGACTTTGGTGGCCACCGTTAAGCGCAATATTGTCAACCCAGACGCCAAAATTACTTTTTATACTGGTGAACCAGATTATAAGGTAGAATTGGAAAAACGTTTACCCCAAACGGGGCAGTTTAAGGTTAGTTTGATGGATCGCACGGTGTTAAAAATCTCTGCGACAGAAATTCGCAAGGATCCGATTGCCAACTGGGATTATATTAACCGTGTTTTCCGCCGGCATTTTACTAAAAAAGTAACGGTCATGGGGTCGGCTTCAACTGGTAAATCAACTTTGGTCCGGCGTTTGGCACGGACGAGTAACTCACCGTTTTCAGAAGAATATGCCCGCGAATATCAAGAACGCTCCAACGTGAGTGATGATGAGTTGATCGTGAAAGATTATATTCGGCTCATTCAAGGCCAATACGATGCGAATTCACGTGAAATCAATTCGCCGGCCAATAACGGCTTGACGATTTTTGATACAGATGCGATGGTGACCAAAGTGTATGCTGACATGTGGTTGGACGAGGCTGATCGTGCGCAGTTACAACCGTTGTTTGATAATACAATTAGTGAAGAACAAATTGATTTGATTCTTGTCATCCCACCCGTCACGCCTTACGTGAATGATGGGTTCCGAAACATGTCCACTGCTGATGAAAGCTCACGGTGGGCCTTCCATCATGCGTTGATGCAAGTGATTGAGGACTATGGGTTTATGGATAAGGTGGTCTTACTGGATGCCAAGGGCGATAGTGATGATCCCTATGGTTACTATGCCCGTTACTTGCAAGCGTTAGATGCTATTCAAGAAAGAACTGGCTTTAACATTAAACATTTAGAGTAAACCAAAAACATTTAGAGTAAACCAACGTTGTTGGTTTTTTTTATGCCAAAAAGGTAACATCGCACGCTAAGATTTTGATATGATAAAGATTAAAATGCAATGTAATGGAGGCGAGTATGGTAGCGCAACGGGCAGGCAGTAAGGCAGAACAACATGTATCACAGATGGGTTTTTGGGACCAATTGGCAACCTGGATTGGGGCCAATGCCAATAACGGGACTTGGTATATGGGCGGTGTGCTCGCAGCATTAGGTTTTGCGGGAGCGCTTGGCGTTATTTTGATTTCAGGACCACTAGCGTATCTTTTTTTGGCGTTAGTGGGCTACATGGGCTACAAGCTGCGGGCTTCAACGATGAATTTGATGCGGCCGGCCTTTGGATTGCGAGGGTCCATTGGCCCATCGTTGATTAATGTGGTGCAATTTATGGGATGGGCAGCGGTGAATACCTACATTGCGGCCATTTCAGTGAGTTATTTGCTCAGCAATATGTTTGGGACAGCGCATTTTAAGCCCGGTGGCTTGAAAGGCATGTTGATTGGTGTGGCAGTCATGGGCGTGTTGCACTTGATTTCGATTTCATTGGGACAACGCTCCGTGCGACTGATTGAACGTGTGGGGATGGTGTTGGTGATCTTACTCGTGATTTGGGAAACCATTGTCGTCTTACAAGAGGTACCGTTGTCAAAAATCATGACTTGGACAGCGCCACAAGCTGCGCAGTTGCCCTTTGGAAAAGCTTTGGATGTGTTTGCAGCTTTCAATTTGGCTTGGGTCACAGCTGGTGCTGACTTCACGCGCTTTGCCGATAAAAAGTCAGCAGCAACGACGGCGCCTTTTTTGGGCGCAACGATTGGACTTTATTGGTTTGCGATTGTTGGTGCGATGACAACCATCGCGGCCGCTGTCTGGACGCAGGTATTTGACCCCAATAGTTCAGATCCGTCAACAGTAGCTGCCAAATTAGGGCTAGGTGCTTTAGCCTTAATTGTCATTATGCTGACGTCAACAACTGCCAATGCGGTTAACTTGATGGCAGCCGGTTCGGCGTTAAATAATATTGTGCCTAAGTTAAAACTCACGCCAAGTCTATGGTTGGTTACCATTGTGGCGACTTTAATGAGTTTTATTCCGTTTATTGTCGGTGGTTTTATTGAAACATTTATCTGGTTCTTGGATTTGATTGGGATGGTTTTGGGACCGGAAATTGCCATCTTATTGGCAGATTTCTTCATTGTGCAAAAACAAAGTTATGATCGCACGGCTTTTAATCAAGGTCGGACGTATTGGTATACGGGTGGTTTTAATCTCCGGGCTTATAGCGTGTGGGCTTTGAGTATGGGCTGCTACTTTGTGTTACAACAGGTGCCGGTCGTGGTGCAAACTGTCGGATCCAATTGGCTGACAATGATTTTTGCAGCTGTGGTTTACGTTGCAGTTTCTCGAAATCAGACAAAAATGTTGTGATTTACTGGGTTTTAAGCTAAAATTAATAAGTATTTAAAACATTTGGAGGACGTATCATGTCTAACTGGACACCCGCTGCGGATCAAAAGAACCAAGGCACATTAGAATTTGAAATTTCACGCGCACAAGTTGAAGAAGGTTTGGAACAAGCTTTCCAACGCAACAAGAACCAAGTTTCAGTCCCTGGTTTCCGTAAGGGTAAGGTAACAAAGGCATTGTTCTTCTCAAAGTTTGGTGAAGAAGCTTTGTATCAAGAAGCAATGGACATTATTTTGCCAGCTGCTTATGAAGCTGCGGTTGACGAAGCTGGCATCACACCAGTTGGTCGTCCCAACATCGTCCCTGTTTCAATGAACAAGGGTGAAGCTTGGCAATTGAAGGCTGAAATCACAACTGCTCCTGCCATTGAATTGGGTGACTACTTGAACCTTGAAGTTGAAGCAGCCGACACAACAGTATCAGATGCCGATGTTGATGCTGAAATCAAGCGTTTGCAAGAAGGTCAAGCTGAACTTGTTTTGCAAGAAGCTGACGTTAAGGCTGAAAACGGCGACACAGTTGTGATCGATTTTGATGGTTCAGTTGATGGCGATCACTTTGCTGGTGGCCAAGCGAACGACTTTGCTTTGACTTTGGGTTCAGGTCAATTCATTCCTGGCTTTGAAGACCAATTGGTTGGTCACACAGCCGGTGAAGAAGTTGATGTTAACGTGACATTCCCAGAAGATTACCAAGCTGCTGATTTGGCTGGTAAGGACGCTTTGTTTGAAGTGAAGATTCACGAATTGAAGCGTAAGGAATTGCCTGAATTGGATGATGAATTCGCCAAGGATGTTGACGAAGAAGTTGAAACATTGGCTGAATTGAAGGAAAAGACACGTCAAAAGTTGGCAGAACAAAAGGCTGAAGCTGCACAAGCTGCCTTTGAAGATGCTGTCATCACAAAGGCTGTTGAAAACGCCTCAGTTGATGGTGATGAAATCCCTGAAGCCATGATCGAAGAAGACGTACACCGTCAAATCGACCAATACTTAGGTCAATTGCAACAACAAGGTATTTCACGTGACATGTTCTTCCAAATCTCAGGTCAAACTGAAGATGACTTGCACAAGCAATTCGAAGAAGGTGCCGCAACACGTGTTAAGACAAACTTGGTACTTGAAGCCATTGTGAAGGCTGAAGGCATCGACCCAACAGAAGAACAAATCACTGAAGAAGTGAACAACTTGGCTGCACAATACAACATGGATCCAGCACAAATCCGTGCGACATTGTCAGATTCATTGTTGAAGCATGACATCGCAATGCGTGAAGTCATCAAGAAGATTACAGACTCTGCAAAGGCAGAGTAACGTTTTAAAAAAGCCCGTCGGGCTTTTTTATTTTGGCACGAATCCAATAAGATGTGCATGGCGACACGATAACGTATAATTAAGCCATGTGTTCACGATGAATCTGTTAAAATAGATAGTATCGACAATTGGTTAAAAATTGTTTTGAACGATTATATTTAAAGGAAAAAAATATGGCGCAGACACCAGGTTTTGAAGAAGAAATTTATTGTAGTTTTTGTGGCAAATCTGCGAGTGAAGTCAACAATATTGTCGCTGGACCAAACGGCATTTATATTTGTAATGAATGCGTGGCTTTAGCCCAAAATATTATTAATGAAGAATTGACGGTTGAACAAGCAGTAACAGCTTTGTCATTACCAACACCACACGAAATTGTGGCCCAATTAAACGATTACGTGATTGGCCAAGAGGATGCCAAGAAGACACTGGCGGTGGCAGTTTATAATCACTATAAGCGGATTAACGAACACTTTGCGCCAACGACGGATGTTGAATTACAGAAGTCAAACATTGCGTTGATTGGACCAACGGGTTCAGGGAAAACATATTTAGCGCAAAGTTTGGCGCGTATTTTGAACGTGCCTTTTGCTATTGCTGATGCCACAACGTTAACGGAAGCCGGGTATGTCGGGGAAGACGTTGAAAATATTATTTTGAAGTTGCTCCAGGCGGCTAATTTTGATATTGAAGCCGCGCAACGTGGTATTATTTACGTGGATGAAATTGACAAAATTGCCAAAAAGTCAGAAAATGTGTCAATCACGCGTGATGTGTCAGGTGAAGGCGTCCAACAGGCGTTGCTAAAAATGTTGGAAGGTACGATTGCCAGTGTACCACCTCAAGGTGGTCGCAAGCATCCACAACAGGAATTGATCCAAGTCGATACGACCAACATTTTGTTTATTGTTGGTGGGGCATTTGCTGGGATTGATACGATTATTAAGGAACGTTTGGGTGAACGGGTCATTGGTTTTGGCTCGCATGCTAATGAAAATGCGGCGGCATTGGATGATGATAATATTCTCAAATACGTCCAACCAGAAGACTTGATCAAGTTTGGCTTGATTCCAGAATTTATTGGCCGCTTGCCAATTGTCACGGTTTTGGACGAATTGACGGTGTCTGATTTGGTACGGATTTTGACGGAACCAAAAAACGCTTTGATTAAGCAGTATCAAGCGCTTTTGGGCTTAGATGATGTGGCACTAGAATTCCAACCAGATGCGTTAGAAGCGATGGCTGAATTGGCGATTAAGCGGCATACTGGTGCGCGTGGGTTACGCTCAATTATTGAACACGTCATGAAAGATGTGATGTTTGATATTCCAAGTCGCGATGACGTCGCCAAGGTTGTCATTACGAAAGCGTCGGTACTTGACGGTGCACAACCAGAATTGCATTTGAAGAAGGTGGACTAATCATGGATGTACACAATGTTGAAATGGTCATGAGTGCGGTGTCAGCCGCCCAATACCCAACGGATGGTAAGCCGGAAATTGCTTTAGTTGGTCGCTCAAATGTCGGTAAGTCATCTTTGACAAATACGTTGATTCAGCGTAAAAATTTTGCCCGCACTTCGTCACAGCCGGGTAAGACGCAAACGCTTAATTTTTATAATGTCGAAGACCAACTGTATTTCGTCGACGTGCCCGGTTATGGCTATGCCAAAGTGTCAAAGAAACAACGGGAAGCTTTTGGCCAGATGATTGAAGAATATATCACGTCACGTAAGCAATTACGCGGGGTGATTAGTCTCGTGGACGCTCGTCATGATCCAAGTGCGGACGATATTGCGATGTATGAGTGGTTACATTACTACAATATTCCGGTTTTGGTGGTGGCAACGAAGGCCGATAAAATTTCAAAAAGCAAGTTTAACAAATACGAAGCTAATATCAAGCGTACGTTAGGGTTTGATGAAGCAGATAGTGATTTCTTATTCTTCTCGTCAGAAACGAAGTACGGTAAAGACCAAGTTTGGTCATGGATTGAATCACATATCACGATGTAAAAACCAACTTATTGTTGGTTTTTTTATTAGGTAGGAGCGTGTCGGAGATTTGCCACGTCTGATACAATTAAAGTATGACAAATCAACGTTATGCACAAATCATTGTGGATGTGCCCACAATGCAAACCAATCAGCCTTACACATATTTGATTCCAGCAGCCATGCAGGACACGCTCCAACCAGGGATGCGGGTCGAGGTGCCTTTTGGTGCGCGCAATGTGATGGCCTTTGTAGTGGCACTGCAAGAAACGCCATTGACCACAGTGGATAAATTGCGGCCGATTGCGCGGATGCTTGATTTAACACCGGTGCTCAATACCGAATTACTCACGCTTTCTAGTGATTTAGCGCATGAAACCTTTGCATTTAGAATTTCAGTGTTACAAACGATGCTGCCAAATGCCTTAAAAGCGAGTTACGATCGGGTGTTAACGTTAGTGGATGAGGTTGATGAGGATGTGCGTGAGCGCCTCTTTCGTGGCTTGGACCAAATCACTTTTCATGCGCGTGACTGGTCAGATGCAGATATTGCCAAATTTGCGCAACTGCGGCGGATGCACCAGATTGAGCAGTCGATAACCGTGAACAATCGGGCAAAAGTCAAAACCCAATTAGCCTATCGGTTTAGTGATGACATTGCTATGTTAGAAGCAGCGTATGCTGACTTACCCCGGACGGCGAAGAAAAAAGCAGTCTTGTTGCAATTTATTTTGGGGCATTTAGGTGAAACGTGGCTGAAAAAAGAGTTGCAAGCACAACTGGCTGTGAGTGCCGCAACCCTCAATCAAGCGGTAGAAGCGCAATGGTTAACCAAGCAGCAAGTTGAACAATTGCGCGATCCGTTTGCGGCAATGACGATTGCCCCGTCAGAACCGTTACAACTCAATGCGGAACAACAAACTGCTTTTGATCACATTACCTCAGCGGCCGATGCTGGGCAATACCAACCATTTTTGCTCGAAGGGATTACGGGTTCTGGGAAAACAGAAGTTTATCTCCAAGCGGCCCAGCATGTGTTTGATCAAGGGCGAACGGTGCTATTTTTAGTCCCAGAAATCGCCTTAACACCACAAATGGTACGTCGCGTGAAGTCACGCTTTGGCGCCCAGACAGCCGTGCTCCATTCTGGTTTGTCGGATGGGGAACGTTA
>OIZF01000970.1_pt1 | contig 18128 bp, 22 predicted proteins | sample 1588471 | NCBI WGS metagenome assembly OIZF01 (sample SAMN03283279) | human gut metagenome | biome: human-associated habitat; material: feces | host: Homo sapiens | place: Peru | collected 2012
AATTTACTTTTCTAACCAAGCTAATATATGTCCACCAACATTTAATATTCAAGTCAATAGTAAAGGACTAATTCATTTTTCTTATGAGAGATACTTAGAAAATAAAATTAGAGAAGCATTTCCTTTAGAAGGAACACCAATTGTTCTTCAATTTAAAAATAAAGGTGAACAATAATGTCAAAAAAAAGATTTTATATCAGTAAATCTTTTTTTTTCATTTGAATAATGCTATAATCAAAAATAGGTGATACTATGAAAATAACAAATCAAGAATTAGAACGTTATGTATTAACAATTCGTGAAGAAGAAATGGGAAATGACTACCGTTTAGATGAATCACAAGTAAAATTGATTTCAAAAGTAAATCAAGCTTTAAAAGAAAATCCCAATCTACGTAATAAAATTACACAATTATTACAATCTAGTAGTAAAAGAGAAATGAATGCGATTCAACAGGGAAGAGAATATAAACCAGAACAACCAACTGTGACAAATATAGACTCATTGACATCTAAAAAAGTATTAGTTTTGAAGGATCAAAAAAGAGCTGGCTATGTAGATGCTCTAGTAATGGCTTTAGTAACTGGATTTGTTGGAGGAATTTCAACTACAATCTTGTTAATGATGTGCAAATAAAAAATCCTATGAGGATTTTTTTTATAGTACAATAGCAAATAAATTTCCAGAACCTTTATTGACTAATTTTGTTAAAGTTTGTGATAATTTGAATCTAACATTGTCAGGCATTAAAGATAATTTTGCTTGAATACCTTCTTTTACGATAGCATCTAAACTTCTACCAAAAATTTCACTTTTCCAAATATTTGAAGGGTTTGTATCATAATCTTTCATTAAATAATCAATTAATTCCTTACTTTGAATTTCAGAACCTATAATTGGTTCAAAAGTAGATTCAACATCAACACGAATCATATGAATGGATGGAGCTACAGCTTTTAATTTAACACCATAACGACTTCCTTGTTTAATAATTTCTGGGGTATCTAATTTCATGTCAGATAGAGTAGGAGAAGCAATTCCATAGCCCGTCTGTTTCACCATTTTTAAAGCACCTTTTATTTGGTCATATTCTTGTTTTGCCTCACTGTAATCTTGGAATAATTTTAATAATTCAGCCTTATTGTTAACATCAATATCAATGATTTCTTTTAATACTTGATTATATAACTCAGGCTTTGAATCTAAATTTAAAGTTACAATACCAGTTGAGGTATCAACTTCTGAAATATATGATTTTTCAATATATTCTGAATCTGCAAAGTGATTTGTAATCTGTTCAATATCTTTTAATTTGTCTACTTCAAAAACACTACTCTTAATTTTATCTATATAATGTTTTTTAAGCCAATTATTTGGATTCAAACAAGCAATCCATTCTGGCATATTGATTTTTATTTCTAAAACAGGAAATTCATATAATGCTTCTTTTAATATACTATAGATGTCTCTTTCAGACATATTTTCTACACTAATTGGTAAAACAGGAACCCCATAACTTTCTTTCATTTTTTCCGCTAAGCGTTCTGTTTCTGGTAACATAGGATGACTGGAGTTTAATACAACAATAAATGGTTTTCCAATTTCTTTTAATTCATTTACAACTCTTTCTTCTGCCTCAATATAATTACTTCTACTGATTTCTCCAAAAGAACCATCCGTTGTAACAACAATTCCAATAGAAGCATGATCTCGAATGACCTTTTCAGTTCCGATTTCTGCTGCTTCCACAAAAGGAATTTCTTCATCATACCAGTATGACCTGTTTTCGTGATACCCATAAGTCTTTTTAAAAATTGCTCAAAAGCAACCTGTATTTTTCTTATACTAATACTTCACTTTTTTTAATTCTATAATGAATTTCTAGTTTTTTATCTTTAGTTACATATATCTTATCTATTAATCTATTCATAATCTCTCTTGTTGGATTTTTCATATCAAGAAAACTTTTAATAATATCTAAATATTCAACATAACAAGAGGAATCTTCATTTATACTAGAAATTTCTTCTTTTAATTTTTCTAATTTTTCGTTTGCAGTTTTAATATCTTCTTCAGTAGTTTTAAATAATCTTTGATAAGTTTCTACACTTATAATATTATTAAACTTATCATCATATAAAGAGTCTTGCTTTCTTTTTAATTCAGCTATCTTTAAATTAAGTTCATCAATCTTTTTAAGTTTATATTGTTTAGGATCAACATATTGATTTTTGATGATATTTTCAAATTCATCTTTATCATTAATATATTGATTAGCCATAGTGCTTAACTTATTATAGACAGTATTTTCTAATTTAGTATAGTTGATATAATGAGAAAAACATATATCATACTTACTAAACTTACGATAGTTATTACAATTCATTGTAACTCTATCTCTTTTTTTATCATAACTAATACTCATTCTAGCACCACAGTCTTTACAATAAACTAAATCAGATAGGACATAATCAACATTTCTTCGTTCAGGATTATAATTATTTGAAGAATCCTTAATAGATTGTGCTATTTCAAATGTTTTTCTATCAATAAGTGGTTCATGTGCATTTTCTTTAATGCACCATTCACTTTCAGGAACATTTTTCATCTTCTTAATCTTATAATTTACTTTTTGAACTCTGTGTTGTATTAAATCTCCAACATAAACTCTGTTTTTGATGATATTACTAACTGATGTGTGTTTCCATATTTCAGGATGGTCAAAGTTATTTAATTTAGCACCAGAGTATTTATACATAATAGGTGTTGGTAATTCTTCTCTTGTTAAGATTTCAGCAATTTGTGAACTACCATAACCAGCAACATATAAATCAAATATCTTCTTTACTACAGGAGCAGTTTCTGGATCTGGCACTAATTTGTGCTTATCTTCGGGATCTCTCATATAACCATAAGATGGAGCACTACCACAAAATTTACCATCTTTTTTCATTTGAAGTAAGTTTGAACGAACTTTTTTAGAAATATCTTTCGCATACATATCATTCATACTTAATTTAAATGGCATCATGTCTGAGCCACTAGTTTCATAAAAAGTATCTATATCATCATTTACGGCAATATATCTGACATCATTTTGTGGGAAAAATGTTTCAACATAGAAACCTGTCATAACATGGTCACGACCTAATCTTGATAAATCTTTTGTTATAACCATATTTATTTTTCCATTTTCAATGTCATTTAACATTCTTTTAAACTCTGGACGCTCAAAATTTGTTCCTGTATAACCATCATCAACATAAATATCAACTGCAACTAAATTCTGTGCTTTTAAATAACCAGTTAATAGACTTCTTTGATTAGTGACACTTTCTGATTCCATATCGTCACCATCTTCACGAGATAGTCTTATATAAATGGCTATATTAAAAATCGTATTGTCTATTGCATATCTATTATACACTTTTAACTCCTTTCAGTAGACAACACATTCACTTTATTAGTTGAATCAATTATACTATTTTTTTCGTCCGTTTTAAATACTTTTAATGAATTTTTATTAGCCATATAGTATTTATATATACAACTTTTTAAAACTTCTTTTAAATCACAACCATTACTATCATAAAATTCTAATGTGTCATACATGATTATTCCTCCACAATGAATTCTATGTGTAATAGTTTATAAAAATTACTATTCTTCATAAATTATCACACCTTTCTATTGATATTCTTTTAATAATTCTTCCATTTCTTTAAGTTCTTCTTCAGTAGGTGGAATTGCTTCACATCTTTTTCCATTCCAAACTTCTACACCGTCTGGATCAAGTCTTATATGTGGGCCTTTTCTACCATTCATAATTTCATCTTGAGTAGTAGATATATCAGTAACAGTTATAAAAGATTGGATTTTATTATTGGTAATATAAGAGTTAAGATAACCTTTAATAAATACTTTTGTTCCTTTAACAAAAAAATCTTTATATATTTCATAAAGATTTCGGTTAATATTAAAACTAGCATATACTTTTCTTTTATCATATTTAAGAGTGGTTAAACCAAACTTAATATAATCGTTGTTGTTATCTGTGATACTATTAATAGTTCCAGATATTATTATTTCATTTAAATCAATTTCCATTTTTATTACTTCCTTTCTTTTTAATTTTTTTTAAGATTTAAATTATTTAAATAAATTTAAATTTATATTATTTATTAATATTATTTATTATCTTATTTATTATATTAGAAGATACTCGCTATACTGATTAGCAGTATCTTGCTAATTACTCTAGAAGATATTTGCTAAATATATTCTTCTAGAATTAGGTTCATTTTCAACTCTAATATAATTTTTCTTTCTTAATGATGAAATGCAACTAGTAATTGTTCTTCTAGATACTTTCATAAGATTACTTAAATATCTATTACTAGCAAAACAAAAACCCTCTTGCATTGATAGAGTAGTTATTAAACCCATTAATAGTTTAGTAGTAGTAGATAAATCTTCATCTAATAAAACTACTACTGGAACTTCTACATACTTTAATTTTGTTATATCATTGTTCATAAATCATTCTCCTTTCATAATTTTGGCAATAAAAAAACTTGTAACCACTACTTACAAGTCATACTAATAATGACAATAAAATCCCTGTGTGAGATAAATCTCACTAATAGGTCGCTTGAAGTAAAACATACATACAACATATTTCAATCCCTTTTATTCTTTTATTTCGTTCTTTGAAATATGTTTTACTTCAAACAAGTTCATCTTATATTTCTATAAGATAGGTTCTAATATAAATCTACGAACATTTACTGAACCTTTATTTGTTAGCGATTTAATCTTTTCTAACAAAATTCGTATGTGTATAATCCATTACTGTATTCTTTGAATCTTATATAATGATTATCTTCTAATATTTTAAGATTCTTTTTAAATCCAACATTCGTTATACTTAATGTCTTTTGAACTTTCCCAATGCTTATACTTGTAAACTCACATCTTTGGGATTGTTCTGCACAGAGTATTTTGTATATCAGTTTTGTTTCAAACTTGATATTCTTATCTCTCCATATTATTGGATCAATTAATTCTAGTTGCTTTTTTAATCTCATACATTGTATTTCCTCCTTTCTTTTTCTATCTTACCCATTTAATTTTAAAGTGGGTTCGCTTGGAAACACATATAATATATCATGCTAATTATGATGTTGTCAACACTTTTACTCAAAAAATTAAAAAATGTTGACATTTTTACCCAATAGGTGTATTATTATGGTGTGAGGTGAATTTCTATGCTAGAAAAAAATATCGGTGAAGTAATTACCGAAGCTAGAGAAAAAGCCAATCTTTCGCAAAGACAACTTGCAAAATTGGCGAATATAAATAACTCTGAACTTTCTAAAATTGAATCAGGTATAAGAAAAGAACCAAGTCCTAAAATACTTCGTAAGATAAGTAATGTATTAGATGTTAATTATAGTGATCTAATGTATATGATTGGATTAGGTATAGAAGTCAGTCCATTAAATCCTTTTATAAAAGATTATTATTCTAAATTAAAAGGAGAAGAACTTAATGAGGCAGAAGTTAATGTTTTAGGGAATAAACAAAATCTTGAAAAGTTAGTTTTATCTTGTGAAGAAAAACTAAATGATAAAAGTATAATAGAAAGTGAAAGAGAGTTATTACAAAATACTATTGAAGATACAAAATATCAAATAAATACACAAGACGAAATAATTAATTTAATTCAAAGTTTAAAAGTAAAGGAGAGAAATAAAAATGCGAAATAGTAAAATAATAAAGATAGCAGTAATATTATTATCAATATTCTTTGTAGTAAGTTTTGGATTATCACAAATAGTTGGTAGTGATTATTTTAAAAATATGTTCTGGGCTTCAACAGCTTTACTAGCAGTTAGTCTTATATTAGATTTAAATGCTTGGAGCAAATTAGTATTAGATATAGATAAGAATAAATCAAGAACAATTAAAAGAAGTTTTGATGATAGCACAACATTGTTAGTTGTATTTTTCGGAACATTATTATGTTTAGTAGTATTCTTTGATACATTTAATCATAATGTTATGAAAAATAATTTTGTCATAATAGGTGCATTTATTATGACATTAGAATTTGAATTATTTATGTATCTATCAATATGGAATGCTAAAAAGGACACAGCAAATTTATTAAAGAATAATAAATAATTCAAATAAAAAATAACCTTTTACCTTTTCGATAGATTAGGTATTAGGTTATTTTTATTTAAAGAATACGGGGCACGTTTTGTGAGTTTACTCATGAAAGTGGCGATAGTATTCTTTCTTTTTTATGAAGTCGCAAGACAAAATAAAAAAGAGCAACATTCACTTACGATAGTTTGTGAAATGTTGCTTATTGGGTTTCAAAAGGGTGTCCCTTTGCACACTATTCCTAGTTGGCATTATGCCGACTTGGTAGTGTGTTACTATCTTGTCTAAAAGATAGTCATTTGTGAAAATCCATTAGTTATGAAATTTCTTTTAGATTTTCACTTTTCTATATTATGAGTTTTCTATATTTTTCTTTTAATTTAATAATTATGATTGAAATAATATGCGTTATAAATACTATTGTAATGATATTAATAAATGGACTTTTGAATTTAATATTGATTATTGATAATATAAATATAACAGATGGATGAATAAGATAATAATATTTAGAATAATTTCTTATATTTTTTGTATTATTAATCTTTTTTGATAAATAAATAGTAGATATAAATAAATAATAAACAAGTGGAATACACGATAATAATATGTTGCTATTTAATCTATCTATATCATGCAATAATATTGCCTCAAATATTAATAAGAAAATAGATATTATAAATTTTTCAAAACAATACTTTGAGTAAAGTTCTTCCTTTGATCCAATATAATAACCAAATACAACATAAAATAATCCAAAGAATAGAAAGTTTCTAGTTGTAAAGAATATTTTATAATAATATGATAATAATTGTTGTATGCTTTTTGGAATAACTCCCCAATAAGTTTCAGTAGCACCAAATAACAATAAAATAAATGATATGCCAAGTAAATATTTAATATTAAACTTTTTCTTCCATTTCTTTAATACCAATAATGATAATATTGTTGCAGGAAAATACCACAAATGATAATAAACTCCTGTATATACCAAAGCTATTAATAATGCTAATGGTATTAATATAATAATTAATGTAATTAATAATGGTATAGGAATATTTAGAGTTGATATATATGAACAAATTGGTGGAATATATTTAATTATTGTCCCAAGCAAAACAGGAATATAAATTGCACTCCAAACAAGATATAAAGGTATTAATTTTTTAATATAATTGCTAATATAATCTTTATTATCTTTTTCTTTTTTTGCTACAAAATAACCTGTTATTAAGAAGAAAATAGGCACACATATTCTAGTAATTATATTATTAAATGCTAAATCTAATTCGTTAGAATAATTAATAAAAGGTCTTAAATGCAAAATAATAATTAAAATAGCACTTATATATTTTAATATATCTAAATTTTCATAACTTAATTTATTACTTTTATAATTCTTATTTATTTTCTTTTGAATAGTAATTGATAAAACACTAAAAATTATAATAATTAAAATCATAGAAATAGGATAACCCAATTTATTCTCAACTTGAAATACATTTATTAATCTTAAAAATATAACTAAAAGTGTAATTATAAAAGTAATAATAATCTCATTCTTATACTTCATATTATTACCTCAATCTCATATATATATTATACACTAAAAAAGATAAATCTCATATAGACTTATCTAATTTCAAATTCTGCATATAAATTTAATACTTTAGAATCATCGACAGAATTATTCTCTGTTTTAACTACTTTTTTCATTAATCGATAATTTCCTTTTTTTAACTCGCCATAACCATAAGACCAATCAATGCTAAATTCCTTTTCTTCATTAGGTTTAATTACATATGCAATTGAATTCCAAGCAAGTGGCTCTCCTGTAATAGTTTCAAGTTCCTTCCAACTATTATTATCTTTATATTCTATATACCAATCTGCACCATAATCATATTCATAATCAGAACTATTTTTCATTATAAATGTTGCACTTTTAGATGTTATTGTTTCATTTTTAACATTTAAAGAAATATCTTTTTTTTCATTATTTTGAATAATATTTATAGTTTTAATTATAGTTATAACTTCCTTTGAATCTTTCTCATCTAATCCTTGATTAATAATTGCAATATTTTTGTTTATATCATAGAAGGAAATATCTTGCCATATACTATTTCCATCATAATACCCAATAGTTGCTTTATTTCCATTATTTAAGTCAATTTGTTCATCAGTTCTACCAGTTCCACAAACTGCGAATGCCTGATTATATAGATATAAAATTGCATATTTATCAGCACTAGATTTATACATTTTTAAAGCATATTTATAAGAGTCGTTTTCTTTATCGCTTGTAAGTTCTTCATAGTTCCAATCATTAGGGAACTCTAGACTTAATGTAATATCGTCTATAGATTTCTTATATTTTTTAATATTACTATTTTGCTCATTTTCAATATGTCTATTCAATTCTCCACTAACTTTAATTCCTAAAACTTTAAATTCCCATCCATCTTCATAACCTGTTGCTGATGAATCACTTGGTCTATGTATTTTAGTGTATTTATACAAAATAGCTTTATATTCTTTATCACCATTTTTCATTTGAGTAGGTATTGGTATTAACATTAAAATTAAAATTAAAACTGTAATAATAATTATTATACTTTTCTTTTTCATAAATTTCTCCTTACTTAATCCATTCATCTTTTAATAATCCAGTAATATATTCATCTTCAATTTTACCAGATCCTCTTGAAACAAATCTTTGTCTTCTAATTCCTTCGTCTTTATATCCAAACTTTAATTGCATTTTATGTGATTTTTCATTTTCTTTGAAATATCCATTCTCTAATCTTCTTAATCCTAATACTTCAAAAGCATATTTTATCCTAGCACCAAAAGCTTCTGAACCATAACCATGTCCCCAATATTTTTCACTAATCCAAATTCCACCACCAGCAGTTCCATTATGTAAATCTATATTAGTTAATTGAGTTCCACCAATAACTTTATTTTCACTTTTTAATACAATAGCAAAATTATATAAATTATTATCTATTGATTTATTAATAAAATGTAATGCATCCTGTTCGGTATATGGATATGGTGCTCCTTGCAACCATTTTGTTACATTTAAATTGTTCAAACCCTCAACAACATCATTAACATCTTCTAATTTATATTGCCTTAAAATTAATCTTTCTGTTTCAATAATCACGTCTTTATTCAAAACTATCACTTCCTATCATTAATTATATCATAAATCTTTACTTTCTAACATTCATCAAACAAATTATAGATTATTTTATATATCAGAACACAATTTTTCAATTATTTCATATTCTTCGCCTAATTGAGTATATAATTCAGATATTTTATTTTCATATTCTTCTTTTTTATTGTTATATTCAATGAGTTTCTTTTTTTGAAAGAATAAAGGTTTATTATCTTCTAAATGATTAATTAAAGTCTGATAAAACTTAATTCTATTATCTATCATTCTCATATTTATATTTGAATCTTCAATAGCATATTTAATATTAAGTTTTAATAGTTTATCAAATAATTCATCACTATCTTTTTTCTTACTCATCTTGCACCTCCAATACTTAAAGATTTACTACATAACTAATCATATCACTTTTTCAACGAATAAACTTCGGTTTTCTAGTTAAAACTAAATTTAATGGGACAATGGTATCGGTGATAGTTATGTTTGAAAATAATTTACGATATACAAGAGAAGAATTAGAAATGACACAAGCTGAACTAGGTTATGTTTTCGGTGTATCTGATTCAGCAGTTAGATCGTGGGAAACAGCACACGATTCTATACCATTACCTAAATTAATCAAGTTTTGTGATATGTATGATTTTTCATTAGATTTTGTTTGTGGTTTAATTAGAAAAAATATTAAGTATGGAAAGTTTAAAACAGATAAAGTTAAAATAAGTAAGAAATTAAAAGAATTAAGAAAAAGTTTAAATATATCTCAACAAAAATTATCTGATGATTGTAAAATATCTCAAACAACATATAGTGGTTATGAAACAGGTCATTATCTAATAAACACAACTAATCTTTATTATATTTGTAAAACTTATAATGTTTCTATGGATTGGATTGTAGGAAGAACTAATAATAAAAAAATAGGCAAATAAAAAAAAGCGAGAGTATGCTTAATTTAACATATTCTCGCTTTTATAATACATTTAATGAATAACAATAATCATAGACATCTAGATTTTGATTGAGTAAAGTGTTTATTTCTTCATTTTTAAAATCATATTGAAAGATATTAAATAACATTTCTACTGAAAACTTTTGTTTTTCTTCAAGTGATAACTCCATATACATTGCTGATATAAGTAGTAAATTCTTATATTTAGCAAAGTTAATTATTACTTTTTTAGATTCAGGATCAAGTATTAATAATACATTTTTTAAAACTCTTATAAAATTATTAATATCATAAGTAGGAACAAATCCTAAATCTTCAAGTAGATGGATTGCTAATCTAATCTTATCAATTTCTTTTAAATCATCAAACATTTCAATCAAATTCATAACTCTTTCTGTATTATTATCTAATAGCATAAACATTCTCCTTTCAAATAAGCCATTTAAGGCACTTTATTTTAAAGAACAGATAAGAGATTAAACCTTAACTTAAAGTCTTACTATAATCGTTTAAATAGGTTATAATCTCAAATTCAGTTTTACTATTTATCACTCTAACAATTCAAAAAGTCAAGAGTATTTATCTACTTAAATCAAAATCGTCTTTATCGTATTCATCTTCATCATAATCTCTAACTCTTTCTTTGTAGTAGTCAGGTGCGTGAGCATAATCAAATAACTCATCTTGTTTAGTTGTTCCTTTAGATATTTTAATTACATCTCCCATATCAAACTCACTATTATCATAACAATCTTTAACAATATCAGCAGTTTCATCTTTTGTATAATTATTACCTCGTTGTAATAGTTTTCTTAAAAACTTCTTTAATAATTGAAATAATTCGTTTAATCTATAAATTAAACTTCTATTTTCTTGTTCTAGGTTTTGATTTTCATATTCTAACTTACTAATTTCTTTTTTATACTTTTGATTTTCTTTTTCTAGTGATTTATAACTATTAGCATAACTATCAACTTCATTAAATATAGTTTGTAGTTTAGGTTGTAATTCCATTACTTTTTTAGATTCATTAATAACATTATTCATACTATCAAAAGTATCTTTTCTAACTTTAACAAAATCTTTATCTACAATAAATGTTTGTTTAGTTGTTTTCATTTTTTCTTCAAAATCAGACATTGCTTTATCAAATCTATCATTTTTAACATTTAATTCATGATTTAATTTTTTAGTAAGTTGTTTATATTCTTTAATCTTAATGTGTTTATTATCACTTCCTTTAATACCACGCTCTAAATCATAACCTTTTTCAATTAGTCTTTTATGGTATAAGTCTTGTAAATGTGATAATTGGATTTTATCTTTAATATATTGTTTTTTAGATATGGTATATCTTTCAGTTTTAGTTCTATTATCTAACTTTTTAACTAGTGGAACTACTACACAATGAACATGAGGTGTTTTTTCATCCATGTGGACTGTTGCATGTAAAACTTGTTCTTTTTTATAACCTAAATCATTATAAACAAACTCCATACAAGTATTAGCCCAATCTTTTATTTGTTCTCTAGACATATTATCAAAGAAAGTATGAGTAGCAGTAAATACTAATTCATCAGCAACACAATTTTTAGAACTATTAAGCATTTCGTGGTATCTTTTCTTTCTATCAGCTCGTTCAGTTTTCATTCTTTCATCGTGTTCTTTTTTATATTCTTTTGTTAGTTCATCAAAACCTTTAACATATTTAACATTTAAAGGGACAAGTTCTATATTATTTTTACTTAATTCTATCTTAATATCTTTATTTGATTGATAAGCATTCTTTTCTCGTTTATTATGTGATCCTATTTGTGCTAAATCAGGTATAGTCATAATAGGTTCACTTCTAAATATCGCATAATTTAAATTCATATATCATTTCTCCTTTCATTTTTACACAACAAAAAAGATATGTCGTTAAACATATCTTTAAAAAATCAGTATGTAAGTATTTCTTACATACTGAAATATTAATCTTTATTTTCTAATTTTTCTAAATCTTTAATACTTTCTAAATAATGAAGTTCAACTTCACTAGGTTTTAAAGCAATTCTGTCTTTATACTTATCATATTCTTTTCTTGCATGATTCATTGCTTCTTCATGACTGATTTTACCAGAATCTTTTAAAATGTCTTTTCTATTCATAGTTAAAAAGTAATTTAATTCTTTAACCCAATCACTCATTGTCATAGTTCTTTGTTCAATAGCTTGTAATTCTGCATAATCTAAATACATAGAAACAATCCTATTTAAAATATCTAATTCTTTATCATTTAAATAGTTTTTAGCAATTTGAGCATCTAATAAAGTAGGTCTATCTCCACTAAAAGAAGTTAATCCCATAAAATCTTTATTGCAATCAGCTCTTTCTACAATAACTTCTGCAGCTGTGTGTCCATGTGCAGCCCAGTGCATTTTATTTTGAACTGTTTTAAAAAATTCTTGTGTAATTTCTGCTCTAGGATCATAATCAATAGAAGTAGCATAAATATCAAGTATTTTTCTCCAAAAAACTTTTTCAGATGATCTAATATCACGAATTCTAGATAGTAATTCATCAAAATATAATCCACCACCAGCTCGTTTAAGCAAATCATCGTTCATTGTAAATCCTTTAGTCATATATTCAGTTAATCTTTCATTTGCCCATCTTCTAAAATTAGTTCCTATATTTGAGCGAACACGAAATCCAATTGCAACAATCATATCAAGATTATAATAATTTACATTATAATTTTTACCATCACTTGCAGTTGTTCGGAAATTCCGAACAACTGAATTTTCTTCTAATTCTCCATCTTCAAATATGTGTTTAATGTGTTCAGATATATTAGATTTACTTGAATTATATAATTTAACTAATTGCTCTTGATTTAACCAAACAGTATTATCTTGCATTTTTACTTCAATATTATCATTACCATTTTTATCTTTATAAATAATTATATTTCCATGTTCTTCCATTTTTTGCCTCCTTGTCTTAATTTTTTTGTTAAACTACTAATTAAATTATACTATATTTTTGGACATATATCATCACATTTCTTGTTATAATTACAATATTTTCGTATCTTACATCTTTCACAATTAGGGTGTTCGCCACATATATTTGCTGACCTTAATAAACAAAATTGTTGGATTATTGATTCAACGATTATCTCATCACAGTTATTTAATATTGCAATTTTCTTAATTATATTTAATACTTGTTGTTCTGTTGCATTAGCATTTTCTACAATTCCTAGTCTATGACTACCAAATAATCTTTCTAATTGAGAACTCTTTTTACAAGTATTAACACCAACTCGTTTTAAATAATCATAAGCAAATGCTCGTCCAACTTGTGTTAGTTTATATTTACCTGCATTAAACATATTAGCAATGTCATTAGGAGTTTCCCTATTAACAAACTTATCTAAACTTCCATAATCTTTTTCAATTTTTTCTAATACCATTATATTTTTAGATAATGCTTTCATTTGATTATTAATCATTGGGTTAGTACAATGAATTTTTCTTAATTTCTTTACTAAAACACTTGGATCAACTACCTTTAAATAATTCTTATTGTAGTTATGAAATATTTCATCAATAGTTTCTATATTTTCTCTTATATTGTTATCTCCCCATCTATGATTAGAGAGTAGAGCAAGAATTAATGCTTTTAAGTGTTCTTCAAAAGAATACTTTTTACCTTTCTTTCTAGATTTAACACTATCAATTAAATCTTTAATATCTCTCATATAGTCATAATTAATATAATCCATACTTTCTTTTATAAGAGGGTATATCTCTTTTAAGTCTTTATCATCTAATAAAGTAATATTCTTAACCATTTCATAATTAGGATTATATATTATTTGATTGCGGGTGCAATCCTTTAATATTTCTATAACTTCTTCATTAGATAAATACTTAACTCTCTCAATAGGGAATACTACTTTATTTACCTTAACATATTTTATCAGCAAAGGTATCAATTCATCTTTTTCTAAAATTTGCTCATTTTTCATAAAAAAATATCTCACTTTCTATAAATTAGTCTTTAACTAATAAAGTGAAATATTGTCTTTAGCCCTTATTTTATCGGCATTTATTTATTTTTATATTTGGGTATCACTTATTCAACATCACCCATGGACATTTTACCATTCTAGGGCCATTCTCATCCTCATATCCTTTAGCATCATTTACGACATATCCAACACAATCCACTAAGCGAATCTTTGTAGTAAATTCATCAATTTTAATTTCAGCGGCATTACTAGGAACAAATTTTGGTTCTGTTGTCATAATTGTTCTTCCTTGTGCACTTTGTGGAATTTCATCTAAGGTCCTTTTCTTCTCATATTCATCTTCTATATTAGGAACTACTAAAGTTTCAATTACTTTTTTTATAAAAGTAGATTTACCAGTTCTAACAGCACCTACAACACCTAAATATAAATCCCCACCAGTTCGTTCTGTAATACTTTTGATAATCTCAATCTTATCCATTTAATCCCTACTTTCTATATCTGTTTAACCATATGAAAAATAGAAATTAAATATGTCAATTAAATAAATTTATCTAAATCTTTTGGAACTTTATCATTTTGAACAGCTTCAATAATTTTATTTTCTTTTTCTTTTGATACTTCTCTTCCAGTTAAACTTCCTAACTCTTGAATTACTTCTCTTAGAGTATCTTCATTTTTTAAATCATTCTCTTGAAGCTTTTTTGCTAGCTTCAAAATAGTGTCCTTTCCAACATTTGTTTTCTTTTCGATTTTATTAAAAAAACTATCTGAAAAATTTCCCATATTGAACCTCCTAAAATACTATATGAAAATTGGTAGGATAGGTGAATATAAGAAAAAAATAGAAATTAAAAAACTAAAAAAATCAAAAATGTAAAAAAATAGAAATTGATAATTTTGAAAAAAACAAAAAAATCAAAAATGAATAAATTAAATTATTTGTTGAAATATAAAGGAAAAACTATAAATGATTAAAAATGAAAAAATAAAAAAATTGAAAATGTAAAAAAATTGTAAAAACAAAAAAATATTTTTTTGAAAAAATGTTGAAATATAAAGGCTTCTAAAGAATACACGAACAAATGTTTTGAAAAATTGCAAAAAAATGATTGACAGTCTATATTTTTTGAATTACAATTTAGGTAACGATAGGGAGGTAAAAAATATGGTTACTGAAGAAATATTAACCGTTATCAAAAGAAATGGAAAAAAGGTAGAGTTTGATGGCTCAAAAATAGCAATCGCAATAAAAAAAGGATTCGATAGCATTAAAAAGGAGGATGAAAAAAGTCCTTACACAGAAAAAGATGTAAATAAAGTTTATCAATCTGTTATTAAAAAGATAGAAAAAGAGTATAAGGAAAAAATAAAAATAGAAGAAATTCAAGATTTGATTGAAGAAGAATTAAGAAAAAAATATCCAGATGTCTTTGAATCATTTAGTGAATATCGTACACGTAGAGCACAATCTAGACAAATGTTTTCAGATGATAAAAGGATTCATAAATTTTTAAAATCAATTGAAAATTTAGGATTAAGATCAGCTATTGAAGATGACGCAAAAAGAGAAAATGCGAACATTGATGGAAATACAGCAATGGGAACGATGCTTCAATATGGCTCAACAGTTTCAAAAGAATTTGCCAAATCTTATATGATGAAACCAAAATTTGCGGCTGCACATGATGATGGTGATATTCATATTCATGACATGGATTTCTTACCAATGGGAACAACGACTTGTTGCCAAATAAACTTAGAAAAATTATTTAAAAATGGTTTTGATACAGGACATGGTAAAATTAGAGAACCAAAAGATATTTCTACTTATGCAGCACTTGCCGCTATTGCAATTCAATCTAATCAAAATGATCAACATGGTGGACAATCAGTTCCAGCATTTGATTATTATATGGCTCCAGGGGTGTTAAAAACATTTAAAAGACAATTTAAACAAGAACTATATGATTTAGCAGATTATTCGGGCGTTCTTTCTCTAATTAATATGGATAAGTTAGTAAAAGAAATTGATAAATTATCTTCTATTGAATTTGATTTAAATATATTTGAATCTTATCAAAAAGATTCTCCACAACTTTCTAGATTATTTTCGAAATCTTATGAAAAAGCAATGCAAAAAACTGAAAGAAAGACTTATCAAGCTATGGAAGGTTTTGTTCATAATTTAAATACAATGCATTCTCGTGCAGGAGCTCAAGTTCCATTTTCATCTATTAATTTTGGAACAGATACTTCTCCAGAAGGAAGAATGGTAATTAAAAACTTCTTACTTTCAACAGAAAGAGGATTAGGCAATGGAGAAACACCAATATTTCCAGTATCTATTTTTAAGGTAAAAGAAGGAATCAATTATAATAAAGAAGATAAGAATTATGATTTATTCAAATTAGCTTGTAGGGTATCTGCAAAGAGATTATTTCCTAACTTCTCATTTATTGATGCCCCACACAATCTTCCTTATTATAAAGAAGGTGACTATAATACTGAAATAGCATATATGGGATGTCGTACAAGAGTAATAGGAGATGTAACGGATAAAAATAATGAAATTGTTACAGGCCGTGGAAACTTATCTTTTACTTCTATTAACTTACCTCGTATTGGAATTAAACATGGCATATGTTTACATGAAAGAGAAGAAGCTGATATGGATGGTTTCTTTGAAGAATTAGAAGAAAAAATGGACTTAGTAAAAGATCAATTATTGGAAAGATTTGAAGTTCAATGTAGTAAAAGAGTTTATAATTTTCCTTTCTTATTGGGTCAAGGTGTTTGGAATGATGGTGAAAAATTAGGACCAATGGATCGTATTAGAAAGCTATTAAAACATGGAACTTTATCAATTGGATTTATAGGTTTAGCAGAAACTTTAAAAGCTTTAATTGGTGAACATCATGGTGAATCAGAAAAAGCTTTGAAATTAGGAATTAAAATTATTCAATTCATGAGAGAAAAATGTGATGAATATTCTAAGGAGTATAATTTAAACTTTACTTGTTTAGCTACTCCAGCAGAAGGTTTATCTGGAAGATTTGTCAATATTGATAAAGCAATTTATGGAAAAATAAAAGGAGTTACAGATAGAGAATATTATACCAATTCATTTCACATTCCAGTTTATTATAATATTTCTATTACAGATAAAATAAAGAAAGAAGCTCCATTCCATGCTTTAACAAATGCTGGTCATATTAGTTATATCGAATTAGATGGGGATACGGCTTCTAATGTCGATGCAATTGAAGCTGTTGTTAGAATTATGAAAGAATCTGGAATTGGTTATGGTGCAATTAATCACCCTGTAGATCGTGATCCAGTTTGTGGATACGTTGGTGTTATTAATGATGTTTGTCCAAAATGTGGACGTAAAGAATTTGAAGAAATTCCATTAGAAAGAATTAGTTGTAATTGTTAAGGAGGAATATGTATGGAAAAATATGTTGGTGAAGGTGTAGGATTCGAAAGAATTAGAAGAGTTACAGGATACCTTGCTGGAGATATTAAAAGATTCAATAACGGAAAAAGAGCAGAAGAAAGAGATCGTGTAAAACATAGTGGTATCAAAGAAATCCTAAAAAAACAAAAAGAAAACAATGACTAAATGAAAATACGTTTAGCGGCTGATTTACAGTCAGATAGTATTGTGGATGGAGAAGGCATTCGAACAGTGATATGGACACAAGGTTGCCCTCATCACTGTCCAGGGTGTCATAATCCTAGCACTCATAGTTTCAATGATGGATGTCTAATTGATACAAAAGAAATAAAAGAGGAAT
>OIZF01000971.1_pt1 | contig 18116 bp, 13 predicted proteins | sample 1588471 | NCBI WGS metagenome assembly OIZF01 (sample SAMN03283279) | human gut metagenome | biome: human-associated habitat; material: feces | host: Homo sapiens | place: Peru | collected 2012
AAATCGCTCTTGTTTTATAGCTGTCTGGACTTTACACAAAATTTGGGAAAGACCCAATATTTCTATACTTCGCATAAATTCTATTCGTTTTCTGATTTCCAAAAGCAACTGGTTGTTCACAGCAGAAAGTACAATCACTTTCCTATTCGTCCTCTGGGCTGGCTTGATCATTTAACTTTTCTTGCTAAATATAGGAATCAAGCTTCTGCTCCCACTGTGTAACACATCATTGACAAACCTACATTGATTTTTTATAGGTAAATTTTACGGTCGCTTGAAAAAATCATTATCGATTCCATCGGCTATTACAACAACTGCCGAATCAAATTAAAACCAAACAACTTGGGCCCTGTGAAGTACAAGGTTTAGGCCGCTTAATTCTTATTTTGGGCTAACTTTTGAGGATTCATTCATACTAGGGAGTAACCTTTTATCTCTCTAATTGAACCAAGCACTCCGTCCACAGGCTATTCGCATGACCTATTCGCTCACTGTAAGCTTTTGATAACAAATCCGGTACAGAAGTTCTCTCAAGTAGCACAGCCCTTGCTTTTGATGGTTGCTACCACCTGAGACACGTACTTCTGGCAGGTGTCGTGGACCATTATGCGCACCAGAGGCTCAATGCCGTACTCACGAACCAGTACCACTGGAAATTAAATACTGGCCGCAGGAAAGCCAAAGATGAACGCGCTGACTTGATGGCTGTCACCGGTAAGCCTGTCCTCACCTTTACCATCGACTTTGAGACCGCCAAGAAGTATCGTGAGGCAAACAAGATGCCACATCAGTTCCGCCGCGCCGCATGGTCTGACCTCACTGTGGAGGTCTACCTGTGATGTTTCTACTGCATCGAACTGTTTTCAATCTGCTTCACGCCTTACATGAGCATAAAATGAAGCCCGCCGTCAAAATTGACATCGGGCTTCATTTTATTCTCGATTTTTAACGGAGATACGTTGTAAAATTACTTCGCTCTCGGTTTTTTGATCGCAGCCTAGGCGGGTGCCAAAATTGCAGAGCGTTTGGAGTAACGATGATCGTTATTTGTGAATTTTCAGTGTGTTTTACCCCATCTCCGCAATGATCTTCTCCAAATTTTCTTCCTGCAAATAGAATTCCGGCAGTTTTGCCTTGTCATATCACAGCTCACTGTTACGCTGCTCTGTCTGCCGTAGGTCTCGTATGCTTGCAGCATCTCTACCAGCGTTGTTTTTCCGGTGGCGCTGTCCCCTCGCAGAATCGTAATATTCCGTTCCAGTTCGATTGTGAAAACGACCCGTCCGCTTCGGACTTCGATTTTATGTTTTCCCTCCATCCTATCGCCTCACACAAACTGAAATGCAATCGGCATCAGTTCTTCCATGCTGTGCACCACATCACCGGTCACAAAACAAGATACAAAATGCCCGCTGGCTCTTGATAAAAAAACAGACCTGTCTGATTGGACGAAAACCATCCCAAATGTCGAAACTGGAGTTATTGCAGTATGAGCCAATGTCAGTGAGCCGTATCTTTCCTTTTGATAAAAAGGATCCCGTTGGACTCCGTAGCAGGAATCCAGCGGGATTTAATCTTATTGATTTTTAATGCGTTCATCCGACAAATTTCCAGAAGGATTTTACACTCTTGTACTTTTACCAAATCTGTATTTCAGCACCGTTCTCTTCCGCAATTTGGATCACATCATCCACGCACAGGGCTGCTTCTTCCTCTGTAGCGGGGTCGTATGCGTAATATACGTCATAGAGCGCCGGTGCCGGAGCCAGCTCATTGTTATAATCCACCACCTCGTCATAAAATACCATATACTCCGTAAAACGCTCCCACGCAGCCTGATTGCTATACTTTCCGCTGTACTCATATACGTCCGTATACAATGCGTTCAGCCATGCAGTATCAAAATCACTCCCATAGCTGAGATAGTATTCTTTTACGTTTTCCGGCATTTCTCCAATTTCATAGTGGCTCACGTCCACAGAGATCTCGCCAGAAAGTTCCGAATAGGTATCCATTCCATTCGTGCTAACAACTTTACGGTCTGATCTGGTAGCCGTCTGGGCAGAATTGTCGGGATCCGTATCCTCTGTGTAGGTTTCGCTCTCAGGTTCTGCCATGCTGACGCTGGAAGATGAATCTGCAAACGCATCATCCAAAGCATTTTCCAATTCGTCAAGCGCATTGCTGCTGGCAATACCATGATCTTTGCAATAGCTGTTACTGATCTCGGAAAGCGTGATGTTCTGCCTTAATAGGTTCATCGTTTCGCCGTCCATGGTCATCCGGTCGATTTCAAAAGAGCCGTCATCATTCAACTTGAAATAGATGCCAACGGTGGCTTTTTCTCCCGTTTGTGTGCTGACGCACTCACCGCTGTAGTGGACAAAAGTCACTCCGTCCTGTTCATAGTTTTCCCACGTTCCATTTGCAAAAAAATCGTCCAACACCTCGCCAACCGTTGCTCCTGCTGGGAAAGTACTCAAATATCCGTCCGAAACTCCTTTGGAGCGAGCATTGTCTGAGTAAAGCACAGGATATAACATATATACCGCAAACGCGACAAACGCCGCCGTAATCGCCAGCTCGATCAACAACGGCATCTTGTGTGCGCCGAACAGCTTCCGAACCGCTGCCTTTTCTTCTTCCACCTGCTCCGCAGAAATTTTTTCAGGGTACAGGATGGCGATAACCTGCGACAGCAGAACGCTGCTGAAAACTGCATACAGATATTCTTTCTTACTGCTTTTGGACGGTTTGGTCAGGATGGTCATTTTCAGACCATCGGCTGTGTTTTTCAGCTGATAGGTACCACGCTTTTTGCTGTAAAAGGTCACGGCATCCGCAGTATCCGTCACCTGTTCAACGTCCGGGTTGGCAAATCCGCGGCGGATGCGGTCCACAGCTTCTTCCCAGCTCATTCCTTCCGGCAACGGCAGCTGGCCTCTGTCATGCTCCGGGCCGTATACTTTTTTGTAGACATCATCCCGGAAGCCGAAGTAGATTACTGCGGCGATCAGAAGCCCCAAAAGCACCGACACTGCTCCGGCACCGGTTGCAACACCCGTCACCACGCCCACAACGAATCCCAGCAGCAGCCAGATCTTTAAGGAATCCAGCGCGATGCTTCTGCGGGCAGATGCGGTAAACAGCGGATGAAAGCCGCTCAGATTTTTGGATTTTCCTTTGGCTTTTTTAGCTTCTGCACTGCCATCATAGATTTCAAATCGTTCTTTCATGGTTTTTCCTCCCATCTCAATGGATGCGTAGCCTTTTCCGTTCGGAATGATTCAAATGAATCATTTTGATGCTTTTATTATAAAGCGTTGATTGGACACCAATATTGTCCATCCGGCATACTTCCATTGGGATTTTTCTATATGGCTTTGCACAGAAAAACCGCCCCGGCTTCCTACTATGGAAACCGGGGCGGTTCGTTTACTTTATGGGTGCTTTTTCAGGCGCTCAACACCTACCAACTGGCGTTCAGTTTTTTGAAGTTTTAGTCATATCTGTATTTAGAGGACTTTCCGTACACTTTTCGGAGCGATTTTTTCAGGCTGACCACCGTTTCTTTGATGATCTTTGCCTCATCGGCAGAGCAATCTGCAAGCTGTTCGGTCATCCAGCTGTCGAACACCGGCTTTGCTTTTTTGATCTCGATGCATAGCAGCTCGTCCGCCGAACAGTCCAGCGCGTTGATGATGTCGATCAGCGTTTTCAGGCTGGGCACGGAGTTGCCTGTTTCGATATGGCTGATATGCGTGACCACAACGCCGACCTCATTGGCCAGCTGTTCCTGCGTCATGCCCTTTGCAAGGCGGCAGGCACGGATGCGTTTTCCGATGTCGGCGTAGTCCACCATAGTACAAGTACCCTCCGTTTGGTGAAGTGATACTTATATTGTATGTGCAATCGACCGGGATTGTAATAAACTGAAAGTGCAGTGGACTCAAAAGGAAAACCCGACTCAAAAATTTGCGTTCAGACTTTCTGTAACCTGTTCCACCTTCTGATACTGTTCTTCGAGTCCTGTTGTGTTGATCGTATTCATTGCATCTTCCTCTTCGCTCTTCTGGACCAGTTCCACCTTGCACATATCATATAGGAGTTTCACGAGCAGCGCCGTATTGTTAACCAGCTGCTTTTCCGGTTCTGTATACCAGTCCCAATCTGCACGTCCCTGCATGACCACCATCCATTTCAGCTTTTCCATGTACTCATGGTACATGCTGCCTACTTCGTCCAGTTTTCGCCCATAACGGTTTGCTGCTCCCTGCAAGTCTAACAGATAATTGCAGATTTCCTCTGTCTGCTGCGTTTCTTTTTCGATTTCCTTCTGTGCTTTCTTGGCGTCCGAAGAGATTTTACCTCCTGTGATGCCAAAAATCACACCGCCGATCAGCAGACCGACACCCAGGGTTGCCGCCCCCAGAACGGTTGTTCCCAGAGCCATTCCTCCGCCGCCTGCCGCCAGCGAGCCGCCGCCCAATGCTGCCAGCGTTGCATTTGTCGCCGCTGCACCGCTCAGCGAAGCAATTGGAACACCCGTTGAAGCCGTTCCCAGAGCCATCACGACCGCCGTCGCCGCGCCGGATGCTGCAAACCCGCCTGCCGTGCCTGCGGCTGCGCCGCCAAGGCCGCCCAGAAGGGTATTCGCACCCACCGAGGCTTTTTTCAATTCTTCGCCATCATACTGAGGCAGACAGATACCCTGCTTCTGAACTTTAGCAAACTCCGGACGATTTTTGATTTTTTCAAACACAGTTGAAAATTCCTGAAAGCTTTTCAGAATCTCCAGCTCTTTTCGGCCAAGCTTATCCATGTCCCGGACGCACTCTTTATTGCGCTTTTCCAGCCTTGCAAGATTCTGTTGATGCTGTACCTGCAGCTCTTTCATGGTCGAATTGGCTTTCAATACCTGCGAGCCGCCTTTTGCAATTCCTCCAACACCTGTCGCTCCTGCCAAAGCAGATGCACCGAGCAATAAAATCGAAATCGACATCTTCCCGTCCTCCTGGCATTTCAACGAAACCGCAAAACCGCATTCGGATCCTGCATAAAATCCTCAAAATTTCCCTGATATGGTTTCTCACTTCCCATCTGGACCAGTTCACGCTCCAGAACGCAGGTCAGCTCCCTTTCTGTACGAGCATTCTGCATTCCGGCGAGTGCTGCCTGATATCGCTCGGTTTCCTGATGGAACCGCTCTGTATCCAACTGTTTCAGCTGCGTCAGCTCTCTTTCCAGTTCCGCATTGACCTGCCTGTATGCTTCAAGCTGCTCTGCCACCGTGTTTCCGACCCCAAGGCGAATACATATTTCCCGAATCACCAGTGTCACGAACCGATACCACGCAATCAGGTTCAAATGCAGGCAGAACGTCAAGGCGTCACCGCCGCTACGAATTGCGGCGTCTGCGCCATCCATCAGGCAGAGCGTTGCATCGCCTACAATCAGCATGACCCGGAGATCATCATGCTTTCTGGTGGGGATGCAGGCCGTCAACGGCCATTGATCGCAGAAATAATGTCGTATCGCCCAGATCAGTTTGATGCTCAGGTCACATAGAGCCACTGGAATCGCCATGGTCAGGCCCCAACGGGCATCGTAGCCCTGCTCAAACACTTTTGTTGCAAGAGTTGCCACGGTGTTTTCATACACCTTTTTATCTGGTCCTTTCACACGGAAACGTCCAAAATTGCACAAACCAAACAACTCGTAAAACGGAATAACGATGCCGCTGCCCCTGCCGCTGGTACTATTTCTGCCGCCAGAGCTGCCTGCAAAATCCGACACAAGATGGCCGAACCAGTTTGCCGTTCCGTAGAACAGCTTTTCGATGAATGTCCGCCCCTGCAGTTTCTGTGTGCCGGCCGGATAAAAAACAAGCTTTCCGGTTTCCGAGTCCAGAAAGACCGATGCCCCGGTGAATTGACTCAGCAGGGAGAAAAACAGCCCCACAATATCCGGTGAATGCCCCAGCGACTTCATATGATGGTTCTGCGTTCTCATTTTGAGCAGATTTCCCGCATCTTTCCCTTTGCCCTGATCATAGTTAACAGGAAAGCGTCTTTCCAAAAAGCCGATGGCACTGCCGGTTCCATTTCCTTTCCAACCCAGCGACTTTGCAAATGCTTCTACTGCCTTATCCGCCTGTGCATCTGTCCAGTTACCAAGAATACTGTTGGTCTTTGTCGTTTTTACGTTCGGCATTCCCACCAGAAAAATATCCACAAGACCGCTCATCACACCGCAGCCGACTGCTGCAAGGTAATCGTACCTGTCACACTTATCTTTGCAGAATGCGGCTTTTGTTTCAGGTTCCATGCGGACGGATGAGATATTCATCAAGGTATTTGTACCGCAATCTTCCATCTATTCTTCTTCCTCTTTTGCTGCCTATGTTCACGGAATTTCCGAAATGACATTCACATAGTCTCCCTGACTCCGTATCCACATCTGGATACCCGTGCCGAACACTTCCGCTTCCACGATCCAGCCTTTTTCCGTCACCTGAAGGACCTTGGCGGTCGGCAGCCGGTCCAGCACCGATTCCAGACTCGGCCCGGTGTACTCGAAACAGATGGTCTGCAACTCGCCGCCATACATGAACTGGATGCGCTTGCGCATTTCACCTTCCTGAAAACGGTTGGCATACCGCTGAGCAAAATGACGGTCAAGCGTCTTACAATTTTGGATACGGTCGATGCGGTAGATAGTCGGGGAGTTATCCTGCGGATTTTTGAAATGCTTCTTTTTGTCGATGCCTTCGATGAATGCCGCCAGATAGAAATAATATTCGCTGAACAGGATGCCCACCGGCTCGATGGTGCGTACACGGGTCTCACCGTCGTGGGTGCGGCAGTAGGTAATCTCTATGACATTATGGTTTTCCACCGCCGTCCCGATTTCCCACAGGCTTTCAATAAATCTTCGGCCATGCTGCGGCTCGACATAGTGGAAGCGTTCGTTGCCGATGAGATCTTTTACCTGATTCAGCCTGTCCAGCGGCGTACAGGCCCGGATCAGCTTGTCAAGGATAGGGAACATCTCTTCCTTAACCATCGAGCGGCTCCCCAAAAGAATTTTGCAGACGGCCAAGATCTCGCTACTGGTCAGAAAGCGGGCTAGCGTATCATCCAGAAGATAACCGCCCTTGGCCGAGTTATACAAAATCTCCCGCCGCGGCTCACTGTCGGCAAAATGATTGCGCAGGGTATCCAGATCGCGCTGAATGGTCTTCTCGCTGACGCCAAAGTGGTCAGCCGTCTGCTGTTTGTTCAGCACACCGCCCTGTACAAGCACCTGCTGGATATAGAGTATACGGTCTAATCTACTATTGTGCACAGTCCGTTCTCCTCTTTGCTTTTCCTTCCATATAGCAGCAGGCAGCGGTTCAGCATTCGATCCAACCTGCAATCATTTTGCGGGCATTTTCCAGCACAGACGACGAAAAGAGATTCTGACACAGCCGCTGGTATGCCGTCAGATACCACACCGCCCGCCGATACTGATTGAAGCGGAGTGACATCTCCACGCTGCGATACAGTGCGTCTGCCCGTTCCAGTTTCCGGTACTGTTCGGGCGTACCTGCCAGCTCGATCAGAAACAGGTTTTCTTCGGTATTCCAGTGTTTTTGACAATTCCGCGCAAGTTCTTCCAGCTGGCTTTTCTGCTCCGTCTGCTGTTTTGTCACAAAATGGCCTTCATCCATGACGAACCTCCTCGCCAAGTGCGGTAAGTACCTTCACATCCTGTTCCGTCACATCCGAATAATTTTTCATGATCTGTTCCATCGACTTGCGGTTCGCTTCGTTTTCCGCTTTCAGGAAGGTCTGCAGTTCTGTTTGCTGACTGCTCAGCTTCTCGCAGATATCCTTTTCTGTGTTATCCAGCTCCCCGCAAAGTTTTTCAATATTTCTGCGCTGGTCTTCTTCCTTATTATCCAACATCCGCATGGTATTTTCTACACCTTTCAGTACTTCCTTGCAGACATCCTTCGCGGCGTCGTTCAGATCGGCGATTTCATTGTACATGGGTCCAAGATACTTTTTTCCCAAGGCTTGCAGCTCATCCAGTGCCGTTTGCAGTTTTTCAAGCTGCTTTGCCGTCTGTTCTCTTTCTTTCGTGCGGCAGGCCTGCAGTTCTGTCTGCTGACTGTTCAGCTTAGCGCAGATATCCTTTTCTGTGTTATCCAGCTTCCCGCAAAGTTTTTCAATATTTCTGCGCTGGTCGTCTTTCTGATTGTCCAACGCCCGCATGATGTCTCCTGCCGCTTCCTGTGCTTTCTCACTGGCATCTTTCGCGGTAGTGTGCAGGTCGGCAACTTCATTGCATACTGCTTCCAGACCCTTTTTTTCCAAGGCTTGCAGCTCATCCAGTGCCGTTTGCAGTTTTTCAAGCTGCTTTGCCGTCTGTTCTCTTTCTTTCGTGCGGCAGGCCTGCAGTTCTGTCTGCTGACTGTTCAGCTTAGCGCAGATATCCTTTTCTGTGTTATCCAGCTTCCCGCAAAGTTTTTCAATATTTCTGCGCTGGTCGTCTTTCTGATTGTCCAACGCCCGCATGATGTCTCCTGCCGCTTCCTGTGCTTTCTCACTGGCATCTTTCGCGGTAGTGTGCAGGTCGGCGACTTCACTGCACATGGTTCCTAGCCGCTTTTCCTCCGAGGCTTGCAGCTCATCCAGTGCCGTTTGCAGCTTTTCAAACTGCTTTGTCATCTGCTCTCTTTCTTCCGTGCGGCGGGTCTGCATCTCCTGAATGAGCTGTTTCATTCCCTTCTGAAACAAAACCGTACCCACCAGCAACAGACAGACGCCAACGGCTGCTCCAATGATCCAATCCGGTGCTGTGACCGCTGCCAGCAGCCCTGCGGCAAAAAAGAAGCCTGCCGCTGCCAGTTCAGAAATCGTGTCCATCTTTCATCGCTCCTTTGATCTGCTCGTATCGCTTTTTTGCGTATCTCTGTATTTGTTCCGGCACAATATTTTCCAAGTAATCGTCCAGCGTTCCTCTAAATGCACCTTTAGTGCCAGCCGAGCGTTCCCCATACTCTACATCTGTTAACTTTCGCAGGATTTCCGTTTCCCGTTTGGGAGTTGCCATCGCCTCCCGATACGCTTCCAGCAGTTTCTTCCTTAAAGTTTCCCAGTCGCGCTCTGCATCCCAGACCGGCGGCTTCAAAATGTCATTCAATTGGGAATACTCATAATTTTCCTTCACATCTGAAAGGAACTCGCTTTCCGTCTGGAATAACAGTTTCTCAGTTTGCAAAGCGTAGGCCCGCCAGAAAGACATCTGTCCGCTCTGCTGAAACGCTTCAAAGGACAGGACTTTTTTTGTCATCACACTGTCGTCGAGGGAAAAATTCCAGTCACCTTTCATAATCTCGGTCATGGACGACACCGTCTTCAGCTTATCCCGAAGATTCCGTTTCCATTGCAGACGGAGCGAATCGCTTCCTCCCAAGACAACTGCGGCCGATACTGTGCCATCCTTCTCCGGCGGCTGGATGCAGACAGCATCCATTCCCTCCTGGCGATACCGTTCACACTGACTCTGGGCATCATTGTCCACCTTATCTGCGTCCAGATCGGTACTTCCACTTCGGATCGGCATGTCAACCAGAACGACCTTCACCGCATGTGCCTGGCTCCGCTCCTTCCACTTCTTTCTTGTGTCGTCCTTTCCGAACTGAGGCTCCTCAAAAATCACAAACTGAGTCTCTGGCCTCATCGCAGCCGCTTTCTGGACAACACCCTCTGGCGGAATCAGCGCCGTCATTCCGGGAAGCATCCGGTAGGAGGATACCTGCCAATCTTCGCCATCTGGCGTGACTGCATTTTTGTCCCCATAGCGTAGCCAGATATTTTTCTGCTTCCATTCCGGCTGGATGGAAAGATCTGCCATCCAGCCCAAAAAATCATAACGGGATTCTCCTCCAATCAGGACGCGATCCGGTAACATCAATGGTTTTTCATCAGCCATTTGCATAGACCTCCCGAATACGGTTCAGGAGGGTCGTGGTCCGTTCCAGATCTTCGGCGTGTTCTCCTGCCGGGGCATCCATCAGCTTGTTGTATTCCGCTTTTTTCTCTTCCAGACGCTGGCGCACTGAACACAGACGCTTTTCCTGATAATAGGTCAACCGCTCCGGAAGCTGGACTCTTGCGTCCGCGATCATCTTTTTCAGTTCGGGCTGCAACTGGTCACGATACCATTGTCCGCAGTTTTCACGCCACTTTTCCAATGCGTCCTTTCTTGACTTTGCTGCGATTTCCTGCTCGTGCTTTTTCAGTTCCTGTTCCAGCTCTTCCTCTTCTACGACTGCCGCCTGACGCTTTGCTTCCATTTCTTCTGCCTGCGAATCATAGAATTTCAGTTTTTGCTTCATTTCAAACGCTTTCAACTGCTTTTGTCGGATTTCCTCCTGCAGGCGTTTCTTTGCCTCTTTGAAACCTTCCTGATCCCCCACGTCCACATATTTCGGTGGTGCATCAAATTTCTTGCCAACCTTCTTTGTCCAGTACGGGATACTCAGCATATCAAGGAAGGTAGGGTTGTCGTCGCTGTCTGGGTCATACCCTTGTGACCGCTTAAATTCGTCCAGCGCTACGACGCCCTTCGTCGCTGCTCCGGTAGCCAGCGCCTCGATCTTTTTAAGATCCTGCATTTCCTGCCGTTTGGCCTTGCTGGTAAACAACTTGCTCATCCAATTGGTCTTTGTGACGGTGTCATTCACCGCGTCGACCGCATTCAAAACCTTGCTGTTGTTTGCTACCACGGTCAGACCTTTATAAAGCGTCGTTCCGACTCTGCCCGAATTTTTCAATGCCTTGGCTGCCCTTCCTGCGGCACTTCCCCACGCCGAACCAGGGATCAGCAGAAATGCCATCTCTGCAATCCTGCCAACGCCCTCTGCAACGTCCGAGGGCTTCATGCCTTTTTGCTCCACCTGCCGCATCTGAGGAGTATATTCTCCCATGTTCTCGTAGGCGTTTTCAGACGTCCGTAGGTCCTCGGTTGCTTCACGGACAGCCTCTTCCACCTCCTGATATTCCGGTGTATCCTTGATCCCGGTAAGCCACTCTTCGATTTGCTCCTTGTTCTCCTTCAGTGCCTGCATCTGACGCAGCAGTGCTTCCCGTTCGCTGTCCTGTTCCATCTGCAAGGTCGCAAAACGGTCCACCTCCAGCTCTGGCAGCTGCTCCATCTCTATATTTTCCAGCGTTCCATTCCATGCGCTGTTGGTCTGCTGCAAGGTACAGTCACTCACGCTGCTGATTTGTTCGGTCAGCTGCGCCATCTGATTCCGGGCTTCCTTTTTCAGGAGTGCCGCCATTTCCTCCGGTGCGACATCACTGTTGCAGATACGCTCGATCGAATCATCCAGATTTTCTTCCATTTCGCACGTCACAGGACCGCTGAGCTTCCGCTCTGCCTCTTGCAGGCGTTCATTCATCTGCTCTTCCCGCTTTTCTGCGCTCTGTTCCAACAATTCGATCTGTCGACTCAGAGCATCCAGCTTTTTCTGCACTGCTTCCCTGTCTGCGCTGTTGAGGGAGTTCAGTACCTCCTGACGCTCTGCCAGTCCTTTACAGCAACGCTCTGCCAGCAGAACGGTCTGCGCGTGGATTGCCTGCTCCAATTCCTCCTGCGCATGGGAGCCGCACTCCATCAGCATCGAACGCAGAGGTTCCTTTCGGGCATAATATTTCGAGGTTTCCAGATTGGACACGAAATAGCAATTTTCTGCATCCACGCCGCACTTTTCCAGTGTAGCACGATCTGAAGCACAGGTCTGCTCAGGGTTTTCTTCCGCCGGGTTGACCTGATCGAAATGTGTACGCACACAGACTGTCTGCAGGCCGCGCTTTTTCATCTGACGCAGCAGGTCAGCGTCCACCTGTGTCGGTGAACCGCCCATTACATAGACCACACGTGCGGCTAATGCCATCGACCGAGCCAGCAGCTGCTCGTGCCGCTGAATGACTGTGTTGATGCCCGGTGTATCCAGCAGGATCATACCGCCGCGTAGAAGGTCGCTGTTCACGAACACTTCCAGATATTCCAGTGTGTCAGGTTCCCAAAGTTCCTTGCGCTGGTCAACATCTCGCACCTGTTCCAATGTAACCTGCTGGACACCACCATCCACTGTGTGGATCAGTGCCTTTTCTTCTTCACCAAAGCGGAGATAGGTCAATGCCGTCGTTGTTTCGGTGGTGCCGTGCGGCAGCAGCTCTCGCCCAAGTAGATTATTGATCAGGCAGGACTTACCTGCAGAGTACCGTCCCACAAAAGCAACAAAGAAATTTCTTTCCTGCTCCTGTTGTTCCAACTCTTCCAGCTGACGTTTTTCTTCTGCCCAGTTCAGTTGTTCCGCTGCCTGTTGAAGCAATCCGAATTCCTCGTTCATAGCGCACCTCACACCTTTTCCATATCAATTTTTGCGTTTTCGCCGCTTTCCAGCTGGACCTGCAGCAACGTGCCCTGCTCTATCAGTTTTTTCGTCTTTTCCAAATTTATTTTCGCATCGTTCAAAGCCTTTTCTCGCTCTTCACCCTTGCTTTGAATGGTCTGAATGAGCTTTTCCAACTCCGACTTTTTCTTGCTCAGTTCCTCGTTCAGACTGATATTGACGAGATCCTGCACCATCTGAATGTAGCTCTTCTGGCGTTCCCCTAGATAGCTCTTCACCATGCTGACAACATTGTACGAGCAATCTTCCACCTTTCCCAGCAGTTCGTCCTGCAGTCGGTTCAATGTCCGGCTGTTGGCCTCTTTGATTTCTTTAGCCTGATTCTCGCGCGTCTCTTCCAGCTTCCGAAGTGCCTCTTCCAACCGGATGGCCTCGCGCTGCTGTCTGGCATCCAGAACCTCACTTCTCGTTTCATGCACCCGTGCTTTTGCTTCGTTGACCGCTGCTTCCGCTTCACGAATCACCTTGTCCTTGTCATTCAGAATCTCATCCCGGTCTTTGATTGCTGCATCATGGGCCGCGCTATCCGTCTCTTCTTTCTCTACTTGCTCCAGTCGACCTCCCACAAAAACATTCGCTATCTTACCAAAAATACCATTTCGGTCGCGTTCCGCCATTTCGGTTTTCTTGGTTTTATTTACTTCCGGGATCTTGAACGCCGCCTTGAACTCTTCTCGGTTTTCCTGCAGCTGCTTCAGCCACTTCTGAGCTTCCTGAAGATCGCGCTCATTTGCGCGGGCTGCAATGAAGTCATCCTTCAGCTGCTCGCTCTTTTCTTGCAGTTCCTCGACTCTCTTTTCCAGTGCTTCGCACTTTTTATCAAACTCGCCTAAATCCAAGCCTCTGGAGATGCTTTCGATTTGAAAGTTCTTCGGATCAATACCCAGCTTGACCGGTGAACCGGCGCCATCCAGTTTTTCTGCAAGCTCTTCGGCATGATCCATAAATTCGGTGTATGCCATATCCAGCAGTTCTCTCCGCAGCTGTTCGTCCAACTCTGCGGCAATGCGGCCATATTCACGCTGTAATTTGTCGCCCAGCTTGGTGCTGTACTGCTGCAGATCCTCCGGAGAGTCCTTGCGTTTCAGCTCACCCTTGATCTTCTCCTGCAGCTGGCCGCACTCTGTCTTTGCCTGATTTTGCAAATCGTCAAGCGTCTCACGCATTTGGCCTTTCAGCTGTCTGGACGCTTCCATCCGGCGTGTTTGCAGCTCGGCGATTTTTCCCTCCAGGATCACTTTCTGCTGTTCCAGCTCTTCACTTCCAGATTCCTGCTCCAACATCTTGATCTGTGTTTTCAGGTCCTCCGTCTGGGCACTAAGCGCTTTCAGGGTGCTGTCCAGCGGACTGAGCAACTGATCTCTTGCACGTGCACCATTTGTCAGGTAATTCCACAGATGATCCTCAAAATTTTTCATGCGGGATTTCTTTTCTAGCCGTTCTCGCTCCTCCGGCGTGTCGATAGAGCGTTCATTGCCCCAGATGTCCAGAATGCTCTTGATATTTAGATCACGCGCTGTCAGCGCCTCGTTTGCCGAAATGGGCCAGATGTGTGGGATCTGCGTTTCTTCCGGGAACTGTTCGTGGTAGATTCGGGCGATATGATTTACAATTCCTTCCACTGTTTCCCCTTCAGCAGTTTTGATGGTGTTGATCTTATTCAGCACAAAGAAAATATTGGAATTTCGGCTCTTCAACTCACGCAGGAAATCAAAATTGCTCTTCGAACCGGGCTGTTCAGCATTGAACAGGAAAATGCACGCACTGGAACGGCAGATCTGCTCCTCGGTGATCTCGCGGTGATGATCTGCTGTACCATTCAGACCCGGACTGTCCACTAGCGTCACGCCGTCGGTCAGGAAATCGGAATCGAAGAAGAGGTCTACATGGTCGACACGGGTCGCGACACGATCATTTTCTTTATCACCGCGGGTGCTGACAACACGTTCAATCGTAGCCGAATCAAGGTTTTCCAAGACTTCTGTGCTGCCCTTCGGCTCACGATAATACACGATACCTGCTTCCCCATTGGGCGCACAGGTGACATGCCGCAGGAAGTTGACCGTCGCAGTCGTTTCGGTCGAAAAGGTCGGCAACGCCTTTTTGTGCATCATTGCATTCAGAAAAGTAGATTTACCTGCACTGAACTCGCCCACGACTACGATGCTGAACACATTTTTCTCCACATTGTTATAGAAAACACGCAGATTGTCCGCCTCATCCTTTTTCTCCAGCGCTTCCATTACTTGAATGCTCTGGTTCAGAAAATCCATCACATCGTTTTTCCGCTGAATGTATTCTATCTTATATTCGTTCGTCATGCCAGTTGGTCCTCCATCCATTGTTTCATTTCGCACAGCTGGCTCTTGCATTGTTCCAGCTGCTCCACTTCGTTTTCCAGCTCGGTTCGATGTTCTGCCTTTGCCATGTTGATGAGCCGAAGCTTTTCCGCCATGGCATCCCGAAGACCTTTGACACCCTTTTCAACACACTCCTTTTCCATGCTCGATATGAGATTTTCCATGATCTCGTTCATCCTCTGGGCAGTCTCACCATCCTCGTCAAGGCAGTTTTCGACCTGTCTCATGAGGTTTTTCTTGCACAGATTCAGATACTCACTGGCCGCTTTGGTTTTTTCCAGTTGGATATGCTCCAGTCTCGCTTTCAGCTCTTTGCTCATCCGATCATAATTTTCCTGCAGCCTCTCCAGTTTCTCTTCGGCCCATCCACTCTCGTTTTTCAGCTTGTCCACCTGTCTCCTCGCCGCTTCCAGTTTCTCCTTTGCTTCCACTTCCTTTGATGTCAGGTCGTTGATTTCTCCCAGTTTTTTTTCCCACTCTCTCAGTTTGGTATTGTCGTCTTTATATTGGGTCTCCATCTTTGGGTCGCAGACGATATCCGCAACTATTCCAAAGAGGCCCCTGCGCTCTACTTCGACCTCCACCGGTTTCTGCTCGATCTTCGGTCGTTCTCCCAGCTGTCTTTTTTTGATTTCTGTATCATCATGTGCAATCCGGTAGTCCAGTGCCTTTTCTTTCAGATCTTCCTGAGCTTTGATTTTTTCTTCTTGCAGGCTTTCAAGCTTTTTCGTCGATATGTCACATTCAATCGTATGGTTCGCTTCCAGCTCGATGATTTCTCTTTTCAGTTGCGCTTCTTTATCTTCCATAGCTTTCAGTTTCACGTCGACATTTTCGCTCTTGTCGAATTGATCCAGCTTCAGTTCCAGTTCTGCTTTGACTCCATGTGATCTCTCGATCTTTTCCAGAAGCCAACTTCTGATGCCGTCGATCTCGCCCACACAGTTTTTCTGAACCACACTGAAGCGCCGGTTCAGCTCGTTTTCCATCAACGGTGCAAGACTATTTTTCTGATACTCTTCCAAGTTGTGGATTGCATCTTGCGGCAGTTGTCCTCCTCCATATCCGGTAATATTTTCATCTATGTACTGCTCTGTTGCAGACAGCACCTCTTTGATCTCTGCCTTTATCTTTTTCCGAAGTTCCCAACCCTGTGACAGGACAAAATTCGTCAGCTTTTTCTCGTTATCCTTCTGCGCTTTCAGCGTCCGTTCAGCCTGTTCATCCAGCTTTTTGATTGCCATTCGGTCCCGGCTGAGTTCGTACGCCTCGCTGACCTGTTCGCTATGCAGACTAACTTGGCTCATCATCTGCTTTATCCAGTCCAACAGTGCCCGGACGCTGTCGCCGTACTGGATCTCTACCAGATTTTTTTCCTGAAATGTTTCTGCCAAAAGATCGCGTAATTGTTGAAAATTCGACCGCTGATACATCTGCCTCCGCATTTCTTCGGTCAGTTTCGGTTCATTGACACCGGCATACAGCCTGTCGATGCTCTGATCTTGTGCTGCCAGCGCCAGAAGCGCAGAGATGCCGCACAGTGAAAATTTCACGTCCGGCGCATCATACAGCACCTTTTCCTGTAGGATACGTTTCTGTTCATCCAGTTTTTGGAGCAGTGTCTCTCCCTCGGCGGCGTTCAGGTCGTCGATAAAGTTCTGGATAAAGATAAAGTTTTTCTGAATTGCGGCCAGCTGCCGCAGTAGCAGCGTATCGCTCTCAGAAATTCCTCGGCGAGAAATGAGATAAATACAGGCATGTGCCTGCTGGACCAGTGCCATTGTCTGTTCCCGATGTCCACCCTCTATACCATTCAGGCCCGGTGTATCTACAACCACCATCGGACGTGTGCTTTTCATCAGCGGCACAAACAGCTCCGCTTGTTCTACTTCCGCTGCCACATTGAGCTTATCACTTGCAGTCGTCGTATATTCTTTCAAGCTTGTAAAATCGTTCAGCGTCACGATTTCACCACTGTGGAGTTTGACATTTCCCTTTCCGCAGCGAGTGTCCTGCGGCGAAACATTCACTAGTCTGGTAATAGTTGCAGTCGTCTCCTTTTTGGCATGCTGCAGCACATCCTGCCCGATGAGCGCATTGATAAATGTCGATTTTCCTGAACTGAACTCGCCCACGACCGCAATGCGAAACTCTTCATCTTCGAAGCGCTTCTTAAAATATCTAAGCTTCTGCTGAAACTCTGAAAGCGCCTGCAGTTCCTCCTGATTTTCCAGCCTTCGAATAACCTCAAGCCCTATCTGCCGAATCGGTTTCTTTTCCATGTAGATACTCCTCTTATTCATTCTCTGCTTCTTACTGAGAGTCTCAGTCTTTACTATGCACGGTATAGAGTAATAAATCCACTGCATAGTCAATAACTCTTCGATTTCTTTCCGTTTCATTGTAACACAACACAACTATCACTGCAATTCTTTGTGTGAAGTTTTGTCGTTTCACGGAATTACAAAAAAATTTTTGTCTCTTTTGCACAGCCCCAGTATACAAAAAAAGATGGACAGTTTGTCTGTCCATCCTCCAAAAAGCCAAGTGCTTTTCTCACAAATTCCATCTGCGGTTCAGCCGGTAGATCACATCCCATACATCATCCTTAAAAGTGTACATTACCTGACGCGGTGATGCACTTCTGCTTGCCATGCAGACAACCAGAAACAGTTCGGCGGCAAAAGCCGCGCCCAGCAGAAACATCCATATTTTTTTCATTGTGCACTCTCCTTTGATGGCGTTTATGCCCTTTTGTCTGTCTATTATAACGATTCTGTTGGACAGTTTGCTTGTCCTTCCGTACAAAAAAGGATGTTTCGACTATTTCCGCTTTTCCCTGCAAGTTACAATGCAAAAACCGCCCCGGCTTCCTGTTATGGAAACCGGGGCGGTTCATTCTGTTTATTGGTGCTTTTTCAAGCGCTCACGCAATTACTTGCGGGGGTTCTTGATAGCAGCCTGAGCAGCAGCCAGACGGGCGATAGGCACACGGAAGGGAGAGCAGCTGACGTAGTCCAGACCAACGTTGTGGCAGAACTCCACGCTCGTGGGGTCGCCGCCGTGCTCGCCGCAGATGCCCAGACCCAGATCGGGGCGGGTCTCACGGCCATCGTGGGCAGCCATCTTGACCAGCTTGCCGACGCCGATCTGATCCAGATGCTGGAACGGATCGCTCTCGTAGATCTTGTTCTCGTAGTATGCGCCTAGGAACTTGGCAGCGTCATCACGGCTGAAGCCGAAGGTCATCTGGGTCAGGTCGTTGGTGCCGAAGCTGAAGA
>OIZF01000973.1_pt1 | contig 18096 bp, 10 predicted proteins | sample 1588471 | NCBI WGS metagenome assembly OIZF01 (sample SAMN03283279) | human gut metagenome | biome: human-associated habitat; material: feces | host: Homo sapiens | place: Peru | collected 2012
GACTGTTTTTGGGCTGACGCAAAGCGGGGTTTTCTGTTACGGGAGGGCGGATTTTTTGTTACGGGGGAGCGGATTGTGTACTAATCCGAGAAAAAAATCGGGGTGGCACGGGCAGTTTGACGGTGTTTTTGTGACGGGGCGGCTGAGGGTAGAAACATGATGGGCGGTTGGGCATGGAGGGGGTGGGCTCATACATATATATAATACTACGGCCTCGCGCGTATATTATTATATATATATGTGCAATATTTGTGTATTTGCAGAATGGCAACCTTGGCGTGCAAGTGTGGAGTGACATTATGACGTGGAATAAATCCGTCCACTACTACGCGATTGAGCTTTGTTGGAGTCAAGCATTTTGGCAACTGCTCTCCTTGAATGAAGCGTTGGTCATGGCGTTTATCTCAAATACACATACAGCATTATTCTCCGTGTTAATGTTTGTATAAAATGGGGGGGTAATTCTTAAACAATTACATTTGCATACATTTTGTCAGAATTAGTTTTCGAGCAGTAAAGCTAACGGGGTAATGAGAGGATATGCCGACTCTTTCAATCTGTTGATAATAAATAGAGATTGCAGACTTTGCAAAAATAGGAATCGACTCGTTTATCCATTAACTTATTGATTTGTTAACCAATTCAGTCAACGTGTAATAAGTATATGCTCAAATTTTGTTTATATAATGTCGGGTATCAGTCAATAAGTTTTGGTTTCGGCACACATAACTCATTGCGTCCACGCTTCGACCTTAAAATCTGACACTGGCACTACACCATTCGTATCAACAGACTTAGGGCATTTACAGAGACATATATGGTATAACTTTAGATTTTATATATGGCACAAGAGCACTCACTGATTGCCAATTCGGGCATTCAAGTTATTACGCTATCGTTAGACATAAACACCCAGGATAAATTTAAGATGTGGTATCATGAATGGCACGACACAGCTCAAGGCGAATGGCTGCTCGCGCCAGTACATGAACTGCGCACGGAGGACGCTTGCTATTACTATAACAAGCAGGAACTGTTTAGGGGTGGATATTTGAATGACTCGACTGCAGAGATAGATGTGAACGACTTGAAACTTGACGGTATCATGCCGCTCAGGATTGATGATGATAATTGTAATGGTGTGGAGGGTGAAATCTACTGCATGAGTTTTTCAGACCGCAGCAACGATTTAGCATGTTTCGAGGGAGTGTGGCTTCCGCTGCCATACTTTTTCAAGCGTACAGCCAAGCGTTTTGAGTTTGGTCCGTTTAATTGGGCCCGCATGAAGTTGCTGCCTGCTGGTGAGGACAAAGGTATAAAGCATTACAACGTGGTGCTTGCGTTTGACACGCGAGCGTGCTACGAGGAGGATGGCTACATGGAGTGCCCGGTGTTTCCGGACGCCTTTAAGAATGACATGGACTTTGAGTTGTGCAGTAACGAGTTTATGGTGATGGATTATTGCTCGCCCGATAATAGCTGCAACTATGTGGACACTTATTTGTTGCATTTGGTTCACCCCGATGTACAACAGGTGCAGCAATTAAAAGGCACTCGCGTGCGCCGCACATCTTACATAGCCTCGTATGCATTTTTGATTAACTATCTTGCGCAAAAAGGAGCTTTGCCCCGAATAAAGCTGTACAAAGACACCGATGTGGAGGTGAAGGACGTGGACATGGTGGTTGACATTGGCAACTCGCGCACCACTGCACTGCTTATTGAGGACCATGCCAATTTCAACCAAGTGCGGCAACTTGAGCTGACGGATTATACCAATTTGGTGGTTGAAACAGACGATGGCCTTGCTGTGAACAAGCATGACAAGCCTTTTGACATGCGTTTGGCCTTTCGTAAGGCCAGTTTTGGCGATTTTGGCATGAAAGACAGCCGTCAGTTTGTATACCCCAGTTTGGTGCGCCTTGGCGAGGAGGCCAACACACTCATACATTTAAGCACGGGTGATGCAGAATCGCTATCGACCTACTCGAGTCCCAAACGCTATTTGTGGGACTGGCGTCCGAACAAGGAAGAATGGAAATTTATGGTACTTGACGGCGAACCTGACAGCCACATACTGAACTTGCGCGGCATTACCAACCAGTTGAAGCGTGACGGCCAACTTGACTTAGGCGGCCATGGCGGGAGTTCGTTCCATTACTCTCGCCGCTCACTGATGACTTTTGCCTTTTTGGAAATGCTGGTACAAGCACGCACACAGATAAATAGCGAGTCGTACCGTTCGGTGCGCAACGGATTTGGCAAGCCTTCAGTGCCGCGTCGTATACGCCGCGTGGTAGTAACATGCCCCACTGCCATGTCGGGAGTGGAGCGCGACGCGCTTGTGCAATGCGCCAAAGATGCGGTTGTGCTGCTTGAAAACTTTGGATACGATGATCCTGCAGACAACACCACTCCGGGCAAATCGGTTGAGATAGTGCCTGCAGTCACGCCAAGAAGTGGCGAACGTGCATGGTACTACGACGAGGCCACCTGTGCGCAGTTGGTGTATATGTATGGCGAGGTCGGTCAGAAGTACAAGGGTTGCTGCAGCGAGTTTTTCAGTCTTTATGGCAAGATGGAAGATGGCGACACGCAGCCAAGCATTACGGTTGGGTCGCTCGACATAGGTGCCGGCACTACCGATTTGATGGTGAGCAAATACACCTATACTAAGGGAGACGTAACCACCATCACGCCCGACCCGCGCTTTTACGACAGCTATTACTTTGCTGGCGACGACATGTTGCAGGCCTTGGTCAAACATGTCATGATACTTGGCCCGGAGAGTGCGTTCAGGAAGAAGTTGGAGGGCCTTACGGACAAGCAGTATCGTCAAAAGATGAAGGACTTCTTTGGCAAGGACTATAATGGTCAGACAGTAGCCGACAGAATGCTTCGAAGGGACTTTAACATTCAGTATTCGATGCCGCTGATGTGCCACTTTCTTGAATTGATGAAGGAAGGCAGCAAGAATTGTGTTGTGAAATATGCCGATGTATTTGCAGAATGCCCGCCTAACGCGATGGTAATAAATGGTTTTGCTGAACGTATGGGCATAGATGTGACCGAGTTGTCGTGGCAGTACGACAGTGAAGCGGTGCAACAAATTGTGCACAAGGAGTTTGAGCCCTTGCTCAAGAAAGTGGCCACCATTATGTTTTCGTACGCCTGCGATGTGGTGCTGCTTTCGGGGCGTCCAGCATCGCTCCCGGCCATACGTGATATATTTTTGAAATACTACCCTGTATCACCCAACCGTCTCATTGTGCTCAACAACTATTATGTAGGCGACTGGTACCCCTTTGGCGAGAATACAGGCCACGTTAAGAATGCCAAGACTATTGTAGCCATGGGCGGCGTGATTGGTCATTATGCTTCGGCACTTTCTAATTTGGACAAGTTCTCCATCAACCTTGACTTGCTTGACAAGCACTTGACGTCGACGGTCAACTACATTGAAGCCTCGCGCAACGGGCAGCCTATCGACTACTTGATTACTCCCGACAAGAGCTGTGGTGACCTGACAGTGAGCAGCATTCCGCTGACACTCAATGTGCGACAGATTGGTATGGACTCGTATCCAAGCCGTGCCTTGTATACGATAGACTTTAACCGTCACAAGATGGCCGACCGCATAAGGAAGAAGGCCCTGCTGAACGACGAGGGCTGTCTGACCGACGCCAAGGTGGCCGGCCTTGTGGGCGAGGCGGTGGATACGCTAAAGAAACGTATGCCGTTCAGGATAACCATTGAACGCGATGCAGACAACAAAGAGGACCTTAGCATCACTGCCATTACGGACCGTAACGACAACGATGTGACAGAGGGCAATTTGGAGGTACACATTCAGAGCCTTGGCATTGACGGGCAATACTGGCTCGACACGGGAGCATTTGACTTTTAACAAGTAGTTTCATCATGTTACAAGATATAAGACAACACATAGATTTGGTTGACGACTCGATTGCGTGGGCCAAGGAGCACGGCAAAGAGTCGTTCCCCTGCGACACGTTCAAGGACTGGCGACGCCGGCTCAAGCGCATATATGCGGCATTGGAGGAGAAGTGTTCGGTGGCGGCCTATGGCGAAAGCCAGGTGGGCAAGTCATACTTGATGAGCAGTTTGCTTTCATCGCCCAATTCGCCGTTTGTCATTACTAATGGTGGCAAGGCTTACAGCTTTATCGACGACATTAACCCAAGCGGTGGCAACAATGCCAAAATTGAGTCGACTGGCGTAGTGACACGCTTCACACTGGACGGGGGTAACCCTCTGATGCGCGACTACGTGCGTGTGCGCAACTTGTCGGTGGTAGACATCATTCTGCTTATAGCAGACTCTTACTACAACGATATCAAGATAGACCCCGACAATGTGCTGCGCTACGACGACATCAACCAGGCGCTTGAGGAGATGAGCGTTCTGTGGTCGAAGCGCGTGGCTGTGCAGGACAAGATCGACGAGGACGATATAAGAGACATTGTGGACTATCTGCACGACGTGACGGGCAATGCGGCCGGGGCAGTGAACCAGTCGAACTTTGGCAAGGTGGTGGCCCCGGTGATAAAGTATGTGCCTTACGACAAGTGGGTGGACGTGTTCGGCTTGTTGTGGAACCGTAACAAAGAGCTAAACCACCTGTTCGGTGTGCTGATAAACGAGTATAAGAAACTTTGTTTTGAAACGGACGTGTATGTGCCGTTTACAGCTGTGCTGCGCGACAAGGGCACGCTGCTCAAAATTGAATGGCTTGACACGGTGTGTGGCATACACTCCGACACAGGTCATGACGAGATCTACACCGATGTGTATGATGCACGAGGCAATTTGTTGGCGCGCGATTTTCACAAGGGCAACCTTTCGGCCCTGGCTGCCGAGCTCACCTTTGAGTTGCCGGCCGAGTTGGCTGAGGATCGTCGCTTTTTGCACAAGCTTGACTTGCTTGACTTTCCTGGCGCGCGCTCGCGCGAGAAATATAAGGAGCGCGAGATAGGTTCGGTGCTGCCCAAGATGCTGCGTCGCGGCAAGGTGGCGTACCTTTTCAACAAGTATTCGCGTTCGCTGCGCATCAGCAGTGTGCTGTTCTGCCACCACAACGATCAAAAAGCCGAGGCTACTATTGGCGAGACCATTAATAGTTGGATTGAAGACAACATAGGCGCCACCCCCGAGGAGCGTGCACACATGCTGAACAGCACCAACGGCATTGCGCCACTGTTCATGATAGCCACTAAGTTCAACATCGACCTTGAAAGGACCAAGACCGACAATGTGTCGAACCCGGACAAGCTTGACGCCCACTGGAACCGCTTTGACACGGTGTTTCCTGAAATAATCAAGCCCGACACATGGCTTGACCACTGGGTTAAGCCAGGGGGGCTGTTCAAGACGGCGGCATTCCAGAACATCTATCCGCTGCGCGACTTTTATTGGTCGGGCAAGAATGGGGTGTTTGACGGCTATAGCGACGGTGTGGTGAAGAGTGAAGAGAAATGTGTGCATACCTTTGAAGACTACCCCGACTACTTTGACAATCTGAAGCAGAGCTTTATGCGCAATGAGTTTGTGAAACGTCACTTTGCCAACCCCGGGCAAACGTGGAATGATGTGGCCACAGTCAACAATGACGGTTCAAAGGCCATCATTCGCAATCTTGACGCCATAGCCGGTGTGCTTGATGCTGCGCGCTGCACGAAATATGGTACGCAGCTCGCCCAAATTAAGGACGAGATGTGCAAGGCCCTGTCAGTGTACTTTGAGCCAGAGGACAAGGAGGCCAAGAATCTGAAGGTAAAGCAAATAGCCAGTGACATAAGGTTGTCGCTAATACTGAGTGTGGGTGAGCGGCCCGAGGTGTTTGGGCGTATCATTGACAGTTTGATGGTGCCGGTAAGCGACCTTCGCGACATAGCCTACGACATTATTATATGCCACGCCGACACGCCCCGGGACTTTTCGATGGTGAACTTTGTGCGCAAGCAGGTTGACATTGACCCCACTGGCAACAAGGCCGACAATGTGCGCAAACTGTGCGAGTATTTTGGCTGTGACACGGCTCAGCTCGAACAGGCTCTGAAAGCCCGCGGCTGCACGGTGGACGAGGTGGTGGAGAGCCAGACAGAGACCCTGACTACCGTGGCCGATGTAGTGGCCAAGCACATAGTAGATTATTGGACGGGCTACATCAACAGCCAGGTCAAGATGCTTGAGCCTATGCTGCCCCATGCCGATGAAGTGGTGTTCATGCTTGCCTCGCTGCTCAAAAAGATGAAGTTGAGAAATGTGCTGGCCGAACGGATTGGGCACTACTGCAATGTGTTCAGCCCTGACGAGCAACTCAATGCCATAGCGGACTATGCCGCGCTCACGCTGAACAACTTTGTGAGTACCGCGGGACGCAGCTACATCAGCGACAGCGAGGCCGATGCCATACGCGCCAAGGCAGAGACGTGCCATATCAAAGTTGACCTCAGCCCTGCTGCATGGACTGTAAGTCGCAAGCCACAACCACTGCTGGAGACGCTGAGGGCATTTGACGCGGCCTCAGACATCAGCCATGTGGACAAGCACACACTCACGCAACTGCCGCTTTGGGACAATTTTCAGCGTTGGGAGAACCTGGTGACCATCGGCCTGCTATATGCCAGTGACATATCGCACACCGACCCTGTGGCCAACGCGCAGATTAAGCGCATCATTGACAGTTGCAGCAAACTGTATGGTACGCATAATGATTAACAAACAAAAGAAGATATATGGCAGCACACACATTTCGTGGCAAGCAAAGGTTGTGCTACACGGAGGTGAACGACTTTACCGATTTTCAAGGCATAGGGCATGACCCACTATACAGGAGGTACGACAGCGTGTTAAGCGTGGTAAAAAAGGTTGTGCCTCAGCACCTTTGGCACTTTCTTGCCACGCCCGACTACTTGGAGGATAGCGATCAAATATGCTGGTACGTGGATCAATGGGACGAGCGCCCCACCCGCTTGAGCGAACTGTCGGGCCAAGAGCTTGACGAATATCAAGAACTGCTCAAACACACCGTCGAGGCATATAAAATGGCCGCTACGAAACTGGACGGCGACGATCTGCAAATAATGGCCGGTGCCATCAAATATGCGGACTCTGGACAGGTGTACTGCGGCGACGGAAAGGTGTACCTTGTGGCATGGGGCATGAAACCCGCCACACACCGGCACAAGGTGATTGGCACAGTTATTCACGACTATGACTATGTGAAAAAGTTCAAGGTAAGGTTCGATGCCGGCGCACATGGTTCCATTGCACCACTTGACAGAACCGTAAGCTTGGCAGGGGGCACCACGCTGACCGAAACGGAGGTGCCGCAGGTGACAGTTCACGAGGGCTGGACCCTGACTGGTTGGTTACCCGACATGCCTGTGGGACAGGTGGTGAATGCCGACATGGCCTTTACTGCCCAGTACGACCAATGCCCGCCCCCTGTGCCACCGCATGTTGAGGATTATGCGCCCGATGCCGAAGAGGAGAATGATTGGGCGGACGATGAGGAAGAGAACACTTGCTACAACTGCCGATTTGAGGCTGGCGAACATGGCACGCTGAACGGGCCTGCCACACTGCACAAAGCCGCTGGCAGCACCATTGGCAGCAATGAGGTGCCTGCTGTCACGCCCCACAAAGGCTACCGCTTTACGGGGTGGAGCAGTTCGCCCGTCAATGCCGCAGTTGATGGCGACAAGGTGTTTGTGGCACAATACGAGAGGGTGGTGCCATGGTATAAGCGATGGTGGTTGTGGCTCACCGGCAGCGGTTGCTTGAAATGGCTGCTGTGGTTGCTGCTTGCCCTGCTGCTTGGGTTGTTGCTCATTGGGGTGCTCAAGGGGTGCGAGGGTTGCACTGGCCACCATACCCCCGTAAATGGTGTGGTGCCTGCCGACACCCTGACGCGTGCCGACGGCAGCATGGTGGACGACAACGGCTATGCCCGCCCCGTGACGGGCGACGACGGCCAGTTGCCCGACGACGAAATGATTGTGGCCCCCGTCATGGGCGAAGGGGGCAGCGAACCGCCCATTGTTGAGCAGCCCGGAGCCCCGAGCATCATGGCCAACCGCCTGTTCCTGTTTATGGAGGAGGAGAACGACAATGTGGAGGCCCTTGCACGCGACTTTAAGCGCGCTTACCCTGGCGAGCAATACGGCATTATTGGCTATGACAAGGAGGTGAAACTGCTTGTTATACAAGTGCCCGAGGCCGAACGGAACCATATCCGCCAAACCATCAACCGCCGCATACCAGGGCACAAGTTTATTGTGTTTGACGAGGAGGTGTACGAACTAAACGGCCAGGCGAGCACCCAGTCTGAGCCGGCCGGCTGGCACCTTGGCGCCATTCACCTTAAACAAGGGTGGGCCTGTACCAAGGGGCGTGCCAACGTCAAAGTGGCCATCGTAGACGACGGCATTCAGGCTGGGCACCCCATGTTCAGGGGACGGATAGTTGACGCCTACAACGTGTTTACTCAGAACAACACGCTGAGCATGGGCGAAGGACATGGCACACACACCGCTGCACTGGCAGCGGGAAGTGCCGACTATTATAACAGAGGCGCCTCGGGCGTGGCCCCAGGGTGTCAGATTATGCCCATTCAGGTGTTTGACAACAAACGATGCCCGTTGTCGGCCCTGGTGGCCGGTGTGATGTATGCGCTGCACCACAATGCCGATGTGGTAAACATATCGATAGGCCCGTCGTTTAAGGGGCTGAATGTGCTGCCCGTTGAGCAGCAGGCCGAAATAGCGCGCACACAGTTTCGCAATGTGGCGCTGCTTTGGGCGCGTGTGTGCCAACTTGCAGCCCGCAAGCGCGCCATATTGGTGTTTGCAGCAGGCAACGACGACATACTCACCAGCATTCCGCCCGAAAACCGCAATGCCTCATCAATAGTGGTCACGGCTGTCGACCCCCGACTGTGTCCCACCTCATTCACCAACTACGGCCCAGGTTCAGACATATCGGCTCCAGGCAAGGGCATTTGCAGTGCCTTCCCTGTCAACACCTTTAAGATGCTTGACGGCACGAGCATGGCTGCCCCCATTGTGACTGGCACTATTGCACTGATGAAATCGCTCAAAAAGGACCTTACGGTGGCTCAGGCACGCAACGTGCTTTACCGCACGGGGGCTGCTGTGTACGGCAACATTCCCCCCATGGTGCTGGTTGACAAGGCGCTTGAGGCGGTAAGACAGGGCAATTTCAGTGCACCGGCCGAGCGAGCTATCACACCTGTGCCTGGCGGGGCGGGGGCTGGCGGCAGTTCACAGGCCAACCCCATTGCAAGCCCTGCTGGCAACATGCCCCCACCCACCGCTGCAACGCCCCAGCCCGCAGGCGGCACGGACTACGATGCCATCAGGCGCAAGATTGCGGCTTACAAACAAAAGATTGAAGAACTTGAGAAACTCTTACCACACAAATAACAACCATGGCTAATAAAATGAACAACCAATATTCGTGGAACCAGACGCTAAAGTTTTCGTGGGGCCACATCATAGCCTTTACAGCACTGATATTTGCCAGTTACGTGGCCTATATGGGTGCATTTTACCAAAATGGCGGCAACTTTGGTGCTGCCGCCGTCAAGGTATGTTGCATTGACGTGGTGCTGCTTGGCACCTTTATTGGCGCGCAAATGTGCAAGGGCAGCGACCACAAGTTTGGACGTTGCATCATGGCAGAACGCGTGCTTATAATACTCTGCCCTGTAGCCCTTGTATGGGCACTGATGCCTGCCAACCACTTTTGGACGGTTTTTGGCGAACGCGACCAGATTGAAACAGAGTTTGAGCAGTCGATTGGCAAAACGCGGCAGATGTTTGACGGCTACGACCAGTATGCCAACAACCGCATAGCCCAGTACGAGGTCACGCTCAACACCCTCAGCAGTCAGAAGGCGCTATACCGCGCCCTATGCGCCAAGGCGGGTCTTGACGGCACGAACGACGCCATGGTAAAAGCCAACTACATTGAGGCTCTCAGGCTGCAGCTGCTGTCGGAGAACACTGACAGCTTGCGGCAGTCGGCCACGGCCTGGATTGACAAAGCCGAACAGGGGGTGAGCGTGTGGAATGCCTTCCTTGTGGGCAACGTCAAGCTCATTTCGTCGGCCATTGAGGGTTGGCACAACAAATTGAACGAAGTGTCAACCCCTGTGCTGAGCAATGAAACGGCCACGGGACAAGAGGTAATGCCTTACAGCGAGGCCGACCAATCATACGATGAGGCGCAGCAAAGTCTGAAGCAACTGAGCAGCATCTACACCAAAGCCGACGAGGGTGTGTGTATGGCCACCGTATGGAGCGGTGTGCTGCTGTATGCCATGCTGCTATTCCCCTACCTGTTGCAGCGGCGCAACGAAAAGGCCAAGGGCTACTACACGCTGCTGCCCGGGGGCAAGCATCGTGGGCGCGGCAGCTCGCTTACGCCACAAAGGCGGAACAAAGGGCGCAAACCGACACAACCAGCCCCCGCAAACAATCATGCAAACGACAACGACGACATATTTAGTGGAACCTTTTAACACCACATTGCCCATAACATATCATGATACAGAAGAAGAAATTGCTCAAAGACCTACAACAGTACTCTGCCAGCGAGATAGCAGAGGCGGTACGTAACGGAGTAGTTACGATTTATGAGTTAGAGAAAGGCACGGAAGGGGCTTTCACGCCTTTGCTCCGAAAAAGGGTTGAGACCATTTTGGCCGCACCGCCCGAGCCTGCCGTTGAGCCTCAGCCCCAGAGTGTGCCAACGAACACGGTTGCCGTTGCACCGCCCGTTGTTGCCGTTGCCGAACCTGCTGCAGAGCCTCAGCCTCAAAGCGCGCTTGCGGACCATGCAGAGCCGCAGACTGACAGTAAGGGCATGTTCCGCAGCCCATTCTCATTCAAGGGGCGCATACGCAGGCTCGAGTATGGGCTGTCGTTCATCATATATTTTGTCTTTATAGTAATTAGCCAGATAGTATCTGATGATATCATTTACAAATACGCTTACGGCGGCGTATCAAGCGCTGAGTATCAAGGTTATCTTACGATATTATTGATTATCTCCATACCATTCTATTGGTTCATCATTGCCCAAAACTGCAAGCGGTGCCACGATGTGAACAGTTCGGGCTGGATGCAGCTTATTCCCTTCTACATGCTATTCTTGTTATTTGTTCGCGGCACCATCGGGGTTAACAAGTATGGCAAGGATCCTAAAGAGTAACATATATCACAACACACTATATGCCAACAAAAGATTACATATTAGATAACGTGGCAGGCTATAAGGCCGAGAACCTGTACGGCTTTATAAACAAGGGGCTTGTCACCTTTGACGAACTGTGCAACGACACCAATGGCGAGTTCAGCCCCAAGGTGCGCCAAGAACTGAAGCGTATGCTTGAGCATGGCGATGATGACGAATGGGCCAGCGCACAGGCCGCGCACACCATTGAGGCGGTGCAGCACTACTTGGACACCTTTGCCGAGGGCAAGTTCCGCCCAGAGGCCCGTGCGCTGAAGGCGCAGATTGAACGTGAACAAGCCGATGCCACGGCTCAGGAGAGCGCAGAGAACGATTGGGACGCGCTTGACAAGAACGACATTGACGCGCTGAACGACTTTGTAGCCAGCAATCCTAACAGCGTGCATGCAGCGGAGGCCACACAACGCATAAACGATCTGCTGACTGACCATAACATTGACACGCTGATTGACGAGATCAAGCAAATTCTGAACGAAGTAGGTACCAATGCCTTGTATAAGAATACCAACATTGCCAACAAAATAAGGAACTACATAAAGAAAGGTTATGCCACCAAAGCAGAGTTCCTTGACAAACTGAGGGAGGACTGCAACCTGCTGAATGCATCGACTGTCAAGTACTTGGAAGACAACGAGCACCTCATTACCACTGCCGATCTGCGTGGCATAGGCATTGACAAGCAGTTTATCGACGCCATGGAAAATGGCAAGCAGACCAACAGTTATACCTACACCCGCAGTTTGGACCGCATACACAAGCAAAGCACCGAGGTGTACTTTTGGGGCATCCCCTCATCGGGCAAGAGCTGTGCCTTGGGGGCCATACTGAGTGTGGCCGGAAGCGGCAAGGTGGCCAAGGTGATGGACGCCGACACGGCCTCGCAGGGCTATGGCTACATGAATTACCTGATGAACCATTTCCCGCAGAACGGCCAAATGAGCACATTGTTGGGCGGCACACCAACTGACGCTTTCTATGAGATGGGATTTGACCTGACCGACAAGAGTAACCGCACGCACCCCATCACCTGCATTGACATGGCGGGCGAGCTGATGCGCTGCATGTTCAAAAGCAATGCTGACATGCCACTGGACAACGCCGAACTGAAAATGCTTGACACGATGACCAAAGTGCTGATAGACAACCGCTCGACCAACCGCAAGATACACTTTTTTGTGATTGAATATGGCGGCGAGAACCGCATTTTTGACCGCTACAACCAGAAAGTTTACCTTGAAGGCGCATCGGATTATATTAAGAACACGGGTATATTCAAGAAGGAGACTGACGCCATCTTTATCATGGTGACCAAGGTGGACAAAATGAAGCGCGCCACGTGCGATGCCATCACCCAATATGTAAAGGACAACTACCTGGGCTTTTACAACAAGCTGAACAAGATATGCGAAGACAACGAGATTAACGGCAAGAAGGTTGAAATTGTGGCATTCTCGTTAGGCGAGGTATGCTTTCAGAGCTACTGCAAGTTCGACACAAAGCCTGCCGAGAATGTGGTGAACATCATGCTTAACCACTCGGCAAGCAACCGCGGTGGCAAGTTAGGTATTATTAGTAACATATTTAGAGGATAAAAATCATGGAACACAAGTTAGGCATAGTTATTCAAGCAGCCGAGCAAGGAAATCAAGAAATATTTCAAAGGAATAAGGAAGAAAGTTGGGCCAATTCTATTCACGAATTGAGAAAAGCGATGAACGGTCTCACCTTCAGCAAGGACAACAGCGAGCCTGCCATCTACGTCGAGTTTTTAGGCCAGGAGGGCTATTTGCTGGCATTAGCATTTCCCGACCACGGAGGCAGTCGCGCCACCGACAACATCACGGTGTGGGTGCATGTGCCCGCTATGTGCGACATACCGGACGTAGAGATGGTCAAGGTTATTGAGCAAATAAAGGAGGTCGCAAAGACTGGCAATTTTGTGAGCAGCCCCATCTTTAACAAAATAGCTGACGAGACGTATCAGGACAAGGGCGTACTGCTGCCCGCTGTCAGCACCATCTGTTCTGACCCCAATGCCAGCAAGTACGGCGTAAGGCGACTCTCTAACTTTACGCTGAAAGAACTGTTTGGCAATAATATTGCACAACATGAGTATGCCAAGTACAAAGGCATATTTTTGCTCAACAAGTCAGTTGGTTTCGGCAACGACTTCGAGGAAATAGGGGCTGAGCTCAAAGAGGTGCACACCTTGCCGGCACCTAAATCGCAGGAAGGCTTTGAGCCATACATCGATGTAGCGGGGAAGGACGTGCCCTTTACCCAAGCTGTGGAATTTCCAGACGGGGCTGATGTGCACATAGAATGGCGGAAGGAAGGCTACAAGTCCATAAGCAAAGAGCCCAAGGTGACAGCCAAGGAGGAGGACTTTCAGAATAGCATAAAGATTGATGCCTCAAAGGACATTTACAAAGAGGTGCACCTCGACAATATCAAGGTTTATGACTCTGATGGCAACCTCATTACTAATTTTAAGGTTTGGCGTAAGGGGCTGCCACAGGAAGACCGAAGCATTTACGTGCCCACACGCGGCAAAAGCCAAATAACCATCAAGGCTGAAGAGTATGAGGACAAGGATGTTACGCTTAAAGAGCTCACATCCGATAAGGGTATCAAATTGGAAAAGAAGCTGCACCATTACCGCTTTGCCTTGGAGGGCAGCAAGGAGGAATATATCCTCACGACACAACGTCGCTTGACAAAATCGCCCATCAAGGGCTATTCGGCTGATGACGACATTTCAGAGAAAGACGTCAACCACCTGTCATACGACGGCATTTTGCAAAAGATCATGTACTTTGGCATAGGGCTCGGGGCGTGCCTGCTGGCCGTAGGGCTGTATGTGGGTTGGAACGTGTTTGTGATGGACCGCGAGTTCAAGTTTGAGGACAAGCAGGAGACGGGGCTGACAGCCCCACAAGATGAGGGCTACAGGCTCACCGACATGCAAAAGGCTTTCAACTACCTGGAAAGCAATGACACCTGGCACAAGGACAGCCTTGACCGATTTGACGCCACGCGTGGGTTGTTCGACGAACTGAACGAGTTTGAGGTTAACAAGATAAAAGACAGGAATGCCACACTGAACAATGACAAGCTGGGCAAAATTGTGGAAGCGCTCGAGCAAATACCTGCCGACAGCCGCCCCGGCACGCATGACGGTAAGTACAATACCAAAGATGACAAGCAGATAAACATCAACAACTACATTAACAGCATTACCAATACCGCAACGCCCCAAAGCCAGACAACGCCATCAGTTCCCCAACAGAATGATGTGCCAACGCAGGCCCCAGCCCCTGATCCGGCACCAGCCAGCCCACGAAGTCACAGCAAAGGCCAGACCATAAGGCCGGCCAGCGCCCAAAATAAGAAGCCGGCGAAAAAGAATGCCAAAAAGGCAACTGATAAGAGTGGAGCTGGTAAGAATGACGGCACAGGCAGTGAACGCGGTGGTATAAAATAATACAGCAGAACGTGTTGGCGGATTTCGGGGCAGCACCCCGTTATCCCGCCGACACGTCAATCAACTCTAAAGAAAATGAAAGTAACAATCAAAATAATCATACTCATCGTGGCCATTGCGCTTGCCATAGGGGGTGTCATGTTTTATGCCAAGACGCAGGTGGCTCCACCCATGGCCACCAAAGCTGTCAACCAATATGCCAAGCAGATTGACAACTGCTGCAACGCTATGGCTAATGCAGACCTGGCTGGCATGGACTCCATAATGACTGACGCCCAGAGCAAAATACGCATTTACGCCACCGAGGGCAAGGTGGAGGACGAGGCGGCCAATGCTGCTATTGACAAACTGCTGGCCATTTATGCGCCCGCGTTTCTTGACAATGCATTCGGCAAATTCCGCCAAAGCGTGTGGCACGCCGACGACCACAGCCACATGCTTGCGGTGGTGACCAAACTGAGAGGCATAAAGCATATTGACCATTCGAGTGCGCTGAAGCGGTCGACGGCCGACTCGCTGGCGCTGATAGTTAACATCATTGGCAACTACAAGCAGGCGTGTGCCGTGAGCCGCGCAAGCGGGTTCAGGGGCATTGCCGCAGCACGCAGCACCATAGACCGGGCGCGACAGCTGGCCAACGACCCTTATCTGTCGAACTGCACCAATCTGATGAATGCGCTTAACGGTGTGCGACCGCGCATTGCCGCAGCGCACTACAACTATGCGGCAGGCATGGTTGAAAAACTGGCCAACTACCGCTTTGTGACGCAGCAGTATTACGAGAACTCATTAGTGCCCACCGTTGAACGGGCTGTCAACCAGTACGACGAGCAGGCTAAGGCACTGTACGGCTCAAAGCGCAGCACCGACAATCTGTGGAACAGGGCACGCTATTATTACGATGAGGCCACTAACTACTATAATTACTAACACTCCCCCCAAAAAATGTTGAAGCACATTATGCTGCTGCTCGCACTTGCTGCGGCAGCACCCGCACTCGCCCAAAACAAGGCGGACTCTACTGCGCACGCTGACAATGAAGTGGAAATCAAAATCGGCATGCGCGACTTCGAGAGGTTGAAAAGCGAACGGGACAGCGCCATGACCGCCTACAAGGCGTTGCTCCCCAAATACAACAAAATAGTCAAGAACGACTCTGCACTGGCAGCCCAACTGCAAACGGCACGCACCGAATGTGCCACATTCAAACTCAAATGTGACGAACTGCAGCAGGCACAGAGAAAGGCTAATGTCTGTCTGTTCAACATTGCCTCAAATTTCCTTTACATACCCTACGAGGCTTACAGCGTAGAGAAATTGGCCATTCCTGCTTTCGAGGCTGTTACGGACAAGGATCTTACAACACAGCACTCCGTGAACTATGTGTTGCTCAAATCTTATCAAAATGACGTAAAGCAGCTGCTCGACTTCATCACGTCAGCTGAGAAGGAGTTAGGTAACCCCTTTGCCAAGAACGCTGACGAGCAGCTGCGCGAGCTGCACAACTTGCCGGCCTACATCAACTACAAGCAATACCGTGATTGGAAGGGCACTTGGCTTGGCAAGAGGTTGTGCAAAGTGGAGGCTGCACTGAGAAACTTTAAGGGCGATTGCAGCCAGCTCAAATTCGGAAACATCAAGAAGGAATTGCAAGATTGCCTTGACACAACTAACGACTTATGACACAACTCACACGGCTGCTGCACATCGTCTGCTTGCTATGTGCCTGCAACATAGCATACGCCCAAAACACCATCAGGTCCCGACACCGCCCGAAACCCCGCAAGGTGACGGTGACACAAACACCCCTGAGGAAATATATCAACCAGAAAAAAGAAGAAATTGCAAAACAGCAAGCAGCAGAAAGGAAGTGTTACGAAACTGCGTGCAAAACTGCCACACGTGACGCTCTCGAAAAATATCTGGAACGTTACCCTAAAGGCAAATATGTCGCCGATGTACGAAACCGCATAGCTGACTTCAAACTATGGGATAAAGCAAAAGAGGCTAACACCATAGCAGCCTGCCAGGAATACTTGCGAATGTCGCAATTCCGTTTTTTTGAACAGCAGGCGCGCAGCACTATCAACAATTTGGAAGCGGCTGCAGCATGGGACACGATAAAATTGTCGGCCCAGAAGTCTGACATCTACGCATTCATATCAAAGTACCCCGATGCCTCATGCGTGGCTGATGCGTACAGGCGCATACACGAGCTTGAAGGCCTGGCACACTTCAGACAGCAACAATATGAACAGGCACTGAATGAGTTCAACCTGGCGGGCGGGGAGCAAGCCTTGTCGCCTGCGAGCCTGCCCTGCTACAAACAAGCACAGGAGTATGTTGACTACACATCGGCACGCAACAGAAACACCGAAGGGGCACTCAGAGCTTTTCTGACAAACTACCCCTACAGCTGTTACAGCAAAGAGATATCAAACCTGCTGGCATTGGCCATAGCACAGTCCATAACCATATATTCCTACGACAGCGCAGGAGCTGAAGCCTTGAGCTATGCCAAAGACTCCTCCACACGACAGGCTGTGCAACGCTACATTGACTGGCAGAAGAAGAACTACAAGCTGTACTGCAAACGCAACAGAATGGCCGCGCGGCGTGCCAACGGCAACATCATTCAGTTTGGCCTTGAATGGATGGACGTCGGCTTTAATCCGTCATGCTATGATGACACTGACAACGACCTTGACATTGTATGGTTCTATAATGTTGGACTTAGTCTGAAATTTGGCAATTATAATACTCCCGTACAATTTCTGCTGGGCGCCAAAATCGGACTTGTGGGATATACCGTTTGGTATGATTACAACGATGAGTCGAAAACCTGTTTCCACTTGCCACTCTTTGCCAAGCTTAAAGTCAATGTGTGCAATATCAGTAAAAGTGCCAAACTTTTTGTCGATGCCACGGGCTATTTCAATGCCGTGCGGGACGAGTTTATTGAAAACAAATTTGCCGCTTCGTGCGGTATTGGCACTGCCTGGAAGCATTGGGACTGGTCCTTTTACTACAAAGCAGACCTCAGCAACAAGCGGCATCTCGACAACGATTATCTTGCCACTTCTATATCATACTACTTCTAAAACCCGTTGGCGGGGACAAGCGTTGGAAAACTCAACGCTTGTCCCCGCCAACGGGTTTGGTTTAGCAACTGATGGTGGTGATGTGCTGGCCCTGGGGGCCGGTGGTGTGGGTGATGGTGGCGCTGATGGCCTTGACTCGCTCGCTGATGGAACGCAGACCAATGCCGGGGGCGGCCGGTGTGGGGGACGGGGCGGGGGTTGGTGAGG
>OIZF01000975.1_pt1 | contig 18082 bp, 13 predicted proteins | sample 1588471 | NCBI WGS metagenome assembly OIZF01 (sample SAMN03283279) | human gut metagenome | biome: human-associated habitat; material: feces | host: Homo sapiens | place: Peru | collected 2012
TGCCCAGAGCGACCAGCGCGCCGAAGATGACGGGCCAGACGAACAGCAGAACAACAGAGACCACAATGGAGATCAGGCCGGTGGCAATTGCAACGAAGCGCTTGCCGGAGAAGAAAGCCAGCCAGTCAGGCATCTGGGTGTTCTTGAACTTGTTGTAGCAGGTCGCGCCCACCACAGCGGCCAGAATGCCGATGAACGAGTTGCCAGCGACCTTCTGGAAAGCGATGTAGGTAGCGGTGCCCTCTTCGAGGGTGCGGACTGCACCGACGACGGCGGGGTTCAGCAGCTGCTGCATCATCAGGAAGCTGACGAGGCCAGCCAGACCAGCGGTACCATCGTGGTCATCTGCCAGACCGACTGCTGCACCGATTGCGAACAGCCAGGCCATGTTGTCGATCAGAGCGCCGCCTGCCTTGACCAGCAGGAAGCCAACGGTGTAAGCTGCACCGGAAGTTGCTGCACCGGGCACACCCATAACGCCCGGAGCAAAGGCATAGCCAAGACCCATCAGGATGCCGCAGATCGGCAGGACCGCGACGGGAAGCATCAGTGCCTTGCCCAGTTTCTGGAGATACTTCATCATAAGACACATTCCTCCTTAAAGAATGTTGTTGTTATGGAGGCCCCTGGTTGCAGGCTGTCCATAATTGCGTAACAATATCTTAACACATGTTAAGAAAAAAAGAAAGGGGGTTTTCGCCATTTTCTTTGCGAATGATACAAAAATCCTTGATTTTGCATTTTTCAGTCAAAAGATTTTGGAGTTTTTGATGGGATACAAGTTCCCTCTCTGAAAATAATTTTCTTGTTTGTGAATTTTCTATGTTCTGCCGCCTCTGCCGCGCACTTCTTGCACCGGGGCGGCGTCTATGTTACTATATAGGTATTCCCGAACCGTGCACAACATCCCGAAGGAGGTTTTATCAATGGAATGGACCGACATCCGCCTGACCGTGGCCAAAGCCGACGCTGACAACGCCGAGGCCGTCGCCACGATGATCGCCGAAGGCGGCATCTATATCGAAGACTACAGCGACATTGAACAGCAGGTGGCCGAGATCGCACACGTAGACCTCATCGAGCAGGAGCTGCTGGACAAGCCCCGCGACCAGGTCATCATCCACCTGTATCTGGAGCCGGGCGCTTCGCCGGTGGAGACGCTGGCCCTCATCGCCGCCCGGATGGAGGCGGCAGGCATCGCCTACACCGTCGAGACCGAGGGCGTGGAGCAGGAGGACTGGCAGAACGGCTGGCGCAAATACTATCACCCCATGGAGATCGGCCAGCGGCTCGCCGTCGTGCCCTCCTGGCAGGAATATGACACCGACCGCGTCAAGCTCATCCTCGACCCCGGTCTGGCCTTCGGCACCGGCGGCCACGAGACCACCAGCCTCTGCCTGGAAGCGCTGGACGAGCGGGTGAAGGGCGGCGAGCGGGTGCTGGACATCGGCACCGGCTCCGGCATCCTCGCCATCGCCGCCCTCAAGCTGGGCGCTGCCAGCGCCGAGGGCGTGGACATCGACCCCGTGGCCGTCCGCACCGCCGGGGAAAACGCCGCACCGAACGGCGTGGCCGACCAGCTCACCGTTCTGGTGGGCGACCTGTCCGACAAGGCCAGCGGCACGTATGACATCATCACCGCCAACATCGTCGCCAACGCCATCCTGTCTCTGGCCCCCGCTGTCCCCGGCCTGATGGCCGAGGATGCCGTTTTCATCGCCAGCGGCATCATCGACAGCCGGAAGGATGAGGTCATTGCCGGGCTGGAAGCCGCCGGTCTTGCCGTGCAGGAAGTCAAGGAAAAGCGCGGCTGGGAGTGCATCGTCTGCCGCAGGAAATAATCGCTCAGGCGTTCCGCGCCAGCTCCCCCTGTTCGGGGAGCTCTTGGCAGTCGGATACAGTTTGTATAAGCCGAACAAAACTTTCTGATTCGAAACGTTTTGGAGCGAGCAAGTTCAGGATAGGAGCCACTATGCCGCACCGTTATTTTACCACTGAGATCGCCGACGGCACCGCCACCCTGCGGGGTGCGGACGCCCACCACCTCGCCCGCGTGATGCGGGGCAAGCTGGGCGACACCGTCATCCTCTGCGACGGCAACGCCGTCGAATACACCGCCGTCATCACCGGCTTCGGCCCGGAGACCGTAGAGTTCTCGGTGGAGCCGGGCTATCCCAGCGCCGCCGAACCCAGCGTGGAAGTGACCCTCTTTGCAGGCTATCCCAAGCAGGACAAGCTGGAACAGGTCATCCGCCACGGCGTCGAGCTGGGCTGCGCTCATTTCGTTCCCTTCTTCAGCCGCTACTGCGTGGCCGCCCCCAAGAAAGAGGAGCAGAAGAACGAGCGCTACAACCGCATCGCCTTCGAGGCCGCCAAGCAGTGCGGCCGGGGCATCCTGCCGGATGTGGCCCTGCCGCTGCCCAACTTCGGCGCGGTCTGCCGCAGTCTGGAAGGGTACGACCTCGTGCTCTTCTGCTACGAGTGCGGCGGTGCCCCGCTGCGGGAGCTGCTGGCCAATGTCCGCCCCGCCGACGGCAAAAAGCCGAAGATCGCCGTCATCACCGGTGCCGAGGGCGGCTTTGCCGCCGAGGAAGCCGAGATGGCCGCCCAGGCCGGTGCTAAAACAGTCGGCCTCGGCCCCCGCATCCTCCGTTGCGAGACGGCCCCTCTGGCCGTTCTCTCCGCCGTCATGACCCTGACGGGGAATCTGGAATAAGTGCTTTACAAAACAGGAGGGACAGCCCGCGGGCCGTCCCTCCTGTTTTGTTTATTCTGTCTTTGCTTCCGCCTCCAGCAGCGCGCGCTTCACGCTGATGAGGCTCTGCGGGCTCACGGAGAAGCTGCGCAGGCCGAGTTTCAGGTACTGCACGGTGTTGGCCGGGTTGCCGACGGCCAGGCCGCAGATGGTCACGGGGATCTGGCCTGCGTCCGCCGCCTCCACGACCATGGCGATGAGCTTTTTCATCGCGTGGCTGGCCGGGCGGTAGTAGCGCTCGGCGATGGAGAGGTCGCGGTCCACGGCATGGGTGTACTGGATGAGATCGTTTGTCTCGATGACAAAGAACTCACACCCGTGGGCCACAAATTCTTCCGCCGTCAGGCAGGCCGACGGCACACTGAGCATGACGCCGAAAGGCATCTTCTCGTTGAAGCGCTCCCCCCGCTCCCGCAGGTGCTGGCGGCAGTGCTCCACCAGCTTCATGGCTTCGTCCCAGTCTTCCAGATTGGTCACCATCGGGAACATCACCCGCAGCGGGCCGTCTGCCGCCGCACGGAACAGCGCACAGATCTGGGTCTCGAACTGATGGGGGCGGCGCAGGCTGCTGCGGATGCCCCGCAGGCCCAGCTTGGAGGACTCCGGCCCCTGATGGGCGTCGGCCATGGCGCGGTCTGCACCAAAATCAAAGGTGCGCACCGTGACCACCCCGCCCTTTGCCGCCGCCAGGCAGGAGTGATAGAACACATACTGCTCCTGCTCGTCCACCGGGCGGCCCGGCAGCATCATGTAACCGCTGCGCAGCAGACCCACGCCGGACGCACCGGACTGCCGCGCCGTTTCGATGTCCTCCTGCCCGAAGCAGTTGGCCAGCAGCTCAAAGGGCTGGCCGTCCTTCGTCCGGCACGGCAGCGCGCAGACGCGGTTCATCTCCTCGTTCTCCCACTGCTTCTCGCAGATGCGGGACATCGCCTGCTGGCGGGTGACGGCATCCGGGTCGAGGATGCACTCGCCGTTGTCGGCGTCCAGGATGGCCGTGCGGCCGTCGCAGTCATTCAGAAAATCGCTGCCCACCTGCACGATGCCGGGGATGTGCATGGCCCGCGCAATGATGGCCGCATGGCTCTGCTTGTTGCCTTCTGCCGTGATGATGCCCAGGATCATTCCGGCGGGCACACTGAACAGGTCGCTCGGCATGAGCACCTCTGCCGCCAGGATGACGGGGTGGTCCAGCGCCAGCCAGACGCGGGGGCGGTTGGTCAGGATGTTCACCACGCGGCGGGCGGCATCCAGGATGTCCACGCTGCGCAGCTGCATATAGGCGTTGCCTTCCATCTGGGCCAGCTGGTCAGCATAGCGGCGGCCGGCCCGGTCTACGGCTTCGGCTGCGCCGACGCCCGCCTTGATCTGGAACCGGACTTCGTTCATGAAGCCCTCGTCCTCCAGCATCATGCTCTGGAACAGGAAGATAGCCTGTTCGGTGGGGCCGCTGCGCTCAGCCATCGAGTCCAGCTCGGCCTGTGCCGTCTTGACGGCCCGGTCCAGCAGCCGCTGTTCCCGGTCCGGGTTGAACGGCCCTGTGCCGAAGCTCTCAGTCCTGCGCTCCACACGGCTCACCTGCCCCAGCACCAGGCCGGACGAGGCGGCATATCCCTGATAGACTTTCATTCCTCCGTCACCTCCGTCGGGGTAGGCGTGGTCAGTGTGCGGAAGACCAGCGCCTGCAGGAATGTATTGGGCAGCAGCGCTGCCCATGCGGCCTGCGCCGCGTTTCCGCTGCCCTCGAACAGCGGTTCAAATCCCTCGATGCGGGTGCGGTCACAGGTCTCCAGAAACGTCTTTGCCAGCGTCTCCACCGTGTAATACCGGGTGGGGTCCACGCCCACATCCTCGGCGGCCACTTCCAGCGGGGCCAGCTCTGCGTCCTGCATGTTGGCCAGCTTGAGCGCCAGGTCTGCCGTCAGTGTCACCGGGTACTTTGCCTTCACCGCCTTCTGCACGGCGTCGAACCGCTGCCGGAATGCGGCAGCATCCTGTGCGGTCTGCTCGTTCTTCGCCACCGCATAGGCACAGCCGCGCAGCCGCCCGAAGGCCCGCAGAGTGTCGTAATAGCCCAGCTCGATGTTCCGTCTGGCGGTGTCCGGGTCAAAGTGGAGGATATCGCCCAGCTCCCAATAGCTGCGCACCATGGTGGTGGGCAGGCCGGTGCGGTTGGGCAGGGTGATGCCCACCCCTTCCAGATCGACACAGACCAGCTCCTCGGCCCCCATTTTCTGGGCCAGCCCTGTGGGCATGTTGTCGCGGTAGCCGCCGTCCAGAAACTGCACCCCGTCGATCTGTTTGGCCCGCAGCGCCGGGAAGCAGGCAGCCGAAGCCAGCAGGTAATCTTTCACCTTGCCTTTCGGGATCTCTTCCAGCGGCAGCTCACGGGGCTTTAGGCCCCGCTTTTCCACCGTGACGAGCCCGAACCGGATGGGCGAGGCGCGCAGTGCGTCCTCGTCCAGCACCCGCTCCACGATTTCTTCCAGCGGGGTGACATCCATGCCGCCCGCGCGCACCACGTCCCGCAGGAACTGGTGCAGCTCAGTCAGGTTCCGGGTCTCCTCCGGCAGCTCCATCACGTCCTGGCTGCGGATGCTGGTCCACATATCCCGTGCGGTCTCGTACAGGTCCAGCGCGAACATCGCGCCGTTCAGGCTGCCCACACTGGTGCCGGTGATGATCTGCGGGTTCCAGCCGAGTTCGGTCAGGGCACGCCAGACGCCCACCTGATAGCTGCCGCGGGCCCCGCCGCCGGCAAGCACCAGCGCCTTTCTGGGGGTATCGTTCTGCGCCATCCAATACGCCTCCTTGTCGTCCGATTCAAACCTGCAAAAAGTATACCATATTTTCGGGAAAATTTCTCCCTGTTTTTGGAACAAAAAGCGTGGTATAATTTAGTAAATTATGACTGTTTGACTGTGAGGAGGACTGCATGAACTGCAACCAATGGATCTTTGATATGGACGGCACCCTGACCGACAGCATGACTGCGGTGTGGGAGAACGCCCCGCTGGCGCTGCTGCGCCGCTACGGCCGCACCCCAAGGGCCGACCTGCGCTCCACGCTCCTGAGCATGGGCATGGCGGACGGGGCGCAGTACCTCATCCGGGAGTACGCGCTGCCCCTGCGGCCGGAGGACTACTTCGGCGTGATGCGCTCGGTCATCGCCGAGCTGTACGAGACCGTGGAGCTCAAGCCCGGTGTGCGGGAACTGCTGGCCCGCCTCAAGGCTGAGGGTGCCCGGATGTGCATCTGCTCCAATACCTGGAGCGACCAGTGCAAAACGGTGCTCACCCGCCTGGGTGTGGACGACTGCTTCGAGTTCTACATCGAAGCCCAGGGCCCCCTGCACAAGAGCCGCCCGGACGTCTTTTTTGCAGCCTTGCAGCGCCTCGGCGGCACCGCCCCGCACCGCTGCGCTGTCTGCGAGGATTCCCTCTACGCGGCCCGCACCGCCCACGATGCCGGCTTTTACGTCATCGGCATCGCCGACGCCGCCAGCGCCGCCGATGAACCCGTCCTCCGCCGTGTCAGCGACCAGTTCCTGACCCGGTGGGCGGAGTTGAAGTTCTGACAAAAAGAGGCTGTTGCACATCGTTTTAGCCGAACGTGCAGCAGCCTCTTTTCTATCTTTCTTCCGCTAACGCTTCGTGATAGTCTGCAAGGATTTGTTTCAGCGTAATGGACTTCATACTTGCGACCAAGTCCGCTTTCAGGGTATCGTAAGTTTTTCCCAGCACATTTCCAATATTTCGCCCTACCGGGCAGAATGGAGATGGCGAAACATGAATACCGATCATCTTATCGATTGCTTCCGGTTCTACAGCGAGACAAACACGATGCAAGCTGATCTCATCAGGCGGAAGAGCAAGCGCGGCCCCGCCCGTACCGGACTTTACGGTGATGATCTTATCTTTTTTCAGCGCACTGAGAATATTCCGGATGGTCACCGGGTTGCATCCTGTCGAGTGCGAAAGCAGTTCACTGGTCACCCGTTCTCGTTCTCCGTATTCCGAAAGAAAAATCAGGCAGTGAATTGCAACCGAACATTTATTGCTAATGTGCATCGGCGCAGACCTCCTACGCTTATTTTATCGCATCTTTTTATGGCTGTAAACATTGACGTTACACCAGACAAGTGGTATACTTCGCTCTAAGATGTAGTGTTAAGTTTTACATCAAGGAGGATCTATTTATGAACTGTTTCCAACTCATTTTCAGTCCCACAGGTGGAACGGAGCGCGTTGCAAAGGCCCTGACCCAGAACTGGCCTGCTGTACAAACCATCGACTTGTCTGTACAAAACTTCACGTCACCGGCCATTTCATTTCATGAAGATGATCTTGTTCTGCTCGCTCTGCCAGTTTTCGAAGGAATGGCACCCCAGCCCGCCCTGGATCGACTGGCTCTCTTACAAGGGAACGGTGCACGCTGTGCTCTAGCCGCAGTCTATGGCAACCGTGCCGTGGATAACGCACTGGCTCAGATGGAAGATCATGCTCGGAATGCTGGTTTCCACCCCATTGCCGCCGTTTCTGCCGTTGCTGCACACAGCCTGCTTCCCGCATTTGCCATCGGACGCCCCGATGCCGCCGACTGTCAACAGTTGGCGGATTTTGGCAAACAGATCTTCGAAAAATTCAGTTCCGGTATCCGTACCTGTCCTCCGATTCCCGGAGAACACAACTGCAAAGAGAAACGGGCCGGGCTGATTCCCACCGTCGCCGTCAATTGCACATCCTGCGGCCTCTGTGCCCAAGCGTGTCCTGTAGGTGCCATCTCCTACGGTGATTTCACCATCACCGACCCCGCCAAGTGTATCACCTGTATGCGCTGTGTTTCCCGCTGCCCAGTTCATGCGCGCTCCGTGGACAGCGCCGTTGTAACACGGGTGACCGCGTTTCTCAAAGACCTTTGCTCCGACCGCAAACGCAACACACTCATTCTCTGAGGCGTCTTACCGTTCCAAAAACTTCCGGAAGGCTGCCCTCACGGCGGCTTCGCGGCCGCGGGGGATGGGGACGCGGGCACCGCTGCGCATCCACAGCTCCCCCACGGACAGCTGCGACGCCGCCGCCAGGTTGACCACATAGGAGCGGTGGGGCTGCAAAAAGCGCCGGTCGGCCAGCAGCGGCTTTGCCACTTCGGAGAAGGGCACCCGCAACGAGAGCGAGGCCACATCCTCGCCGCTGGCAAGGTGGAAATGCACCACATGGTGGGTGCATTCCAGATACTCGATGTCCGCAAAGGGGAGGGCCCGCAGGCCGGTCGCCGTCGTCACCGGGATGACGGGGCCGTACTCCGGCTCGGTGGCGCGGTCCAGCAGGGCGGTGAGCTGTTCGGGCCGGAAGGGGATCTGCAAATACTGCATCGCATCCACCCGGAACGCCTCGTAGGCGTAGGCGGGCGTGTGGGCCAGAAAGGCCAGCGGTGCCCGCACCCCGCGCTGCCGCAGCTGCGCCGCCGCCTGCAGACCTGCCGCCGGGTTTGCCGCCGTCAGCTCGATGAGGTACAGCTCAAACCGGCTGCCCGCATCCTCTTTCCGGAGCAGTGCCCCCGCGTCCTCCAGCTGTTCCACGATGCAGGCGTCGGCCCGGCGGGCATAATATTCAAGGCAGTGCCGCTGCACCCGCCCCCGCAGCACCGCATCCGGGCTGCAGACCGCAATGTGAAAGATCATGTTTTCAATTCCTTCCTCCTGCCCGGCCTTCCGGGCGCTTGCATTTTGCGCCGCACGGGAGTATAGTTACTATAAAATCAGAAAAGGAGACGCCGCCATGAATCAGCCCCTTGTCAGCATCATCCTGCCCGTGTACAACGCCCAGAACCATCTGGCCCGCTGCGTGGGCAGCATCTGCGCACAGACCTATTCCAACATCGAGATCATCATCCTGAACGACGGTTCCAAGGACCAGAGCCTGCCCGTCTGCGAAGAGTTCCGTGCCAAAGACCCCCGCATCGTGCTGGTGGACAAGGAAAACTCCGGCGTAGCGGACACCCGCAACCTGGGCCTGAAGCTGGCCGGCGGCAAGTATGTGCAGTTCGTGGACAGCGACGACTATCTTGACCCGGACTTCACAGCTGCTCTCGTGGCTGCGGCCGAGGAGCACACCGCCGACCTCGTCATCGCACCCTATAAAATGGTCATCCCGGCGGGCGCTTCCAAGCCCGAACAGGTACTCGATAAGATCCAGGACGAGCTGGGCGTCATGAGCGTCGCCCGGCCCCCGGAGATGCGGGAGTACGGCTTTCTGCCCGCAGGCGTTTATGACAAGGACACCTTCGCCCTCCGCCTGATGGACAAGCCCGCCTCCTATTTTTACAGTGTGCTCTGGAACAAGCTCTACCGTCGCGACCTCCTGACCCGGAACGACATCCAGTTCGTCAGCGAGATGCACTGGGCCGAAGACCTCGTCTTCAACCTGCGGTATATCCAGTACGCCGAGACCTTCGTTTCCATCGGCAAGGCCGGTTATTACTACGTCCAGAACCCGCAGAGCATCTGCCACACCCAGGTCCACGTATCCACCGTGGTGCAGAACAAGCTGCAGGTGTTCCGCTATTACAAAGATCTCTACACCCGCCTGGGCATGTATGAGGAGGTGCGCCCCCAGCTGTACAAGTTTCTGGTGGACATCGCCGAGAGCACCTACCCCTCCGGCCCGTTCAAAAAGGCCATTGATGAGGCAAAAGCCTACTGGAAAGAGCACAAACCGGAACAGGAATGATAACAAAAATCGAGAGGCCGATGGCCTCTCGATTTTCGTTATGAGAGGTTACGCTCCGATGGCGGCGCACTTCTTGGCCAGCCAGTCGCGCTCCTCCTCGGTCAGGCGGGGAGCGAGCTTGGTGAAGACCTCGCGGTGGTAGGCATTCAGCCACTCGATCTCGTCCTTGGTCAGGATGCCGGGCACCACAGGCGAGGTGGCGATGGGCACAAAGGTCAGCGGGCGGAAGGCCAGGAAGGTGCCGTACTGGTTGTCGGCCTTGTGGTAGCACTCCAGCTCGTTCTCGATGCGGATGCCGACGACGCCGCTCTCGTAGACGCCCGGCTCGTCGGTGACGATCATGCCCGGCTGGAACACGGTGGTGTTGCGGCCGTTCAGAGCGTGGGGGCCTTCGTGGACATTGCCCACGAAGCTGACGCTGTGGCCGGTGCCGCAGCGGTAATTGATGAGGTGCTGCCACAGCGGCTCACGGGCGATGGTATCCAGCATGTGGCCGTCGCAGTAGTTCAGCCAGACGGCCTTGGCAATGTCGATATGGCACTGCAGCGTCCAGGTGTAGAACCGCTTTTCGTCCTCGGTCAGCTCGCCCAGCGGGTAGGTGCGGGTGATGTCGGTGGTGCCGTCCATGTAGGTCGCGCCGCTGTCCACCAGCAAAAAGCCCTTCTTTTCGAGCTTGGCGTGGTCTTCCTCGGTGGCGTGGTAGTGCATCATGGCCGCGTTGCCGCCGTAGGCTGCAATGGTGCCGAAGCTCTCCACGATGAACTTGTCCTGTGCCGAGCGGTACTTGTGGAGGATCTCGTCCACGGTCAGCTCCGTCAGCTCCTCGCCTGCGGCCAGACGCTCTTCCAGCTCCTTCTGGAACCGCACCATGGCCACGGCATCGCGCAGATGGGCCTCACGGTTGTGGTTCAGCTCGGTCTCGTTCTTGACGCCCTTCATCGGCAGCAGGGGGTCGGCCTCGTCCTTGACGGTCAGGGCCGGGTTGTTGCGCAGGGTCTCGTAGACCGCATAGTTGACGGAAGCCGGGTCGGCCAGAACGGTCTGGGTCTCGGTCTCTGCGGCCAGGAAGGTGAGGATGTCGTCATATTCGGCGATCTCGACGCCGTTCTCCTTCAGCTCGGCAGCGGCCTCCGCGCCCAGACGACGGGTGTTGATGAAGAGGACGGCGCGGTCCCCGGTCACATAGCAGTAGGCCATGGCGTAGGGGGTGCACTGGATGTCCATCGCGCGGAGGTTCAGCAGCCAGGCCAGGTTGTCCAGCTTGCCCACCAGCTGGGCCGTGCAGCCCAGCTCCTTGAGCTTGGCCCGCAGCTGCTCCAGCTTCTCGGCGGGGGCAAAGCCCGCATACTCCTTGCTCAGGAGCCAGGCCGGGGTCTCCGGCAGGGCGGGGCGGCCCTCGGTCCACAGCTCATCTTCCAGATTCAGGGTCTTGATGGTGCCGTGCTTGGCGTCCAGCGCCTTCTGTACGCTGCGCACCAGCTGGCAGGAAGCGGTCAGGCCGCACAGGCCCAGCACACCGCCTTCCGGCAGGGCATCGGCGCAGTACTGCTCCACAGTGGGCACGCCCGGCTCGCCCATCCGCTCCAGCTCGATCTCGGTGCCTGCGATCTCCTTTTCGGCCTGCACAAAATAGCGGCCGTCGGCCCACAGGGCGCTCTTGTCTCTGGTCACGACGAAGTTCGAGTTCTCGCCGTGAAAGCCGGAGAAATAGGTCAGGGAGGTGTAGTGGTCGGGCAGATACTCGCTGGAGTGCGGGTCGCCCACCGGGATGAGGTAGAGGTCCACGCCATTGGCGTCCATGGCGGCGCGCAGGGCAGCCAGACGCTCAGGAACGGTATTCATGCTCATGATAAAAGCCTTCTTTCTTACACTTGCCGGAAAAACGTCCGGCGGCGGTTCTCGCTGGCTCCTATTGTATCATTCCGGCGCACGGATTGCAATTGCCCCGGCCGTTTTGCTCCAACGGGGTGAAACGGCGCTTATTCGTCCGCCGTCTTTGATTTCAGATCCAGCTCCGGCATCAGCTCCTCGCTGATGATGGTGAGCATCTGTTCCATTTTGTCCACGTCCTCGGCGGGGAAGCGCTCCCGCACACGCTCGACCACGGTGTGCAGGTAGGAATAGCTGATGTTGTAATACTCAAAATACTTCTGGGTGGGGCGCAGGTGGTACTCGCGCCGGTCCTTGGCGGACTGGATCTTTTCCACGTAGCCCTTGCGCATCAGGCTGCCGATCTTATACGCCGCGTTGGGGGTGGAGATCTTCATCATCCGCGAGAACTCCGCAATGGTGGGCTCGCCCATGGCCATGATGCCCTCCATGCAGAAGGACTCCACCGTGGTCAGGGTCGCCTCGCGGGTGGCAAAGCGCTGAAACACGTTCTGATAGAAGTGCAGCTTGAATTTTGTGTAAACGTCGTTGAATGCTTTTTCCAGCATGGTGCGGCTCCTTCCGATCGCTCAATTTCCTTTAGTATACCATGTTTTTTCCCAGAAGCAACGGAATTTTTCCGTTTTGAAACAAAGGGCCCCCCAGCCCATGCGGGCCGGGAGGTCCTTTGCGTTAAGGGGGGACGCTCACTGCGTCGGGGATGTTCAGGTCGTGCCGAGGAGCTTTTTGAGCCGGAGCCATGCGCCGAAGACGTCCATCTTGGTGACATAATGGTCCGGGTCAAAGAAGGACGCATCCTTCTTGTCGGCCGCGTCCATCAGGCCGTTCTGGACCGCCCAGTGGGTGGCCTTTTGCAGCTCGATCTCTTCGGCGGGGACATCGCCGTAAAGGGTGGGCAGAGCCACCTCCGGTTTGCCTGCGGTCTCCCACAGGAGCAGCGCCAGCGCACGGCGGTCGGTCGGCACCGGCACACCCTGGGGCAGCGCATTGGCGAGGTAGAGGTCTACACCCAGGCTCACGCCCTGCCACACCACGATGCCTGCGGCTGTGCCGCCCACCGCGATGGTCGCCGCCGTTGCCAGCGGAGAGGGCGCTGCGTCCTCGATGATCTCCGCCGAGCGGTACTGCGCCCGGATGGTCACATCCTCGGCAGGCATCTGGAAGGTCATGGCCTCGGCCCGGTAATCGACGTTGATATCGCCGCTGAGCTTGCTCGACGAAATGCTCCACATATCAAACGTCATGCCGTCCGGAATGTCGCTCTCGTCCAGCACCACGGTCAGGGTGTCGTTCTCCTTGGCGGAAACAGACGTCTTGCCGTCGATCGTGCCGCCGATGACGGTCACGGTGTAGGTGGTGGGTTCCGGTTCCGGTTTGGGTTCGGGCTTGGGTTCCGGTTCCGGTTCGGGTTTGGGTTCGGGTTTGGGTTCCGGTTCGGGTTCCGGTTCCGGCTTGGGTTCAGGCTGAGGTTCCGGATTGGGTTCCGGTTCCGGCTCAGGTTCCGTCTTGGTGATGGGTTTGCCGTTCAGCGTACCTTTGCCGGTGATGCTCCCGCTGACTGTGCCGCTGCCGGTCACAGCACCGTTGAAGGTGCCGCCGTTGATGATACTGTTGTTCTCGACTGCGCCGTTGAACGTGCCCTTCTCGATGGCACCATCGTTCTTGACTGCCTTATGGAACGTGCCGTCGTTGATGGTGCCCGATGCCGTATTGTCAACCGGGCCATTGAAGGTGCCGTCCTTGATGGCCTTGTTGTTCTCGACTTTGCCGTTGAAGGTACCGTCGTTGATGATATTGTTGTTCTTGACAGCATCGTTAAACGTGCCCTTCTCGATGGTGCCATTGTTCTCGACTGGCTTATGGAACGTGCCATTCATGATGCGGCCCGGTCCCATATTGTCGACCTCGCCGTGGAAGGTGCCGCCCAGAATGCCGCTGTTGTTGAACACTTTGCCGTTGAACTCGCCGCCCGTGATGGCCGTCGGCTTGCCCACAAAGACGTTGCACTCCACCGCCGAATCATCTCCGATGGTGCTGAAATCGAACAGCCCGCCGGTCTGGTTGCTGCCCGTCAGAAGCAGCATGTTGCCATAGGTCGGGTCATTGGGGATGTACTGCCAGCCGTCGCCCTTGCAGGGGTTTTTGCCGCCGTCGGAATCCTTCGGCCAGCCATTCTCCATGACGAGGTCGGTGCTGGTGATCGCTTTGTTCAGCACCACGTCATCGTCCGGCATGGTAAAGGTCACGGTCGTCTTGTCGCTGCCGTAGCTGCTTTCGGCGATGGGCTGGCCGTTCAGGCTGAAGATCTCAGTGTCGGCAGTGATGGTCACTTCCTTCGTCGTGGCATTGCTGGTCACGACGTAGGGGGCCCAATCCGCAGACACACCGTTGACTTCCGTGATCTTGGCACCGGAGGCCACGGTGATGTTGTAGCCACCTGTTACCCCGGTCAGGTTCGCATTGCCGTTGAACACGCCGCCAGTGATGATGCCGTTGTTTTCCACCTTGTACGTGAAGGTGCCGTTATTGATGGTGCCGTTGTTTTCCACACTGCACATGTTCTTGAAGGTGCCGTTCTCTATGGTGCTGTTGTTTATCACCCTGCACATGTTCTTGAAGGTGCCGTTCTCTATGGTGGCGTTGGCGCCTTCGTTTGTCACACTGCACACGTCCTTGAAGGTGCCGTTCTTTATGGTGCCGTTGTTTGTCACACTGCACGTTTCCTGGAAGGTGCCGCCAGAGATTGTTCCTCCGTCGTTGTTTGTCACTTTTCCATTGAAGGTGCCGCCAGTAATTTCCGCACCCGATTCAATCACAATCGCACACGCTACAGCCGAATCGGCCGATGTTGTCTTGGTAGTGTCTTGGGGATTGGCCAAACTGAAATCATACGTTCCACTGTTACTCGTCAGAGTCAGTGTCTTGGTGCTGTGATCGTAACTCCAGCCGGTGCCACTGCAAGGGATGGTGCCGCCGTTGGAATCCTTCGGCCAGCCGTTCTCCATGACGAGGTCGGTGCAGGTGATTGCTCCGTTCAGCACCACGGGCCCGTTCGGCATGGTGAATTTCACGGTGTTCTTGTTGCCGTCGTAGCTGCTGTTGCAGTTGCCATCGCCGATGGACTTGCCGTTCAGGCTGAAGATTTCGGTGTTGGCGGTGATGGTCACTTCCTGGTCCTTGGTCGATGCAGTCACGACGACGTGGGGGTCCCACTTCGCAGACACACCGTTGACTTTCTCGATCTTGGCACCGGTGGCCACGGTGATGGAGTGGACACCGGTTACCCCGTCCAAACCCGTCTTGCCGTTGAACACGCCGCCGGTCACGGTATTGTGGTTCGCAGACAGGCCCGCCGCGAAGGTGCCGCCAGTGATTTCTCCGTTGCTGTTTAACACTTTTTCATGGAAGGTTCCACCAGAGATCGTTCCGTACCAGTTTTGCACTGTTCCCTTAAAGGTGCCGCTAGAAATCGTTCCTCCGTAGTTTTCCACCGTGTGGTTAAAAGTTCCGTTCGTGATGTTTCCTCCTTGGTTGTTTGTCACTTTTTCCAAGAAGGTGCCGTTGCCGGTGATGGTACCGTTGTTTGTCACTGTTCCATTGAAGGTACCGCCAGTGATGTCTCCTTTGGTGTTGTTTGTTACTGTTCCATAGAAGGTTCCGTCAGAGATCGTTCCTCCGGCGTTGTTTGTCACTGTTCCATCAAAGATGCCGCCGGTAATTGTCGCAGACGATTTAATCGCACACTGCACAGGCTCTGTGGAGCTGAAATCATACTCTCCACTCGTCAGAGTCAGTGTATCGGTGCTGTGATCGTAACTCCAGTCGTTGCCCTTGCAGGGGTTTTTGCCGCCGTTGGAATCCTTCGGATAACCATTCTCCATGACGAGGTCGGTGCTGGTGATTGCTCCGTTCAGCACCACATTCTCGCCCGGCATGGTGAATTTCACGGTGTTTTTGTTGCCGTCGTAGCTGCTCTTGCAGTTGCCATCGTCGATGGACTTGCCGTTCAGGCTGTAGATTTCGGTGTCGGCGGTGATGGTCACGGTAGTGTCTTTGTAGGCGTAGGGGTCCCAAACCGCAGACACATCGTTGACAGCCACGATCTTGGCTTTGGAGGAGGCTGCATCCCAGGTGATGGAGTGGAGACCTGTTACCCCGTCCAAACCTGTCTTGCCGTTGAACACGCCGCCAGCCACGTTGCCGGATTTCTTGGACAGGCCCGCCGCGAAGATTCCGCCAAAGATCTCTCCTATGCCGCCGTTTTCTACCTTGATCGTGAAGATGCCGTCCTTGATGATGCCGGTGTTTGTCACACTGCACGTGCTCTGGAAGGTTCCACCAGTGATGTATCCCGTGACGTCGTTTGTCACTGTTCCTTCAAAGGTGCCTTTCTCGATGGTGCCTTCGTTTTTCACGTTGCCCGCAAAGGTGCCGTTCTTTATGGTGCCTTTGTTTGTCACTTCTTTATTAGCGGCGAAGGTACCGTCCTTGATGGTGCCCCGGTTTTCCACTTCTCCATTGAAGGTGCCGTTCTCGATGGTGTTGCTGTTTGTCACACCGTCCGCGAAGAAGCCGCCAGAGATCGTCCCTTTGTCGTTTGTCACGTTTGCTTCAAAGTCGCCGCCGGTAATTGTCGCATTCTGTTCCAATTTAATCTCACAGCGCACAGTCTGCTCGGTAGACCCTCCTCCATGGGTTTTGGGATTGAAGTAGTTGAAATCATACGATCCATTCGTCAGAGTCAGTATGCCGCCACTGTACTCCCAGCCGTCGCCCTTGGTGCCGTTCGAACAGACCGGATAGCCGGTCGCGCCCATGACGAGTTCTGGGAGAGAGCCTTCTGCAAAGGCCCCCAGGGGGAGCACGGAGAGCACCATGCTCAGTGCCAGGATCAGGCTGAGAATGCGTTTTTTCATCGGGGTCGTCCTCCTTTTCTGCCAAAAGCTGCACAAAGGCCGTACGGTCGTTCATTTCTGGGTCCAGCATACCATAAAAGCGGCCGGAAGGGAAGCAAAACCGCGTGAAACACCCTGAAAACTGCGCGAATGACGATTTTTGCCCCCCTTGACAGGGCCAAAAAACGCCGGTTGGGTCAGTCTGCTTTGGCCGTTCGCAGCCGGATGACGTTCAGCACCACCAGCTCCAGCACGATGGCCACGGCCAGCAGCACCAGCGAGGTGAGCAGGCTGGCGCTGGCGCCAAGGAACATCTGGCTCAGGCCGGTGACGACATAGCACACCGCCGAGATGGCCGCCGCCGTGATGGCATAGGGCAGCTGGGTGGACACATGGTTCACATGGCTGCAATGGGCACCGGCGGACGCCATGATGGAGGTGTCCGAGATGGGGGAGCAGTGGTCGCCGCACACTGCGCCGGACAGGCAGGCCGCAATGGAGATGACCAGCATCTCCCCCTGCGGGAACGCATGGCAGACGATGGGGATGAGGATGGAGAAGGTGCCCCAGGACGTGCCGGTGGCAAAAGCCAGGAACACCGCCACCAGAAAGATGATGGTCGGCAGCAGATATTGCAGCGCAGCCGCCGAGCCGTTGAGCAGGTTGGCCACGTAATACTTGGCACCCAGCAGGTTGGTCATGCCGGAAAGGGTCCACGCCAGCGTCAGGATGAGCATGGGGCTGACCATGGCCTTGAAGCCCTCCGGGATGCAGGCCGCGAAGTCCTGAAAAGTCATCACGCCGCGCACCCGGTAGAACACGAAGGTGAACAGCAGCGCGATGCTGCTGCCCATCACCAGGCCCGCCGAGGCGTTGCAGTCGGAGAAGGCGGTGATGAAGTCCACGCCTTCAAAGAAGCCGCCGGTGTAGATAAGGCCGAAGATGCAGGCCGCAATGAGCACCAGCACCGGCAGGATCAGGGTCATCGCGCACAGACGCAGCAGCAACGTGCGGCCGGGGAAGCGACGCCGATAAAGCGCGCGGGCGAGAAAGATAGCCGGCCCCACCGAGAGCAGCGCTGACAGCGACGCCTGCCAGAAGGAGAAGCGCACCACATGCCAGAGGTAGCTATCGCTGAAGACCGTCCGCCAGCCCGCGCCGGGGGCGCTAAACCACAGCGCCAGAAACGCCGCCAGCGCGACGGCGCAGAGCAGGGTGGCGGCAAAAAGGCCCGGCAATAGCCCGCGAAGGTTTAGCGGCTGACGGCGCGTTGCCATGCGCTAATCCAGGTCTGACGCTCGCTGGCGACCTGCTGCGGGGTAAAGGACAGGGTGGTCTGCGGCTTCACCTGGGTATCAAACCCGGCCGGCAGCGCGACCTGAGTCACCGGATACATCCAGTTCCCGGTGGGGATGGCGTTCTGGAAGCCAGGCGAGACCATGAATTTGAGGAATTTTTCCGCCAGTTCCGGCTGCTTGCTGGCGGCGGTGCGGGCGGCAACTTCGACCTGCAGATAGTGGCCTTCGGCGAAGTTCGCCGCCGCATAGTTGTCTTTCTTCTCTTCAATCATGTGGTAGGCCGGCGAGGTGGTGTAGCTCAAGACCAGGTCGCTTTCCCCTTTCAGGAACAGACCGTAGGCTTCGCTCCAGCCCTTGGTGACGGTGACCGTTTTCGCCGCCAGCTTCTGCCAGGCCTCGGGTGCTTTATCGCCATAGACCTTTTGCATCCACAGCAGCAGGCCCAGCCCCGGGGTACTGGTGCGGGGATCTTCGTAGATGACGCGCCATTTCTGTGGGCTCTCAACCAGCTCT
>OIZF01000981.1_pt1 | contig 18013 bp, 14 predicted proteins | sample 1588471 | NCBI WGS metagenome assembly OIZF01 (sample SAMN03283279) | human gut metagenome | biome: human-associated habitat; material: feces | host: Homo sapiens | place: Peru | collected 2012
GAACACCCTTGCTCTTGGCTATGTAATTCCCGCTATTAGGGCTTACTCGGGACTTGCACCCGTTAGATAATGCTCATGCCGAGCGTACCTAAAGAAAAGGAGGGAACATATATCATGGTTTCCTCCTTTTTATATATTACTACTGATATATATAAATAATTTAGATCACTTACTTATACACCTTATTATATATATATACATATCTGTTGATTTATTTCCCGTTTTTTGATTGAGAAAAAAGATTTAAATGTTATTAGAAATAAATATTTTTCAAATTATCTTTGTTTTATTGATTTGAAAACACTAAATTTGCAGAAACTAAACATTATAACATAAACCACAACTAAAAACACTACATTTATGAAGACCAAACTTTTTCTCACATCAGTCCTCTTCAGCTTCGCCATGTCGGCTTCAGCACAGATTCAGTTGCTCTATATGGATCTATACGGACGCGATGTAATCGACCGTAACAAAAAACTATATTGGATGAATGGTGACGACGATCCATGTTATGACATTTTGAACTATAAGAAGGTTGGCAGCAAGGAAACATTTAACCTACGCTCAAAAGAGGAGCCATCAGATACTTATAGTGTCGTGATAAACCTCTTACCCAATGGTGACCCAAAGGATATCACACTGACAAGCAAACAGTATGGCAAAAGAAGTAGCCCCGTTGAGACATCATCTGGAGATGCAAGAGAAGACGCACGTGTTATAAAATACTTTAAAGGACTTGCTGGCTACCCTGCAACTGTTGATGCAAGCGAGGTAGCATCAGACCCTAAATCTGCCGTAAACAACGCTAAAGAAGCTGGTGCTGCAAATGCCACCGAAAAGGTAATGGATGTGGCCAAAGGTGCCGTAAATAAAGTTAAAGGACTGTTTAAGAAGAAAAAATAACAAATAAACCTCACCCCCATCCTTATATAAGATATATCAGATGGGAGTGAGGTGTTTTTTTAATCATCCTTAAAGGATAGTTTCTCCAATTTTTCTTTCAATCGTGGAGCCTCCGATTTCCTTATTGACAGACGAATCTCACATGTATTATCATAAGTCTGTCCTACAATACGAGGCGACATCTCCTTTATAATCTTCATAACATCATTCATCATGATGTAAGGAAAATCATAAACAATCTCCTCCTCTTGATAAAGCTTGATAATCTCCGCATTGGCAATAGCCTCTGCCGCTGCAGTGCGGTAAGCAACAATAAGTCCGCTTGTACCAAGATTTACACCTCCATAGTATCTTACGACAATGATAAGTATATCTGTAAGATTGTTCTTTGTAATCTGTCCTAGGATAGGTTTGCCAGCTGTACTGCTTGGTTCGCCGTCGTCATTAGCGCGGAACAAGGCATAGTCGGGTCCTATTGTATATGCCCAACACACATGTCGGGCATCGTAATACTTCTTGCGAAAATCTGAAACAATCTGCTTTACCTCTTCCTCGGAAGTTACATGAAAGGCAAAAGCGAGAAACTTACTTCGTTTCTCGCTATAAAAACCTTCCGACGTTTTATCTGTAATAGTTAAATATTCGTCTGTCAGCTCCATTAATCTTATGAAAGTTTATGAATTATCAGTCCAGAGCGCAATTTAGGCTCAAACCAAGTAGCCTTAGGCGGCATAATCTTTCCGCTGTCGGCAATATCAATAATCTGCTTCATTGATACCGGATACAGAGCAAGAGCCATACGCATCTCGCCACTGTCTACACGGCGCTTCAACTCTTCTAAACCTCGTAATCCACCTACAAAGTCGATACGCTTATCAGAACGCAAGTCCTTAATACCAAGAATCTCGTCAAGAATAAGTCGACTTGAGATGTCCACATCAAGCACTCCGATAGGGTCGTTATTGTCGTATGTACCTTCCTTTGCATTAAGAGCGAACCAGTGACCATCAAGATACAATGAGAACTCGTGCAGATGCTGTGGCTTGTATACAGCCTCACCCTTATCCTCTACTGTAAAATTCTTGGCAAGAGCCTCAAGGAACTGCTCTGATGTTAATCCGTTAAGATCCTTAACAACTCGGTTATAATCAAGCACTGTCAGCTGCGAAGCCTGAAAGCATACTGCCATGAAATAGTTGTATTCCTCGTCGCCCTTATGGTTGGGGTTGTTCTTTGCCTTTTCAGCTCCAACAAGAGCAGCAGCGGCACTGCGATGATGTCCGTCAGCAATATACAGAGCGGGCATCTTTTCAAACTCTTTTGTTATAGCAGCAATATCGTCATCGTTGTCGATAACCCAAAGCTTATGACCAAATCCATCATCAGGAGCAACAAAGTCGTATTCGGGCTTTGTGGCTGCATGACGCATGATAATCTCGTTGAGCACCGAGTTGTCGGGATAAGCAAAGAATACAGGCTCAATATTGGCATCGTTCACGCGAACATGCTTCATACGGTCTTCCTCCTTGTCACGGCGTGTCAGCTCATGCTTCTTTATCACACCATTAAGATAGTCGTCCACATAAGCACCCACAACAAGACCATACTGAGTCTTGCCGTTCATTGTCTGCGCATATATATAATAAGACTCCTTCTGATCCTGACGCAACCAACCTTTCTCTTGGAACATCTTGAAGTTAGCGGCAGCTTTCTCGTATACACGAGGATCATACTCGCTTGTACCTGGTTCAAAGTCAATTTCAGGCTTGATAATATGATAAAGACTCTTCTCGTTATCACCAGCCTCAGCTCTTGCTTCCTCACTGTCAAGCACATCGTAAGGGCGTGATGCTATCTGTTCAACAAGATCTTGGGGTGGGCGTACGCCTTTGAATGGTTTAACTGTTGCCATATTTTTGTTTAGATTTAAGGATTTATAGTTTAATATAAGCCTCACCCCCAACTCCTTCACAATATGGACGAGAGTAGTATGCTACAATTGCAAGAATCTATATACATAGAAAAGCAAAACATTCTACTCCCTTCATATAGAATATGGGCTTGGGAGTGGGGCTTTTAAAATTTTATTTATTCACCTGGAATTTTGTGCATCCGTCCTTGAAGAACGCATTAATCTGCTTGGCAGCAGCAATACCAGCATTGATGTTAGCCTCAGCAGTCTGAGCACCCATCTTCTTAGGTGTTGAGAAGTAGCGACCCTCAAACTTGCGGAAGTCGGCATCAGCATCAGGCATAATGTCGGTTATGTACTTAATGTCGGTGCGCTCCTCCATCAACATAAGCAATTCGGGCTCATTGATAACCTCCTTGCGTGCTGTATTGATGAGGATAGCATTCTTCTTCATCTTACCAACGAGAGCGGCATTAATACTCTGCTTGGTCTCAGGAGTTGCAGGAATATGCAATGAAACAACATCACAATTCTCAAAGAGAGCATCCTGTGAATCGACAGCAGTAACACCAGCAGCCTCAATAGCCTCCTTAGGGCAGAAAGCATCGTATGCATAAACCTCCATACCAAAGCCCTTTGCTATACGAGCAACGTTGCGACCAACGTTTCCAAAAGCAAGAATACCGAGTTTCTTACCCATCAACTCAGAGCCAGACTTGCCATTATAGAAGTTGCGCACTCCATATACAAGCAGACCAAACACAAGTTCTGCTACAGCATTTGAGTTCTGACCAGGAGTGTTTTCTACTACAACACCCTTCTCCTTAGCATAAGCACAGTCTACATTGTCGTAACCAGCACCGGCACGCACAACTATCTTCAACTGCTTTGCTGCATCAAGTACCTCAGGAGTAACCTTGTCTGAACGAATAATCAATGCGTCAGCATCAGCCACAGCATCAAGCAACTGCTGCTTATCTGTATATTTCTCAAGTAGAGTGAGTTCGTTGCCGGCTCCTTCTATTTCTGCCTTTATACCATTCACAGCAGCTGCTGCAAAAGGTTTCTCGGTTGCCACCAATATTTTCATAGTAAGATATTTTATTAGTTATACACCTGTTACAGTAAGACTATAAATAGGACTTATATTCTTAGTGCTGAGCCTCGAAGTCCTGCATGCACTTAACGAGAGCCTGAACACCCTCTATAGTCTGTGCATTGTAGCAGCTCGCACGGAAGCCACCTACCGAACGATGGCCCTTAATGCCTACCATACCCTGTGAAACAGCATAGTCGAGGAATGGTTTCTCAAGATCCTTGTACTCGTCGTTCATAACGAAGCAGATGTTCATCAAAGAACGAGAGTCCTTCTCTACTGTACCACGGAACAACTTGTTGCGGTCGATTTCGTTATAGAGAATCTCTGCACGCTCCTTAGCGCGGCGATCCATCTCCTCCAATCCACCATTCTTCTTAATCCAACGCAATGTCTCGAGAGCGCAATAAATAGGCACAACTGGTGGCGTGTTGAACATTGAACCCTTATCTACATGTGTGCGATAGTCGAGCATTGTAGGAATCTGACGAGGAGCCTTGCCAAGAACATCGTCCTTAACAATAACAAGTGTTACACCTGCCATAGCAAGATTCTTCTGAGCGCCTGCATATATGCAATCATACTTGGCAACGTCTACTGGGCGACTGAAGATATCCGAAGACATATCACCAATCAAGCGAACAGGCACATCGGGATCCTGACGAATCTCAGTTCCATAAATAGTATTATTTGTAGTGATGTGCAGATAGTCGAGATCTGCAGGGCACTCATAATCCTTTGGATAGAAAGTATAATTATCGTCCGCTGACGAAGCTACCTCTACAACAGAGCCAAATAGCTTGGCTTCCTTCATGGCCTTCTTTGCCCACGTACCAGTGTTGAGATAACCAGCCTTATTGATAAGGAAGTTGTAAGGAATCATGCAGAATTCCAAGGAAGCACCGCCACCAAGGAACAATACTGAATAACCTTCAGGAACGTTCAACAATTCTTTAATCAAGGCAACTGCCTCGTCAACCACAGGCTGAAAGTCTTTTGCTCTATGGCTAATCTCAGCCAAAGAAAGTCCAGAACCATTGAAATCTAAAATCTGTTTTGCTGTGTTCTCAATCACTTCGCGCGGAAGTATCGACGGACCGGCATTAAAGTTGTATTTCTTCATATGCTTGTCTTGTTATTAAGTTAATAATTATTCTTTCGATAGCGAAGTTACGATTTATTTTCGAATAGTCCAAATAAAATGCAATAATTAATTTACTTTGAAAATAAACGGCATAAATACACCCCCTTTTCTTTACATTTGTACATCGTTAATCTGCTTACACATTATTATATAGTAAAAATGTATAACTATATCATTATGACAAATAAAAAATGTATGAGCCTGAAAAAACAAAAATAACAAAAAAAAGCCAAGACCGTTTTAATGTCTTGGCTTTATCTTTAGTTTCGGTATTCTTAGTTTATCGCCAGGCTTCACTTCCTTTCGGTTGTTAAACACTTCAACGTAACATTCCATGCCAGGACCGAGATAGGCTCTGCTAATAGATGCAAGGGTCTGACCGCTACGTACTGTCACCGAGATCTCTTCACCAACAATAATGTATGCACCTGTGCGCACACGTACATCAAAATTATAATCAGCAGCTGGCTTTGGCACATTTGATTTCTTTTTCTCTGCAACAGGTGGCTCATGAGTTTTCTCTATAGGCTTGGACACCTCTTCCTTAGCTACAGTTTCCGCTGCATCTGTTATAGCTACTTGTTTAGCAGCATCTGTTGTATCTGCTACAATATTCTTTTTAGAAGCTACACCCTGCTTAGGTTCTACAGCAGCCGACTTAAGTGCCATCGAATGCATTGCAAGCTTGGTCTGCAGCTGTTCTATTGCCACATTCTTTGCCTTAACTTGCTCGTAAAGGAAATACATACCAACACCTATAAAGATGAGCAGCACAAACGAGGCTATGGAGAACCAATACATCAAACGCGGATTGCGTTGCTTGCAACCTTCAGCCACAACAACCTCTTTTGGTTGAGGAGTAGTCGCCGAACTTTCAACTGATGATTGCTGAGAGTCATCCGAGCTTTTTTCAACTGATTCATCCGAGCTTTTTTCAACTGTCGATTGCTGAGATTCATCCGAATTATCTGCTTCAACCTCAGACATTGGTTCATGTCCATATTCAGGCACAGATTCATTTTTAAGCTCCGGCTTTGCCTCTTCCTTTTGTCCCTGATCCATTTCATTCTCAGGCACAACATCAGAAGCCTTCTCCTCAATTGCCACATCACTCTTATCCTCTTCCGCTCCAACAACAGATTCTGCAACAGATTCATCAATAGTCTCAACAACAGCCTTTTCAGCTACCTCTTCGGCATCATCCGCAACAGTCTCATTTGCAGTTTCCACAGTAGAGTCACTTGCAGCAACCTCTTGCTTACTGCCATTAAACTCGTTGTCAATCTCTGAGAAGTCAACACCATCATTAAGCACAACAGTCTCAAACTGCACGAAGGGACGGTTAACCCTATCGCGCAGCATAACCTCAGGCGTAAACGATATCTTGTTACGCCCTTCAATAATGATGCGTTCGCCCGTATTTACATCCACACTTGCACGTGCACCAACACTCGTAACCTTAAAAGTTCCGAGTCCCTTTACCTTTACCTGTTTATCAGCACCGTCAAGTTGTTCGCATATAATGTCGAACATTGCGGATATAAATTCGGTTGCCTCTTCTTCCTTCAAGCCATAACGCCCTACAAGTTCCGAAGCGAAATCAGAGACCTTAGCCATTCTGTTCTCCTTTCTTCATTTTGTTCTTGACCGAAGCCACAGGCTTAAAGCTTAGCACAATCTTTGGAGGAACCATCATACGCTGACCAGTCGACGGGTTAACGACAATGCGTTCCATCCTGTTCTTCAGTTCGAAAGTTCCAAAGTCGGGAACCATTACATTCTCTCCGCCATCAAACTGTTGTGCCATCGACTCTATCACACAGCGTACCATACGCTGTGTGTTATCTTGTGAGAATCCCGTACGACGGGACAATTCGGCTATGTATTCCTTGTTGTTCATTTCATTAGGAGATGTTTCAGTCTGTCACTTCGCCATAAAGGTCGAAATCGTCGCTGTCTGTAATGTGTACATTATAGAAGCAACCCTTACGCAGACGACGTGTGTCCTTAATAAGTACCTCTGGGTCTACCTCTGGCGAGCAGAACTCAGTACGTCCTATATAATAGTCGCCTTCCTTTCGGTCGATGATTGTCTTCATAACACTGCCCACCTTGCTTGCCTCCACTTCTGCAGATATACGCTGCTGTACAGCCATAAGCTTGTCAAGGCGACGTTGTTTCACTTCTGCAGGAACATCATCCTCATAATGCTCGGCACTGTATGTGCCTTCTTCCTCACTATAGGCAAAGGCACCCATACGCTCAAACTTAGCCCACTTCACAAAATCGACAAGTTCCTTAAAGTCTTCCTCCGTCTCTCCTGGGAATCCCACCATAAGGGTTGTACGTAAATGTATACCAGGCACTGCCTCACGTATTTTCTCTATCAGCTCCATCGTCTCCTGCTTCGACACATGTCGGTGCATACGTGTGAGCATGTTGTCCGAGATATGCTGCAAGGCAATGTCTAGATACTTGCAAACATTAGGACGCTCGCGAATAACATCGAGCAAGTCCATCGGGAATTGATTTGGATAAGCATAATGCAAACGAATCCACTTAACCCCCTTTATGTCGGCAATATCCGATATAAGGTCGGCAATATGACGCTTGCCGTCAATATCCACACCATAATATGTCAATTCCTGTGCAATAATCTGAAACTCCTTAACACCACGTTCCACAAGAGCGCGCACCTCATCCAGTATTTCCTCCTTAGGACGACTCACATGCTTGCCCGTAATAAGCGGAATGGCGCAATATGCACAACGACGGTCGCATCCCTCGCTTATCTTTACGTATGCATAATGATTAGGCGTTGTGATATGACGCTCGCCCGAGCATGTCGAAACCTCAGGCTTTCCAAGATCAGAGAGAAGCTGCATAAAGTTGAACTTGCCATAATACTTGTCCACTTGCGGAATCTCTTTCTCCAGTTCCTCCTGATAACGCTGCGACAGACATCCCATAACAAAGAGTTTGCTTATGCGTCCCTCCTCCTTTGCCTGTACCAGCTCCAGTATAGTGTCTATACTCTCCTGCTTGGCATCCTCAATAAATCCACATGTATTCACCACAACAATCTCGCCTTCAATGCGTTTTGCGTCGTGTGTGCAATGATAGCCGGCTTGCTCAAATTTTGTCAACAGGGCCTCGCTGTCAACAAGGTTCTTCGAGCAACCCATTGTAATAATATCTACTTGTCCTTTCTTCATCATGTTCTGTGATATGCCTACTTGTTAGCATTAAAAAGCGAGTCAACAAACTGACGTCTATTGAAAAGCTGCAACGACTCCATCGACTCACCCAGTCCGATATACTTTACCGGCACCTTAAGCTGGTCAGATATGCCTATAACCACACCTCCCTTAGCCGTTCCATCGAGTTTGGTTATGGCTAGTGATGTTATCTGCGTAACCTGTGCAAACTGCTTAGCCTGTTCAAAGGCATTCTGTCCGGTACTTCCGTCAAGCACGAGCAGCACTTCATCAGGTGCTTCGGGCAGCACTTTCTTCATCACATCCTTTATCTTCTTAAGCTCATTCATCAGTCCTACCTTGTTGTGCAAACGTCCGGCTGTATCAATAATCACAACATCCGCACCGTTAGCTTTAGCCGAAGACAATGTATCAAAAGCCACAGATGCAGGGTCCGAACCCATTTGTTGCTTAATAACAGGCACACCTACACGCTCACCCCAAATGCTTATCTGCTCTACAGCAGCAGCACGGAATGTATCAGCAGCACCAAGATACACCTTCTTGCCCGACTTCTTAAACTGATATGCAAGCTTGCCAATAGTTGTGGTCTTGCCCACACCGTTCACTCCAACAACAAGGATTACGTATGGACGATGGTCCGTAGGCAAATCCCAGTCGTCGTTGTCGGCTGTATTGTTCTCGGTTAGCAGCGCGGCAATCTCGTCACGCATTATTCCGTTCAGCTCGGATGTCGACACATACTTGTCGCGAGCCACACGTTCTTCAATGCGCTTTATTATCTTAAGCGTTGTCTCCACGCCTATGTCTGATGTGATAAGGGCCTCTTCCAGATTGTCAAGCACTTCATCGTCAACAGTCGATTTGCCCATTACGGCACGCTGAATCTTGTCGAATACACTATGCTTGGTCTTCTCGAGTCCATTGTCAAGAACTTCTTTCTTGTTCTTATTAAAAAATCCAAAAATTCCCATATAACGTTATTTGTGTCTGCAAATATAAGCATTATTTTCCGAACAGCAAAGCGATTGAGCCTTAAATACATACTTTACAACACCCCATTTAAACCTGCACGCCCAAGCCAGTACCTATTTTTAGGTATTTTAGCACAATAAATTCGAATTATAAAACCAATTTTCAATTATTCTGTGTAACTTTGTCATTTTAGATAGCAAAAGAAATATAAAAAACTGTATACAGAATAACATATATAGATAATATGAAGTTATCAGATTTGAAAACCGGCGAACGCGGTGTCATCGTTAAGGTGATGGGACATGGAGGATTCCGCAAGCGTATCGTCGAGATGGGATTTATCAAAGGCAAGGTGGTTGATGTCTTGCAAAATGCACCTCTACACGACCCTGTAAAATACAAACTCATGGGCTACGAAGTATCGCTACGCCACTCTGAGGCTGATATGATTGAGGTCATAAGCGTGGAGGAAGCCGAGAGAATTGAAAAGGAAAACAAACAGAACAAGTCAAACAACCCGTCCGATACATACGACGAGGCTGCCAACAACGCATCTGTAGAAGACAAGGCTGCCCCTAACCCTACCCCACTTACCGATGGACAGCTACGCGATGCAGCTATGAAGAAACGCCGCACCATTAATGTTGCGCTTGTAGGCAATCCTAATTGTGGCAAGACTTCTCTCTTCAACTTTGCCTCTGGAGCTCACGAGCGTGTAGGCAACTACTCTGGTGTTACTGTCGATGCCAAGGTTGGTCATGCCGAATTCGAAGGCTATGAGTTCAATATTGTTGACCTTCCTGGCACATATTCGCTTTCTGCCTACTCGCCAGAAGAACTTTATGTGCGCAAGCAAATCATCGAGAACACTCCCGACGTTATCATCAACGTTATAGATACAAGCAATCTTGAGCGCAACCTGTACCTTACCACCCAGCTCATCGACATGCACTTGCGTATGGTGTGCGCGTTAAATATGTTCGACGAGACTGAGAAACGTGGAGATAATGTCGACTATGCAAAATTGGGCGAGCTGTTCGGCGTGCCTATGATTCCTACTACTTTCACCACTGGACGTGGTGTCGAACTGCTGTTTCATATCATTATTAATATGTATGAGGGTCTCGACTTCCTCGACGCCAACGGCAATCTCGACCCCGAAGTAGCCGAAGGCATCAAGCAGTGGCACGAACAATACAGCAAGTCGGAAAAAGAACAACCCGACCACGACGAGGATTTTGCTTCGGGTGTCAAGCCTAAACATAATGTGTTCCGACATATACACATCAACCATGGCACCTACATCGAGGAGGGCATCACGGCAATACAGGCCGAGCTGAAGAAGGAAAACGACCTACGTCACAAGTTCTCCACACGCTATCTTGCCATCAAATTGCTTGAGCGCGACTCCGATACCGAGCAGCTTATCAAAAGCTCTACTTCCCATCCCGACCGTATATTGACCGTTCGCGATAAGGCAACAGCCGACGTGCAAACCTATACTCACGAGGATTCGGAAACGGCTATCATGGATGCCAAATACGGTTTCATTCACGGCGCTCTTCAAGAAGCCGGCTACCAGACAGGCAATAAAAAGGACACCTATCAGGTTACTCATCTCATCGACAACGTCATCACCAACAAGTATGTTGGCTTCCCTATATTCATTCTTATGATATGGGTGATGTTCGAGACAACGTTCTCGCTTGGCCAATATCCTATGAACTGGATAGAAGCTGGTGTCGAATGGATTGGCTCTATGATTTCCGAGCATATGACAGCAGGCCCTCTTAAGGACATGCTTATAGATGGAGTGATTGGAGGAGTAGGCTCTGTCATTGTCTTCCTGCCGCAAATCCTCATCCTCTATTTCTTCATCTCCTTTATGGAAGATTCCGGCTATATGGCCCGAGCTGCCTTTATCATGGACAAGCTAATGCATAAGATGGGACTGCACGGCAAGTCGTTCATCCCGCTCATCATGGGCTTTGGATGCAACGTGCCAGCCGTAATGGCAACACGCACTATCGAGAGCCGACGCTCACGCCTTATTACAATGCTCATCCTGCCACTCATGAGTTGCTCGGCACGCTTCCCTATATACATTATGATTATAGGAACCATGTTTGCCCAGCAATATCGCTCTGCCATCATGATGTCGCTATATATTGTGGGCATCGTCATGGCTGTCATAATGAGCCGACTGTTCAGCAAGACTCTGTTCAAAGGCGAGGACACTCCGTTTGTTATGGAACTTCCACCCTACCGATTCCCTACAGCCAAGGCCATTGGTCGACATACATGGCAGAAGGGTAAGGAATATCTCAAGAAGATGGGAGGCATCATCCTTGTAGCAAGCCTCATTGTCTGGGCTCTTGGTTACTTTCCACACGACGAAAGCCTATCGCGCGAACAACAGCAGGAACAGAGCTACATTGGTCGCATTGGTCATGCTATCGAACCTGTATTCCGTCCTCAAGGCTTCGATTGGAAACTTGATGTAGGTCTCATCTCTGGTGTAGGTGCCAAGGAAATCGTTGCTTCCACAATGGGTATTCTTTACCATAGCGACGAGGCTGCCGAGGAAGGTTCCGAGGAATCCTACTCACATTTGCAGAAACAGATGGTTGCCGATGGCATCACACCGCTTGCATCCTATTGCTTCCTACTGTTTGTTTTGCTCTACTTCCCGTGTATAGCCACTATTGCAGCCATTAAGGGCGAGACTGGCTCATGGAAATGGGCTACTTTTGCAGCTTGCTATACCACTGTGCTAGCATGGATAGTATCGGCTATTGTCTATCAAATAGGCAGTTTGCTGATGTAACAACGACACACAGATAATAAAGCATAAATGGAAACGAGCCTTCCATTTAATTGTAAACAAAAGTAAAATTCATGAGATTTCAGTTAAATTATGCTATATACGCAATAAATAACGACGAAAGCACTTGCTTATTTGTAAAATCAAACTATCTTTGCAATGTGTTTTTCATGGTATTAGATTATTAAGGTTAAGAAAGCATAGGTTGTTGTGAAACAATCTATGTTTTTTGTTTTTATAAGGACCTAAAACCCCGCTTGAAACGACATCAAACTCTTTTTTTAAATCAACATCAGGCACTTTTAAATAAATATCAAGAAAAATAATCATACAATAAATTGATAGTTACAATTAATATGATTATCTTTGCAATTAGGAAAGACCGCCAACGGGCGGAAATTGCAAAAATACATATATAGCAACAAAATTTAAACCTACAATAAATAAAATGAATAGCAAGCAACTTATGAACCACGCTGCAGACAACATCCGTCTGCTTGCCGTTTCTATGGTAGAAAAAGCCAAATCAGGACACCCTGGAGGTGCAATGGGCGGAGCCGACTTTATCAATGTCCTCTTCTCCGAGTTTTTGGTATACGATCCCGACCAGCCTACATGGGCAGGACGCGACCGCTTCTATCTCGACCCGGGACACATGTCGCCTATGCTTTACTCTGCTTTGGCTTTGCAGGGAAAATTTAGCATTGACGAACTCAAGTCCTTCCGTCAGTGGGATTCGGTATGTCCAGGACATCCAGAGCGCGATATTGAGCGTGGCATAGAGAATACTTCTGGTCCTCTCGGCCAGGGCCACACATTTGCTGTAGGTGCTGCTATTGCCGAAAAGTTCCTCGAGGCTCGTCTTGGCTCTACTATGATGCAGCACAAGATTTATGCCTACATTTCCGATGGTGGTGTTCAGGAAGAGATCTCACAGGGTGCTGGTCGTATTGCCGGTCTGCTGAAACTCAACAACCTCATCATGTTCTACGACTCTAACGAGATTCAACTCTCTACCGAGTGCGATGTCGTAATGAAGGAAGACACAGCCAAGAAATACCAGTCATGGGGATGGAATGTTATGGAGATTCCTGGCAACGATCCCGACGCTATACGTGCCGCTTTAGTTCTCGCACAAAAGGAAACCGAGCGTCCTACACTCATTATTGGCCACACTACAATGGCTAAGGGTGCCCTTAAAGACGACGGCTCAAGCTACGAGCACAACGTTAAGACTCATGGAGCTCCTCTCGGTGGCGACGCTTACACTAATACTGTAAAGCACCTTGGTGGCGACATCAACGACCCATTTGTTATCTTTGACGACGTTAAAGAATTATATGCTAAGCGCAACACAGAGCTTCGCGAGATTGTTAAAGCTCGTCATGCCGAGGAAGAAGCTTGGCGTAAGCAGAACCCTGAATTGGCAGCCAAGATGGACGATTGGTTCTCTGGCAATGCTCCTAAGATAGACTGGAGCGCTCTTGTACAGAAGCGCGACGGTGCTACACGTGCTGCATCTGCTGCTTGTCTCGGCGTATTGTCTGAGCAGGTAGAGAATATGGTTGTTTCATCAGCCGACCTCTGCAACAGCGACAAGACCGATGGCTTCCTAAAGCATACCCACAACCTTCAGGCCGACGATTTCTCTGGAGCCTTCTTCCAGGCTGGTGTTGCCGAGCTGTCTATGGCATGTATCTGCATCGGTATGTATCTGCACGGTGGTGTTATCCCGGCTTGCGGCACATTCTTCGTGTTCTCCGACTACATGAAACCCGCTGTTCGTATGGCTGCTCTTATGCGCGTACCTATTAAGTTCATATGGACACACGATGCATTCCGCGTTGGCGAGGACGGTCCTACACACGAGCCTGTTGAGCAGGAAGCACAGATTCGCCTTATGGAGAAACTCAAGAACCACAAGGGCGAGGATTCTGTTCGCGTGTTCCGCCCTGCCGATGTCGACGAGGCTACCGTATGTTGGAAAATGGCTATGGAGAATATGTCTACTCCTACAGCCCTTATCTTCTCTCGTCAGAACATAACATCACTGCCTGAGGGCAATAACTACGAGGAGGCACGCAAGGGTGCTTACATTGTAGAGGGTTCCGATACCGACTTCGATGTTATCCTTGTTGCTTCTGGTTCAGAGGTATCTACACTTGTTGCCGGAACCGAGCTTCTCCGCAAAGATGGCATAAAGGTTCGTGTGGTAAGCGTACCTTCTGAGGGTCTTTTCCGCAATCAGAGCAAGGAATATCAGGAGAGCATCCTCCCTGTAGGTTCTAAGATTTTCGGTCTCACAGCCGGTCTGCCAGTCAACCTTCAGGGACTTGTAGGTGCCAACGGTATGGTTTACGGACTCGAGTCGTTTGGCTTCTCAGCTCCTTACAAGGTGCTCGACGAGAAACTTGGCTTCAATGCCCAGAACGTTTACAATCAGGTGAAAAACTTTTTATCTAAATAAAACTAATTAATTGTCTCGCACACCACCTTATTATATATAGTGGTGTGCGAAACCTTAACCCATTAAAAACCCAACAGCTATGGAAATCAAGACAGTAGGTATTGCATGCGACCACGCTGGTTACGCATTGAAGAAGTTCGTTATCGAATATCTTGAGAGTCATCAGATTCCATTCAAAGATTATGGTACTTATAGCGACATGAGCTGCGACTATCCTGACTTTGCTCACGCTCTCGGCAATGGCATCGCCAACGGTGATGTTTACCCAGGCATCGGCATATGTGGTAGTGGCGAGGGTATGGCCATCACTCTTAACAAGCATAAGGGTGTACGTGCCGCTTTAGTATGGAGCCCTGAGATTGCTCAGCTTACACGTCAGCACAACGATGCCAACGTTATTGTGCTTCCAGGTCGCTTCATCGACAATAAGACAGCCGAGAAAGCACTTGACGAATTCTTCAAGACTCAGTTTGAGGGCGGACGTCACGAGCGCCGCGTACAGAAGATCGACTTGTAATATCCTTTTTACCCCAACTCATTTCATAGGAGGGTACGGCTCTTTTGCTGTATCCTCCTTAAAATTATCTACTAAACCCAAACCCTATGAAACGCCTTTTCATCTCAGCCTCCTTGTTTGCTCTATGCCTCACAGCCAGTGCACAGGGCACGTTTATATCCAACGCAGCCTACCGCACTACTATGCAACAGCAGTTTAACGAGCGTATAAAAACAGTTGGCAAGACTTTCTACAACACCAGAAACCTCAATCTCACAGCCGACGAGAACCAGGCTCTTGAGTTTCTTTATGCATATATGCCCCTTGCCGACATTACCGACTACCCCACCTCATTCTTTGCCGACAACGTGCGCCTGTCATTCCAAGCCCGCAAGGAGATGCCTTGGGGCAAGGACGTGCCCGAATTACTCTTCCGCCACTTTGTAGTGCCAATCCGCGTCAACAACGAAGCGCTCGATTCATCACGTAGTGTATTCTACAACGAACTAAAGAATCGTGTCAAGCATCTTTCTATGCACGATGCCATTCTTGAGATTAATCACTGGTGCCACGAAAAAGTTACTTACCAACCTTCCGACGCTCGCACATCATCGCCATTGCAGACACTGCGCACCGCAACCGGACGTTGTGGCGAGGAGAGCACATTTGCCGTTGCAGCCTTACGTGCTATGGGCATACCTGCAAGACAAGTATACACCCCACGCTGGGCACATACCGACGACAATCATGCTTGGGTAGAGGCATGGGCAGATGGCAAATGGTGGTTCCTCGGAGCATGCGAACCCGAACCTGTACTCAATCTTGGTTGGTTCAATGCGCCAGCCTCACGCGCCATGCTTATGCATACCCGTGCCTTTGGCAATTATCAAGGACCCGAGGAGGTTATGCTTCGCACAAGCAACTTCACCGAGATTAATCTCACATCCAACTATGCTCCAACAGCACAAGTCTGCTTCACCATAAAGGATGCTAATGGCTCTCCTGTACCAGGAGCACGTGTCGACTTCAAGATATACAATTATGCCGAGTTCTATACAGCCGTAACCAAATACACCGACCAGCAAGGCCATGTGTCATTGTCTGCTGGCATAGGCGACTTATTAGTATGGGCCTCCAAAGATGGCAAATACGGATACCAGAAAGCATCATTCGGCAAGGACAAGATAATAACCATCCAACTCAACCGCGATGCACAAACCGACAGCAAGCAACTGATATTCCCTGAAGAAACAATTGATGTAGTGCCACCAGTCGAAAGTGCCAAGATGCCTTACGTAAGCGACGAGATGCGCAAGGAGAACAACCGCCGTTTTGCCTACGAGGATTCTGTGCGCAAAGCATACACAGCCACGTTCCTCACTAAGCAACAGGCCGAACAAATCAATCCGCAAGCTGCCGAATACCTCGTTAAATCACGTGGAAACAAGCAAACCATCATCGACTTCCTTGCTCGCCATAAGGACAACGAACAGCGTGCACTCGGCATCCTTGCCACATTAACCGATAAAGACCTGCGCGATATTCCTACAGAGATACTCGAAGACAACTTCACAGCTGCCACCAATCAACTGTCACCACGTGTGGAGAGCGAGATGATATCACAACCTTTCAAAAACTATCTTGCCAAAGCCTTCCCAGCCTCAACAGCCAATGCTTTCCGTAAGAATCCAACAACCCTCGTTACTTGGATAAACAAGAACATACGCCTCAACCCCGACAAAAAGGCATTGCAGATAGCCCAAACACCAGTAGGTGTCATGCAATCAAAGCTTACCGACGAGCGTTCACGCGATATCTTCTTCGTAGATGTTGCACGCAGCCTTGGCATCGAAGCCCGCAAAGACGCAGTTACAGGCAAGGTGCAGTACAAGAAAGACGGCAAATGGCAAGACGTTAAATTCGAGGCAAAACAACAGGCAACCGCACCAACAGGCACACTCAAGCTCACATACAAGGCAAGTCCAATACTCGACGACCCCAAGTATTACAACCATTTCACCATCAGTCGCATAGTTAATGGCACCACCCAACTCATGAACTTTGAGGAAGGCCAGGCTGATATGGGCAACGGAACATGCTGGAGCAACACCTTCAAAGACGGTGCGACATTCGATGTAGGCACATACATGCTCACCACAGGCACCCGACTTGCCAATGGAGGCGTACTTGCAACCACACGCATGTTTAATATCACCGAAGGCAAAACCACAACCCTGCCCCTCGACATACGCTACGATGCCAACGAGGTAAGCGTTATCGGACAGTTCAATTCCGAATCTATAATCAATAAAGACGGCAAGGACGTCAGCATCCTCTCCCAAACTGGTCGCGGTTATTATATACTCGCCGTGTTAGGAGTTGGACAAGAACCCACCAATCATGCCTTGCACGACATCGAGAAAGAGCGTGCCGCATTTGAGGCTTGGGGCAGACCTGTTGTGTTGCTATTCGAGAGCGAGGCAGATGCCAATAAGTTCCAAAAGGACGAGTTCGCTTCCCTACCCTCAACCGTACAATATGCTATAGACAAGGACGGTTCCATCCGTGAACAAGTAGCACGCGAAATGAAGTTGCAAAACAAGACACAGCTACCAATGTTTATCCTCGCCGACACCTTCAACCGTGTAGTCTTCTCATCCCAAGGCTATACAATCGGCTTAGGCGAGCAGCTTAAAAACGTGTTCAAGAAGCTATAGCAGGTTAATATTGTTAAACTTTACAAAAAACATCTACATGTATTTCCTTGCTACACAAATAATTAGTACCTTTGCAGCCGATTTAATCCGCATAGGCCAGAAAAAGTAACAACATGGTGTTGTTCGCCTCACGGAAAAACCCGTTTATATTAATTAATTAAATGTACGCAATCGTAGAGATTAACGGTCAGCAGTTTAAGGCAGAGCAGGGCAAGAAGCTCTTCGTTCACCACATCAAGGACGCTCAGGAAGGCCAGA
>OIZF01000987.1_pt1 | contig 17939 bp, 14 predicted proteins | sample 1588471 | NCBI WGS metagenome assembly OIZF01 (sample SAMN03283279) | human gut metagenome | biome: human-associated habitat; material: feces | host: Homo sapiens | place: Peru | collected 2012
TAGGATTTGATGCCTTAACAAATAAATATGTAGCAATGTTAGATAATGGAACAGGTAATGTTAGTAATGTATATTCCAAAGATGAAGTAAATAACTTAGTAGATGCAAAAGCTACAGAATTAGATAACAAAATAACAAAGAATACAAACGAAATAACAAGTATGAAAAGTAATATAGAAGAATTACAAAATAATTTAAATAATTTATCCAGTTTGGTAGGCAGCAATACCGAAAGTATTAATCATTTAAATAACAAGTTAAATTCTGTATTTATTAACATTAACAATAAAATAAAAACGGTGTCTCTACCATCATCTGTAAATCCAGCATCTTACATTGCCGAAGAAGATTGCTATATTGTTGCAAAGATTCATGGAAATAATTATCAATCAGGGTACTTGGCAATTGATGGAGTTCGGCTATATGAATGGAATAATCAATCATCGACTACTATGTTTTTTAATACCACTCAATTGGTAAAAAAAGGGCAAACGGTAACGATAAGAAATTATGGCGCTACAGGTAGCTATGATGTATATGGTGTACAAAATTAAACCATTTCAAAGTATCCAATTTTTTATATCTTTAAAAATCAAAATTCTATTTATATTAAAATTTTTGTAATATATTATTTAATTCACTAAATCTAGTAAAAAATACTAGATTTTTTCTTTAAAAAAATATATCAATTTACTAAAAATAAGATACGTGATACAATAAATACGTTTAGTAAAGGAAGAAAAAATATGATTTATTTAGATTATGCTGCTTCTACTCCAGTGGAAGAAGAAGTGTTAGATACATTTTATAATGTAACCAAAAAATATTATGCTAATCCGAATTCTTCTCATAAATTAGGGAGAGAAGCCAAAAAAATAATTGATGAATGTACCAGTTCGATAGCTGCAAATTTAAATGTATTACCAGAAGAAATTATTTATACATCTGGTGCTAGTGAATCTAACAATTTGGCAATTAAAGGTATTTGTGAGCGTTATAAAAATAGAGGAAAACATATCTTAATTAGTAGTTTAGAGCATAATTCTATTGTTGCGTCTGTTACAGCTATGCAAGAATTAGGGTTTGAAATAGAATTAATTCCTGTCACAAAAGAAGGATTTATTGATATTCCACAATTAAAGAACATGTTAAGAGAAGATACCATTTTAGTAAGTGTTTGTTCCTGTGATAGTGAGATTGGATTAAAACAACCAATTGAAGAAATAGGTGAAATATTAAAAAATTACCCAAACTGCTTTTTTCATACAGATGCTTCGCAAGCTATTGGAAAAGTTTCCATCAATTATGATTTGGTAGACTTAATTACCATTACCCCTCATAAATTTTATGGATTAAATGGTAGTGGAATTTTAGTCAAAAAGAAATCTGTTAGTTTAAAACCACAAATTCATGGTGGTAAATCTACTACCATTTATAGAAGTGGGACACCTGTATTAGGAGATATTGTAGCTTGTGCTAAAGCACTAGAAATTGCTTTAAAAAAACAAGAAGAAAGATATCAATATATTTTAAAATTGAGCGAAAAAATGAAGAAGGAATTAAGTAAGTATGAAAAAGTTCATATTAATAATACGATTTACTCAATTCCCCATACAATTAATTTTAGTGTAAAAGGGGTAAAAGCATTGAAAATACAAGAAGATTTAGAAAAATATAATATTTATGTTTCTACAAAAGTTTCTTGTTGTCCTATTGAAACGCCCTCTAAGCTTGTATATGCACTTACAAAGGATAAAGGATTATCTTCTTCTTCCATTCGCTTAAGCCTTTCTCATTTGACAAAAGAGGAAGAAATAGATGAGTTTTTAAGAGTATTTGATTTGATCTATAAGGAGTATGAAAATGGAAAAATATAAAGAAATAGAAAGAAGTATTATCAAAAAATATCGAAAAGAAATTTGGAGTAAATTTGTAAAAGCTGTTCAAGAATATGATTTAATACAAGAAAATGATTGCATTATGGTTTGTATTTCTGGAGGGAAAGACTCTTTTTTACTTGCAAAGTGTATACAAGAATTGCAAGCACATGGTAAATTTCATTTTGATGCTCATTATGTCGTAATGGATCCGGGATATAATGATTACAATAGGGATTTTATTATAGATAATGCTAAAACGCTAAATGTTCCAATTGAAATGTTTCAGAGTGATATTTTTGATGTAGTAGCAACAGTGGATTCCAAAAGTCCCTGTTATTTATGCGCAAAAATGAGAAGAGGGTACTTATACCATAAGGCGCAGGAGCTTGGTTGTAATAAAATAGCGCTTGGTCATCATTTTGATGATGTGATTGAAACAACATTACTATCTATGTTTTATGGTTCTGAAATTAAAACTATGATGCCAAAATTACATAGTGAACATTTTGATGGATTAGAACTCATTAGACCTTTGTATTTGGTAAAAGAGGAGTCTATTATATCATGGAGAAATAATAATGAATTAACCTTTATTAATTGTGCTTGTCGTTTTACGGAAGGATGTTCTTTAATCAATGATGGCACAAGTAAACGAAAAGAAATGAAAGAATTAATTAAAACTCTAAGAAAAATTAATCCAGAAATTGACTATAACATTTTTAAAAGTATGGATAATGTAAATTTAAATTGTGTTTTAGGAACGAAAAAAAATGGTATTTATAAAAGTTTTTTAGAAGAATACCATAAAAATAATTGATAAAAAGAATGCCATGTGATATACTACTATTATAGTAGAGTGGTATGATAGGAGGGCTATGATATGGCACAAATAGAAAAAATACAAAATGTAATGGTAGATAATAAAATTGATAGAGTGGTAATGTCCATTAAAGATGGTGAAAAAGTAGTAGAAGGAGAAGTATATTTAGCTTTTGTTGATACAAACACCAATAAAAGATATATGATTTATACAACAGAAAAAGCGAAAAGTGAGAATGATCGAATTCCATTCTCATTATCCACTTTAGTTTATGAAAATAACAGTTATGTTTTAGAAGAAACTTCAAAGGAAGATCATGATAAAATAGAAATTCCAATATTAAATGTTATTGGAATGAAAGCAAAAACAGCAGAAGAAGCCGAGCAATTACTTCAAAAAGAATTTCCTAGTATTGCTGTAGTTTCTGTGCAACCATTGATTGATAATGTTCAAAACAGAATGATAATTTCAGAAAAGAAACCACCTAAAAAGGCAAGTATGCCAATGGTTGTTGCAAATGTTATTAAAAAATATTACCTTTATCAATTAAATAAGGAATTAGATAAAGTTTATAGTAACGTTGACATGACTGAAACAGAAAAGAAACAAACAATTCAAAAATTAGATAAAATTGAGAATAAACTAGACTCATTAAAAGGTGTTTATGAGGAAAATACTAATCAAGATAAAGTAAATCACTCTATCGAAAAAAGTTTAGATGAAATTGAAATAGCAAAGCAAGATATAGCAGAAGCTAAAAATCGTTTAGAACAAGATACTGCTTTTATTGAAGGAAACGAATCATTAACAGCTGGTGAAGAAAAACTTCCAGAAGTAAAATTAGAAGATCATCTTAAAGATGAAGTAGCAAAAATATTGGAGGAAGAAAAAGTAGAATCTCCAGTAGCAGCTATAGAACCAGTTACTCAAAATATTCCAGATGAGCCAGTTAATACTCCTTTACAAGATCAAAATTCAGTAGAACCTTCTATGGATTCTTCTTCAAGAAAAAATGAAAATTTAGAGGAACCATCTGCAAGTACTCAAGCAATAACTGAGCAACCACTTGTAGTAGAACAAGTAGAAGAAAAAGAAATAAAAAATCAACCATCCAAAGCATCTGATATAGAGGTTAGAGTTCAAAAAGTAATTGATCAGTCAATTGAATCATTTGCAGCAAACTTAGAACAAATCGTGAATGAAATTCGTAATGGAATTGGAGCTATTTATCAAGAACAAATAAGTACTGATAAAAAAACCATTGAACAATTGAAAGCACAATTACAAGAGCAAACGAAAAAAAGTCAGCAAGAAAGAATGAATTTGATTGGTGAAATTAAGAAACTAGGAGAAAAGGCAACTACAGTCAATGAACAAGCTATTCAATCCAAGAAAACCGTGGAAGGTTTGGAACAAAAATTAACTGTATCAACACAAAATGAAGAAAAATTAAGAAGTGAAAAAGAAGATTTAACAACGCAAATTTCTAGTCAAAAACAACAATTAGATCAACAAAATCGATTGATTGATTCTTTAAGAGAAGAAAGTAATACAAGAGATCAAAAACATCAAGAGGAAAATACTAAATTGCAAGAAGAAAATAATAAATTAAAAGAAGAAAATGCTAAATCTCAAGAAGAAATTAGAAGTTTAAGAGGATATAAAGAAGGATATGAACAAATGAAAAGTTTATTTGACAGAGTTCAACAATTTCAAAATCCAGTAAAAGATGAATCTTCTACAGTAGATCAAGTGGTAGAAGAAGTAATAGGTCAAAGTAGTCCTCAAAAATAAGAAAGTATTGTTTAAGCAATGCTTTTTTTTATAAATTAAATTTCTCTATTTGCTAAATAAATTTTATGATTATTCTGTAATCGCTCATTATCAGGATCCATCTCTAATGCTAAATTGGAATAAAAAATAGCTTTTTCTATTTTCCCCAAGTAGAAATAACTCATGGCTAATAAATCATAAATGGTATTATCAAAACTAAATGTTTCATTTATATATGTTTTTGGATGCTTCTTTATTAATAATGCTTTGTTACAATAGTAAGTTACGCTTTCCCAATCTTCTAATAAGTAAGATAATAAAGCTCTTTCTACATAGGGGTCTCTTAAATAGGGGGCTTCTTTTATTGCTTTATCCAACCACATTTTGGCTTCTTCATACCTCTTTAAATTTATATAAGATCGAGCAATAAATCGCATGGAGGCACATCTTTCATCTTTCCAAGTAGCTGTTTTAAGATTTAGATGATGAATTAATGTGTCAATACAATCATTCCATCTACCATAATACATGTATTCTCTCCCCAAATAATGGATATTACGGTCGTTATTAGGATTTTCTTTAACAGCTAGTTCTAATAGTGGCAAATAACCACTTCTTGATTTAGAATAGTCTGGATAGTGATTTAAGATAATATCATCAATTGTAATATTATTTTCTTTCTCATTTGTTTGTAGAACTTCATGTACAGGATTTACCCATTTATAATTTTTTCTAGCATGAATTTTATCCGTGTAAAAACTTACAACCGGTTTATTATTTTTATCTAATTTCCAGTTATAAGTATAGTAGGCACGAGTTGTATTTTTTTTCCAATACCTTTCTAATTTATTTCTCCAACCAGGAAGAAAAATTTCGTCTAAATCTGTACAGACACAAATGTCGGTATCTAATGGAACCATATCTAAAGATAGATTACGAGCTACATCAAAACGCCATGGATCAATAGTAACTTGCTTGGTATGAATTTTTAATTTATTTAAAATAGACATGGAATGATCAGTAGATCCTGTATCTAATACATAAATATCATCGGCTTCTTTCATGGATTGAAACCATTTTTTAATAAATTTTTCTTCATTTTTACATATAGCATATACACATATTTTATATTTTTTCATTTTACTTTTTCCTTTCATAATAGTATATGAAAAAGATTTAAACATAGAAAAAAAGATCAAATTTGATCTTTTTCAATATCGTAAATTTTTCTTTCTAGTTCTTGGACATTATCCAATATGATTGTTTTTTCAAGAGTTGTATCTTTCATAATAGATTGATGCATCATGTTATTTTCAATGGTTGGATTTTGATAGGAAAGATAAAACAATAGATATTCTAGTATAGATAATATTTGAGTATTTATTAAGGTAAATAATAATCCATGACAAATATTTTCTTTTCCGCATGGTAGTAATAATAAAAAATAGGATAAAATGGTAATTGAAAATATTATGTCTTTCCATTTACCTATTTTTAAAATTTCCACTTTCTTTTTTTTGCTATAAAAATAAATATTGGTTCCAGATAATAGTATTTCTAGTAAAATCGCTAAGAAAAATAAAGGATAATGAAAAGCTAAAAAAAGAGAAATTCCTATATAGAATATTTTATTAGCTATTAAATCTAGTTTTGTTCTGCTTTTGGACCCAACTTTCCAAGTTTGATTTAAAATATGATCGAATATGTTTGTTAAGATTCCTAATACAATGAAAATAATAGATGGAATATACCATTTTAAAATACTAGTAAGTAAAATAAAAGGTATGACTATTATTCTAAAAAGAGTTAAGTATTTAGGAACTATCATTTTGTATTTTTTATCCATAGTATCACCATTTTCATTTTAACATATTTTTATCTTTTCGTCATCTTTTTTAATAATTGACATATTATATAGTGTATTATATTTTAATACACCGGAAAATCATAGTGTTTATGGTTTTCCTTTTTTTTGACAAAAATTGACAAGTAGCTACCATCATCTTGAATAAATAGTCGATATTTGTTATAATATTTTTGATAATAAGGTGGTGGTAAGATGAAAAAATATATTTATGTATTAGCGGTTTTATTTTTCATGTTACCAGGTGTAGTATTGGCAGAAACAAATATTAAAGGATATGTTATAAAATCCAATACTTTATTTACTAGTAAGGCAAATGTAACCTTAGATTCTTGTTTAGTAAAAGTAAATGGGAAGGCTAGTCCTGATTATGGGGCTCCTGGGTCTTTACATTGTTTGGATAGTGCAGAAGAGGTAACCATTCTAAATTATGATGCTGTCATTTCATCTACTTTAAGTACTTGTAAAAAAGGTTATTATTATGTTTCTGCAAAAGCAATGAATGGAAAATATTATAAAGGATTTGTATGTGCAGATAATGTACAAGCTGAAATTAATATAGAAAAATATAGAAATGAATTTACAAATGCAGGTTTCCCAGAAAGTTATTTTGAAAAGTTAACCATTTTAAAAGATGCTCATCCTAATTGGGTTTTTACAGCCTATAAAACAGGAATTGATTGGAAGACCGCAGTATCAGCAGAAAGCATCAGAGGAATTAGTTATATTCAAGTAACGAATTTAGAGAGTGGTTCTAAGTATATTTCATTAGAAGAAGGCTCTTATGATCCAGTCAATAAACAATATATCGCACAAGAGGGAAGCAATTGGTATGCTGCTAATAAAGAAACGGTAGCATATTATCTTGATCCAAGAAACTTTTTACTAGAAAAAGAAATTTTTATGTTTGAAAATTTAGGTTACAACTCGAAATATCAAACATTAGAAGGAGTCCAAAATATTTTAAAAAATACAGGATTATATGATTTTTCGAACCTATTTGTTGAAGCAGCAACATATAATGGAAATAGTATTAGTCCACTTGTTTTAGCTGCACGTTCTAGACAAGAAGTCGCAAAAAGCGATGGAAAACTTAGTGATTCGGCAAATGGTTCTGAATTTAATGGAAAAAAAGTCTATAATTTTTATAATATAGGCGCTACAAATAGTTGCCAAATAAATGGAAAAACGGTATTTAATCCTGTACAATGCGGATTACAATATGCCTATAATAAACAATGGTTTGATGAAAAAACAGCCATTAATGGTGGGGCAACATTTCTTGCTAATGGTTATATTAATCAAAAGCAAAATACGATTTATTTTCAAAAATTTAATGTCACCAATAATGTATATGGAAATTTTTCTAACCAATATATGACAAATATTCAGGCTCCAAGAAGTGAAGGAATCTCTACTTATGATGGATATGCTAAAATAAATGGCATGTTAGATAGTTCGATTGAGTTTATTATCCCAGTTTATGAAAATATGCCAGAGCAAGCATCTACACTACCATCTGTTGTAAATGAAGAAGAAAAAAATAAAGTAGAAGATGATGCAAAACAAGAGGCGGAAGAAAACAGCTCTAAAATTGTAGATATTATTAATTCTTCCGGTTATAAATACAATGGAGACTATTTATCAGAAATTAAAATTGGAACGTCTGCAGGCAGTATTACTTCTAAACTAAAATCGATAGATTCAAAAATAGATATCAAAATAACAACGACAAATAGTAATGGACAAACATCAGAAATTAAAGACTCTACTATTTTAGGAACAGGAGATATTGTTACAATAAAAAGTGGAAATGATACAAAAACATTCCGAATTGTGATTTATGGTGATGTAAATGGAGATGGTAAAGTAACTGCTCAAGATTATGTTAAAATTAAAAACTACATTATGTCATCTACTGAATTAAGTGGTTCTTATAAATTAGCGGCTGATGTGAATAATGATGGAGCTATTACAGCAGTTGACTATGTTAATATTAAAAATTACATTATGGGCAATAATAGTGTATTGAAATAAAGAGGTGAATTATGAAAAAAATTGGTCAAATAATAGCGTTAGCTTTAACTTTATTTTGTTTTCAATTTAAAGTACATGCAGGTGATTTATCAATTTATGCCAGCACAACATCTGTAATAGTAGGAAATAGTGTGGTAATAACCGTAAAAGGAAATAATATAGCAGGTAAGCTTTCTTTAACATCTTCGAATGGCGGTATATTAAGTGGTGGGGCTTCTGCCTTTTGGATTGACAATAGTACAGTAACTTACACCTTTAAAGCAGTATCGACTGGTAGTGCCACTGTAACAGTAAAACCAATTGATGTGGCAGATTATAACAATGGTTCTTCTTATACTACAAGTAAATCTGTAACCATTAATGTCAGAACAAAACCAGTTATTGTGTTATCCGGAGATAACAATTTATCTAATTTAGGAATTGAAAACTATTCTTTAACTCCAGAATTTAATAAAGATACATTAGAATATAATGTGGAGTTAGAACCAGATACTAGCGAGATTAATATAAGTGCAACAGCTAGTCATGGAGGGGCTACAATAGAAGGCGCAGGAACGCGTGAAGTAACAGATGGAGATAATCGTTTGGAGATTAAAGTAACAGCTGAAAATGGTTCTTCTAAAATTTATGTTATTAATGCTAAAGTAAAAGAATATAATCCCATTGAAGTAAATATTAATGATGAAAAATATACAGTAGTTCGAAAAAAATCTTTAATCACACCACCAGAAAATTATACAGAAACAACAGTAACTATCAATGAAGAAGAAATTCCAGCTTATTATTCAGAAATAACAAAATATACTTTAGTTTCTTTAAAAGATGCCAATGGAAACCAAAATTTTTATATCTATCAAAATGGGGAATACCATTTATATAAAGAATTAACATTTAATCAAATGAAAATATGTTTATTAGACATTCCCCAAATTCCAGATGGATATAGCAAAAGTACCATTGTGTACAACGACGAAAATCTAGAGGCTTATAAACTAAATCCCAATAGTAAATATGCCATTTTATATGGTATGAATGTAGCAACTGGTGAAGAACACTACTACTCTTATGAAAGTAGTGAAAATACCCTTCAAATTTATCATACAGAGGAAATCGATTTATTGAATGAAAAAGTAGAACAATATGTTTATTTAATCATTGGTTTATTAGGTTTATCATTTATTTTCTTAATTATTATGTTGATTTTAGTATTTAAAAAAGGAAATAAACCTAAAAAAGAAAAAGTAAAAAAAGAGAAAATATCAAAAGAAGAAAATGAAATTAAAGTAGAAAAGGTTGATGTGAAATAACATCAATCTTTTTCTAAATCATAGATATAAAACATATAATATGATATAATAATTAAGAAACTAGGTGAAATAATGAGAGTAATTATTAGTGCAGGTGGAACAGGCGGTCATATTTATCCCGCTCTAGCAATTATTAACAAAATAAAAGAACGTGAACCAGATAGTGAGTTTTTATATATTGGAACTCATAATCGTATGGAAAAAGACATTATTCCTAATTATGGAATTCCTTTTGAGTCAATTGAAATATATGGAATTAATAGAAAAAATATTTTTAAAAATTTTAAGACCATTCAATGTTTTTATCGAGCTATAAAAAAATGCAAGAAGATAATGAAAGATTTCAAACCAGACGTAGTTGTTGGTGTAGGTGGATATGTAACTGGGGCTGTTATTTATAGCGCTAAAAGGTTAGGATATCCAACTTTTATTCATGAACAAAATAGTGTTCCTGGAAAAGCTAATTTATTTTTATCAAAATATGCTGACAAAATAGGGGTTTCTTTTAAATCTACTTTAAAAGAGTTTCCAGAATATAAAACCATTTATACAGGAAATCCTTGTAGTGAGGAAGCTATTAGAAAAGAAATGGTTCCTAAGAGTATGTACCATTTGTCATCCCATAAAAAGTTAGTATTAATCGTAATGGGGTCATTAGGATCTGAAAAAATCACAAATATGATGTTAAAAACGCTTGATTTATTCAAAAATAAAAATTATGAAGTAATTTTTATAACAGGAAAGAATAGTTATGAAACTTTTGAGAAAGTAGTATTACCTTCCAATGTTAAAGTAGTTCCTTATATTGAAAATCTAAGTGGATTTATGAAAAATGTGGATGTTATTGTGTCTAGGGCAGGTGCTTCTACTATGAGTGAACTAATTGCACTTCAAATTCCATCTATTTTAGTTCCAAGCCCATACGTTCCTAATAATCACCAATACAAAAATGCAATAGATTTAGTAAATAAGAAAGCAGCTTTATTAATAGAAGAAAAAGATTTATCAGGAAAATTATTGGTAAGTAAGATTGATGAATTATTAGATAATGAAGAAGAATATCAAGTGATGAAAGAAAATCTAAAAAAAATGGCCATTCTCGATAGTGCAGAACGCATTTATCGTATTTTAAAGGAATTGAGTGAAAATGAAAATAGGTAAGATAATGGACAATGTACCATTAAAAAATTTAACAAGCTATAAATTAAGTGGAATCGCTTCTAAGGTAATTTTCCCTTCTAATGTTCCAGAATTAATAGAATTAATGAAATATATAAGAAAAAATCATTTGAAATATAAAGTGATAGGTTCCGGTTCTAATTTGATTTTTGATGGTGATTATAATGGTATTTTAATTAAATTAGATAAACTGGATCATTTAACAATAAAAAATTGTGAAATTACAGTTGAGGCTGGTTATTTATTAAAAAAACTAGCGCTTAAAGCCTGCAGATTAGGTTTAACTGGACTTGAGTTTGCTACAGGTATTCCTGGAACAGTAGGGGGAGCATGTTCCAATAATTCAGGTGCTTATAATAGTGATATGGGATATATTGTAAAATCATTAAAAGTTTTGACACCTTCCTTAGAAATAAAAATAATGGAGAATAAGGAATTAGATTACCATTATAGAACTTCTTTTTTTGAAAAAAATCCAGAATATATTATTTTAGAAGCAAATATTCAATTAAAAAAAGGTAATAAACAAGAAATATTGGAAATTGTAGAAGATAGAAAAAAAAGAAGAATCGCTTCTCAACCGTTAGAATATCCATCTGCTGGTAGTGTTTTTAGGAATCCCGCTAATAATTACGCAGGAAAATTAATAGAGGATATTGGCTATAAGGGAAAACAAAAAAATGATGCAATGGTGAGTGAAAAACATGCTAATTTTATTATTAATAAAGGAAATGCATCCGGAAGAGATATTATTGAATTAATTAATGAAATCAAAGAAAAAGTAAAACAAACATATGATATTGATTTATATTTAGAACAAGAAATTGTAAAATAGGTGGTTATATGAAAAAGAAAGTAGTACCAAAAAAAGCAAATAAAAAAAAATATAATAAGAAAAAAGTAACCCCTCAAAGAGTGGAAAAGGTAAAGGTGAGAAAATTACGCTATGGCAGAATTTTCTTGTGCCTTCTTATTATTAGTTTGTTTGTGTATCTTCTTTCTTGTTGGATTGATTTAAGCATAAAAAATATTTATATTCATGATAATAATATTTTATCAGATTACGAAATAATAGAACTTGCTCATTTAGAAAATTACCCCTCTATGTTTTATGAACTTAGTATGAGTATTGAAAAAAGATTAGAAGAAAATATTTATATTAATAAAGCTAAGGTTAAAAAATCATTTAGGAGAATTGATATTTATATTGAAGATAACTATCCTGTTTTATACAATAGCAATACAAATAAAACAATTTTTCAAAATAAAAAAGAATCAGATGAGCAGTATGCCGTACCTGTTTTAGTTAATTATGTACCAGATACGATTATGGATGAATTCATGACTAAATTTTTAAGTTTAGATCGAAATGTAATTTATCGTATTTCAGAAATTAAATATGATCCCAATAATGTAGATAGTGAGAGATTTTTGCTTACAATGAATGATGGTAATTTTGTTTATTTAACTCTTGCTTATTTTGACAAAATGAATAGCTATGTAAACATTCATTTAGATATTGTTAGTAAATATGGAAATAAAAAAGGTATTTTATATTTAGATAGTGGAGAATATTTTAAAATATTAGAGTAATATCTATAATTTAAAAAAACAATTGCATAAAATAGATAAATTATATATAATAAAAGTGAACATACCTAATGAGTTTATGTTAGGTATATTCCTTTGGTTTGAATTCCTAACGACTCCCTGTGGCGTTAGGATATTTTTTATTTACTTAAAATATAAAATATTAAAAGCAATAGGAGTAAAATGATAACATAAAGATGTTCTTCTCTATGTGTCATAAACACCACCTCACTTTCTATAAAAAAAGTAAGGAATATTCTAACGCATTAGATATGTTCAACTATAAATATAGGGTGTTTTAAATAAAAAAATTTAAAATAAATTGAAATTTATGAATAATATAAAACGAAATATAGTAACATTTTCTTTTGAAAATGGAAATCATACAAAGGTAATTTATTGTTAGTTATAAAAAAACTAGTATTCTAGTTTTTTCAAGCGGTCGAAAAATAGATTTTGTTAATAGTCTGAACCTACTTGTTAAAGTAAGTTTTTTCAGCTTTTGCTTCTTTGACTATATTGGCTTTAAATTATAAAAAAATCCTTTTTAAAAATTAGAAATTTTGATATACTGATATTAATAAGGGTGTGATTTTAATGAGTAAAGTTGTTGTGATAGGAGCCGGTGCTTCTGGTATTATTGCTGCCCTAAACGCTTCTGAGAAAAATGAAGTTATTTTATTAGACGGTAATGATAAATGTGGTAAAAAAATTTTATTAACGGGGAATGGTAAATGTAATTATTGGAATCAATCAATTGATTTTCAGAATTACCAAACAGATGACCCAGAAAAACTAAAGAAAATTTTAGAAAAACAAAAAGAAGTGTTTTCTTTTTTAGAAAAATTAGGCATTTATCCTAGAATAAAAGATGGATATTATTATCCATATTCAAACCAATCTAGCAGCATTCAAACCATTTTAAATAAGGCACTTGAAAAAGCAAAAATAGTGGTGAAATATCATTTTAAAGTATCTAATATATTAAAAAAAGAAAATCAATTTGTGATAGAATCGGATGAAGAAGAGATTGTTGCTGATAAAGTAATTATTGCTACAGGATCCAAGGCATTCAGTAAAACTGGTAGTGATGGAAGTGGTTATCAGCTTGTTCAAAATTTAGGTCATCATATAAATCCTGTTTTGCCATCTTTAGTTCCTTTAGTAGGAAAAGAAGTACCAAAATGGGAAGGCAACCGAATTGAAGCAAAGGTACAACTATATATTAATGACCAAAAAGTTAAAGAAGAGAATGGTGAATTGCAATTAACGGATTATGGTGTAAGTGGAATATGTATTTTTAATCTAAGTGGAGTAGTAAGTAAAAATTTGTATTTGAAAAATAAAGTATTATTAAAAATCAACTTTTTCAAAGAAGTAGACAATTTATTTTCCTTTTTGGAAGAAAGAAGTAAAATGTTAAAAAATGCAACGATAGAAGAAATTTTAGAAAGTTTGATTTCTTATAAGTTATTATTAATTCTTTTACAGAAAGTTAAAATAAATAAAGATAAAAATTGGTTTGAATTAAGCAAAGTAGAAAAACAAAATCTAGTATCTGTGATTCAATCCTATCCATTACAAATTATAGATACTTTATCCTTTGATAGGGCACAGGTATGTACAGGTGGTGTTCCATTAAAAGAAGTAGGGGCGAATTTAGAATCTAATTTAGTAAGTAATTTATACATTGTAGGAGAAATGCTCGATGTAGATGGAATTTGCGGTGGATTTAATCTAGCGTCTTCTTTTATAACTGGTTATATAGCAGGAAGTGATATACATGATTAATATAAAACAAATTAAAGTAGAGGTATCTAAAAATAGTGATGAAATGATAAAAAAGGGAATTGCTAAAAAGATAAATATTCCCATTTATGATGTCGAAAGTTACTCTATTATCAGGCAATCTTTAGATGCTAGAGATAAAAATGAAATATTCTATGTATATGAAGTAGATGCCAAAGTAAAAAATGAATCCAAAATATTAAGTAGAAACATAAAAGATGTTTTTCCTTCTGTTTCAAGAAAATATGAAATAATAGAATATGGTAATATCCCTCTTAAAAAAAGACCTGTTATTGTAGGAAGTGGACCAGCTGGATTATTTGTTGCTTATATTCTAGCAGAACATGGATATCATCCACTTGTGATAGAGCGAGGGGAAACAGTAGACCAAAGAGTTGAAACAGTAGAAAATTTTTGGAAAACAGGAAAATTAAATGAAAACTCCAATGTTCAATTTGGTGAAGGTGGAGCGGGAACATTTTCGGATGGAAAATTAAATACTTTGGTAAAAGATAAAATGAATCGTGGCAGAAAAGTATTTGAAACTTTTGTTTCTTGTGGCGCTCCAAAGGAAATTATTTATGATTATAAGCCTCATATTGGAACTGATATTTTAAGAAACGTTGTGAAAAATTTAAGAAATAAAATAATAGAAATGGGTGGAGAGTTTCATTATAATGCTTGTCTAACTAATATTGTTATAGAAAATGAAAAAATCGTTCAAATAGAAATCAATAACCAAAAAAAGATAGACACCGATATACTTGTTTTAGCTATTGGTCATAGTGCTAGAGATACTTTTCAAATGTTATATGAAAAAAGAATTAAAATGGAAGCAAAACCATTTGCAGTAGGTTTTCGTGTATCTCATCCACAGGCTATGATAGATAAAGCTCAATATGGAGAAAAATATGGGACTATTTTGTCAAAAGCTCCTTATAAATTAACCTATACAGCAACCAATCACCGTGGTGTTTATTCTTTTTGTATGTGCCCAGGTGGCTATGTTGTAAATGCTTCTAGTGAAAAAGGTCTCTTAGCTATTAATGGAATGAGTAATTATGAAAGAGAAAGTGAAAATGCCAACAGCGCTATTGTGGTTACCATTTCTCCAGACGATTTTGGTCATGGACCATTAGATGGTGTTGCTTTTCAAAGAAATTTAGAAAAGAAAGTATATGAGATAGGAAATGGCAAAATTCCAATTCAATTATTAAAAGACTTTCAAAATAATAAACCTACTAAAGAAATAGGGAAAATAAAACCTATTTTAAAAGGAGAGTATACTTTCACTAATTTGAATGGTATTTTACCACCAGAATTAAATGACTCTATTAAAGAAAGCTTTCAAGCTTTTGGTAAAAAAATAAAAGGATTTGATCAGCCGGATACTGTATTAGCTGCGGTTGAAAGTAGAACTTCTTCACCAGTTCGAATGATTCGAAATGAGGAATATGAATCTAATATCAAGGGCATTTATCCTTGTGGAGAAGGTGCTGGCTATGCTGGTGGTATTACCTCTGCTGCCATAGATGGTATTAAAGTTGCAGAAGAAATTATTAAACGTTATAAAAGTTACTAAGAGTAGCTTTTTTCTTGCCCAAAATTGCCACTGATAATAAAAGCATTATCATCCAAATTTTTTAATATTTCAATTAATTTTCTTTTTTTTCTTCTGGTTGTCATAATAAAAATAATATTTTTAACATCTAACCCGTTTCCTTTTGTACTTGTTAAAGAATAACCAAAACTTCTGATTTCATTCATGATATTTTGTTTGGTAATGCAAATAACCATATTTGTCCCTAAGGCTAACTTTTCTTCTAGAATACTTCCGAGAAAAGACCCAACACTACATCCTAGTGCAAAAAAGATAACTTTTAAAGGTTCTTCTAATACATTTATAACAACCATACTGGTTGAAATTGCCCAGATTAAAGAGCAGACGAGCTGTAATAAGGCGGCAAAATATTTTCTGCCATTTGATACAAAAATCATTCGTAGAGTACCAATAGCGTTTTCTATTACTTTTAAAATAAAAATTAGAAAATATAAAAACATATTATCACCAGTATTATTTTTTCAATAAAAGTAATGATTATACTTTTTTTTGAAATATATTTTTGCTATAATGATAAAAATAGGTGAGGTATATGATAGAGGCTGTTCAAAATGACTTAAAGCAGTATTTTGATTACATAAAAGATGTATATTTAAAAAACTTTGATAGAATATTAGATGACAAGGTAAAGAATAGTATCCAGAGTAAAAAATCAGAAGATATTGAATATGATATGGATGCTGATTTTAGTATAAAAGTAAATGGAACTATTCATTATCGTCTTAACATAAATTCTTTTATTGAAAATAATCATTTATTAGAAGAAGATTTAAATGAACTTGGTGAAATGGAAAAACAAAGAGTCAATTATATCGTAAATCATAAAGAAAATAGTACAGACATTGTGAAAGATACATTATTAGAAAATATGTTTTTACTGTTTATGCCAAATCACGATGTTTTGTCTTGTGGGATGAGTACTTATTTAGCTTCTGGTTTTACTAAAAAATATCATTTTAATTATTTGAATTTATATTTCAAAGAAAAAGAAGTTATTGAAAATTTAATGTCTCTTTTTGGACAACAGACCGTTCTTTTTTCAATATTGAATGGTAATTATGATTTATTGGAACAAAAATATGATGATTATACAAAGGAAAAAGGAAGTTGGAATTCCTTATATAACTGTTTAGAAAAAGAATTTGAACATTATGAAAAAAATAAGAATAAAATTTATTATATTGATTCTTTATATAATTATAGTAATTTAAATTATAAAGAATATATTCAAGAAATAGAAGGCGTTTTAAAAGAAAAAAAAGCTGTCGAGGAACATTTTTCTTTTAAAGTTTCTTCTATGTTAGACTGTCTTCAAGAGATGAATCGCTATATGATTTTATTGAATGAAAAAGATAAAAACAATTTATATTATTCTGGTTTGAATTTGAAAAGAATTTTAGAAAAAGAAGGAAAAAAAGAGCAATATCAGGATGAAATTTTAGAAATAGAAAATGGTTTAAAACCAGTTATAGATTATATTTGGAATTATTATATAAATTTTGAAGGTAATTATGATCCAAGTTCTAACTATTGGTTTTTAGTTCAAAATATTGCTGAATCTACAAAGGATGATATTCAGGTAATGAATTTGATTACAAATGATCAAATAAGTAATATTAATTCTAAAAATCGTTATCAATGTGGATTTATTTATAAAATACAAAAGGGCGCTATTTTGTATTCAGCTCCTGGAAGAATCATTTATCATCTAGAAAATAACGAAATTAAAATAGAAGAACAAGAATATTCTCATTTATTAACTCCTAGAAATTTAATGATAAAAACGTTAGATAGAGAGGATAAAATAAATAATGTTTTAGTTAACAGACAATATGTTCAAAAAAAAGCTGTTTATTGTGTTTGTAAAAACGATTCAGATATTCATTATGAAAAAGCTTCTGAATTGGCGGCACAATATGATTTGCCATTGATTCCAATCTATGAAAATTCGTAAGTTTTATCTTGAAATCGTTTGTTAATTTTGATAAGATAAGTGTGCAAATAAAAATAGTAATATAGTTTGTAGATAGCAAATTTTTAGTGTTTGCTATATGCAAACGGGGGGGGGGTATTTTAAATA
>OIZF01000989.1_pt1 | contig 17938 bp, 19 predicted proteins | sample 1588471 | NCBI WGS metagenome assembly OIZF01 (sample SAMN03283279) | human gut metagenome | biome: human-associated habitat; material: feces | host: Homo sapiens | place: Peru | collected 2012
AACGAGTTATTGTTCATTCCACTATCGTGGCAATTTGACTCCGTAATCTGTTGTTGAATAGTTACGGTAGGTTGGGCTTTCCAGCCCAACAACGATATTGTTATTTAATAGATAGTAGGGCGGGATGGGTATCCCGCCCTACTTCTACTATTCATTGTTTGTCAGGTACAGCCTGACCTCCAGTAACGTTTTTTAAGACGTAGCAAAGCTTTTCTCTAATTCTTGACTGAAATCTTTCAGCACGTAAAATAAAACTTGTATATAACCGAAGGGAGTATAGAAAATGTTGGATCGTATACAAGTAACAAAAGAAGTAGAAGAAATGTGCTGCGTTAAACGTGGCGTTAAAGGCGAGCCTGCTCCTATCCCTCAAGAAGGTGATTGGACTAAAGTTAAAGAAATTAAACAAATTTCAGGCTTGACTCACGGTTGTGGTTGTTGTGCTCCACAACAAGGTACTTGCAAATTAACTCTTAATGTTAAAGATGGTATCATTCAAGAAGCACTTGTTGAAACAATTGGTTGTTCAGGTATGACTCACTCTGCTGCTATGGCTGGTGAAATCCTTCCTGGTAAAACTTTGTTAGAAGCTCTTAACACAGACTTGGTTTGTGACGCTATCAACGTAGCTATGAGAGAATTGTTCTTGCAAATCGTTTATGGTAGAACTCAAACAGCTTTCTCTGATAACGGATTGCCTGTTGGCGCCGGTCTTGAAGACTTAGGTAAAGGTTTGAGATCTCAAGTTGGTACTATTTACTCAACAAAACAAAAAGGACCTAGATACCTTGAATTGGCTGAAGGTTATGTTCTTGAATTAGGACTTGATAAAAACGATGAAATCATTGGCTACAAGTTCGTTCACATGGGCAAATTCATGGATGCTGTTAAAAAAGGCATGGATCCAAAAGAAGCTCTTGAAAAATTCACTAGCACTTACGGCAGATTTGCTGAAGCTGTTAAGAAAATCGACCCAAGAGTTGATTAATTTTCTCTCTATCCTCGCTCTTATGAGGGGGGACGGATCCAAGATGGAAATAGTCAATTAATAACGTATTTAATCAATAACAATTAAGAGGAAAATAAAATGACAGTAAAATTTGAAGGACAAGACAGACGTCAAGCTAAATTGAACAAAGTTTTACCTGAATATGGCTTCAAATCTTTAGAAGAGGCTCAAGAACTTTGTAAATCAAATGGTATTGATGTTGAAGCTATTGTTAAAGGAATTCAGCCTATCGCATTTGATAATGCTGTTTGGGCTTATACATTGGGTGCAGCTATTGCACTTAAAAAACAAGCTGCAACTGCAGCTGATGCAGCAAGCTTGATTGGAGAAGGTTTGCAAGCATTCTGCGTACCTGGATCAGTAGGTGACACAAGAAAAGTTGGTATCGGTCATGGTAACTTGGCTGCCCGTCTGCTCCGCGAGGAGACACAGTGCTTCGCTTTCTTGGCAGGTCACGAGTCGTTCGCTGCTGCCGAGGGTGCTATCAAGATTGCTGAGATGGCTAACAAGGTTCGCAAGAATCCATTGCGCGTTATCCTCAACGGTCTTGGCAAGGATGCTGCTCAGATCATCAGCCGTATCAACGGTTTCACATATGTTAAGACAGAGTTCGACTACTACACAGGTGAGTTGAAGGTTGTTGACCGCATCGCTTACTCAGACGGTCCCCGTGCTAAGGTTAACTGCTACGGTGCCAACGACGTTCGCGAGGGTGTAGCAATCAACTGGAGCGAGGACGTAGACGTATCAATCACTGGTAACTCTACCAACCCAACACGTTTCCAGCACCCGGTAGCTGGTACATACAAGAAGGAGCGTATCCTCGCTGGCAAGCCTTACTTCTCAGTAGCTTCAGGTGGTGGTACAGGCCGTACATTGCACCCAGACAACATGGCTGCAGGTCCTGCTTCTTACGGTATGACTGATACTCTCGGCCGTATGCACTCTGACGCTCAGTTCGCAGGTTCTTCTTCAGTTCCTGCTCACGTAGAGATGATGGGCTTCCTCGGTATGGGTAACAACCCAATGGTAGGTGCTTCTGTAGCTATCGCCGTTGCTATCGACCTTGCCCTCAACAAGAAGTAATTGATAATATAATCAGTTATTAAATACATTTCCTCCATAATCATTCGTGGTTATGGAGGATTTTTTTGTTGGATTTTTTCTACCAAATATAAGTGTTGTTTGCCTTAATTTGCTTAATTTTGCGCTTTACAATCAAATACAATTCATTAGATGATACAAGAATACCAAATTCGTGTGCTGCCCGTTGTGGCCTCGCACGAACAGAATATACGTCAGTATGTGGCCGATGAGAAGGGTATTGACGCGCGTACAATAAATGCTGTGCGCGTGTTGAAGCGCAGCATAGATGCCCGCCAGCGCACAATATTCGTAAACCTTACGGTAAGGGTGTACATCAACGAAATGCCACATGACGACGAGTATGTAAAGACTGAGTATGGCGACGTAAGCTCGAAGTCGGCTGTTATTGTTGTGGGCGAGGGACCAGGTGGATTGTTTGCCTCGTTGCGACTTATCGAGTTGGGGCTGCGTCCTATTGTGCTTGAGCGTGGCAAGAATGTGCGTGAACGTAAGATCGACCTTGCCAATATTGGCAAGACACAACGCGTGGATCCCGAGAGTAACTATTGTTTTGGAGAGGGTGGAGCAGGTGCCTACTCGGACGGCAAACTGTACACACGCTCGAAGAAACGCGGCAACATAGAGAAGATACTTAATGTGTTCTGCCAGCATGGCGCTTCAACCTCAATACTTGCCGATGCCCATCCGCATATTGGTACCGACAAGCTGCCTAAGGTAATCGAGAACATGCGCGAGACAATAATAAGATGTGGCGGCGAGGTTCACTTCCAAACTAAGATGACACGTCTGTTGATAAATGCCGACACAGTTGTGGGAGCCGAGGCTGTGAACCTGAAGACAGGAGTAGAGGAGACTTATCGCGGCCCAGTTATTCTTGCTACGGGCCATTCGGCTCGCAACGTGTACAGATACCTTGCCGAGGCAAAGGTGGAAATTGAGGCAAAGGGAATAGCCGTAGGTGTGCGCCTTGAGCATCCCTCGCAGCTTATAGACCAGATACAGTATCACTCGAAGCAAGGCAGGGGCAAGTATCTGCCAGCTGCCGAATATAGCTTTGTAACACAGGTTGACGGGCGTGGTGTCTACTCGTTCTGCATGTGTCCAGGAGGCTTTGTAATTCCGGCAGCAACGGATAAGGAGCAACTTGTGGTAAACGGTATGAGTCCGAGCAATAGAGGCACACAATGGTCAAACTCGGGTATGGTTGTAGAAACTCGTCCTGAGGATGTGGGAGGCGACGAGAACGATCCGCTACGCGTGATGCACTTTCAGGAGAAGCTTGAGCGTGATTGCTGGCAGCAGGCCAATATGAAGCAGACAGCTCCGGCACAACGTATGGCCGACTTTGTTAACGGTCGTCTTTCGTACGACTTGCCTAAGAGCAGCTATGCTCCGGGACTAATATCGTCGCCATTGCACTTCTGGATGCCTAAGCAGATAAGCCGACGCTTGCAGGAGGGATTCAAGAAGTTTGGCAAGATGAGCCACGGTTTTTTGACAAACGAGGCTTTGATGATAGCCACGGAGACTCGTACATCGGCTCCGGTACGTATTGTGCGCGACCGAGAGACGTTGCAGCATGTGCGCATACACGGACTCTTTCCGTGTGGCGAGGGAGCCGGATATGCTGGCGGCATTGTGTCGGCTGGCGTAGATGGCGAGCGATGTGCTGAGATGTGCGCAGAATATGTATGCGCGCTATAATATATAGAAAACGTCCATTACACGTGATTGAATTCTAATACGTGTAATGGACGTTGTTTTTTTCGGGGTATAATAACCGTGCTTTGGCACGAGCAATGAGTTGCGGCTTTTATATTACCGGAGCAAGCAGATGGGCAAACCATCCTACAAAGCGCTGCCATGGTGTGCGGAACTTGAGCCACCTTTGCTGCGTAAGCTTGAAGCTGCGGTTCTTGTCTCGCTCAAACATCTTGGACAATTGGGCTGTTGTGCACGGGTCGATGATGACAGCGTTCTCCTCGTAGTCGAAGCTAAGACTGCGTGAATTGAGATTGGCGCTGCCCACGGTGCAGAAGCGCCCGTCAACCATTATAATCTTGGTGTGATGAAAGCCAGGCTCGTAAATGTAGATATGCGCGCCTCGCTTCATTAGCTTGTGCACATTGTAGAAGACACAGTCGGGCGTAAGCGGAATGTCGCTATGGGCCGACACCATAATCTCTACCTTTACGCCACGCTTAATAGCCTTTTTAAGGGCCTTCTTTAGTTTATGGTTTAGCGTGAAGTAGGGATTAACAATCTTAATGCTGTCTTTAGCGTTGTTGATGGCGTTGTTGTAGAACGTGCGTATAATCTTGTTTGTAGTGTGTGGCTCGCGGTTTATTATGCCCACCATCTTGTGTCCGGCAGTATTGCATGTGTCCGGCTTCAGGCCTTCGAAATGGTGCAAGCCATGTTTGTTGCGATAATACTTGTCTCCATGAATGTTCTGTTTGGCCGTCTTGTTCCATATTCGCAAAAAGATATCCTGAAGAGTATTTACCTCGGAGCCTTCTATACGGCAATGCATGTCGCGCCATTCGCCCACCTGTTTTGTACCCTTGATGTAGTAGTCGGCCACGTTCATTCCGCCTGTATAGGCAATCTGTCCGTCAATGATTACGATTTTGCGGTGGTCGCGGTGCCACACATGGTTGACCCAAGGAAATCGCACTGGGTCGAACTCGTATATTTCTATTCCCCGTGAGCGTATGTCATTAAGGTGGCGCTTGCGCAAGGGACGGTTGTTGGAGTCGTTTCCGAAACCGTCGAACAGCGCTCTAACCTCAACACCATCTTTAGCCTTTTCGGCCAGGATGTCGAAGAGTAGTGATGCAATAGAGTCGTTTCTGAAGTTGAAGTACTCCAAGTGTATGCTGCTGCGTGCCTGTCGTATGGCGCTGAACATATCGTCAAACTTCTCTTGTCCGCTCATCAGCAGCGTTACGCTGTTGTCGTGCGAGAAGCTTATGCCCTCCTTACGAAGTCGACTGACGATAAGCGAATCGCTTGTTTGGGCAGACGCTTCGCCCACGATGCCGAGACAGGCTATAAGGCAGATTAATAAAGTTTTTAATCTCATATCTGTTTTTCTACACCATACAGCGGTAGTGGTCTACAATGCCAAGCAGGTGCAGCTGCTCGTCTACCACAAGTACAGAGTGAATCTTGTATTTGCTCATAATCTTTTGTATCTCGCTAATCTTGGCTGTAGGTGCAACCATCTTAGGCGAGCATGTCATGATGTCGCTTACTGGGCGGTCGAAGAAGTTTTCGCGCCACTTCTCCATAGCACGACGCAGGTCGCCGTCAGTAATCAGGCCAATAACCTTGTCGTTCTCAATAGCCACACCCATACCCATCTTGCCTTTGCTAACCTCAAGAATAGCGTCGCCCAAAGGCATGTCCTTAGATATAACAGGCATGTCGTCGCTCTTCATCACGTCGGCTGCGGTGGTAAGCAGACGCTTGCCAAGAGATCCGCCAGGATGGAATTGTGCAAAGTCGCGAGGCTTGAAGTCGCGTACCTTCATAAGGGCAATAGCCAATGCGTCGCCCATAGCAAGTGTTGCAGTTGTGCTGCTTGTAGGTGCAAGGTTTAGCGGGCAAGCCTCCTTCTTAACACGAATGTTGATGTGGGCTGTAGAGTATTTGGCAAGCAGCGAGTCGGGATTGCCACTCATACCAATGATAGGAATCTCCATATGCAGCACCATTGGTATGAAGCGCAGAAGCTCGTCGGTCTGACCAGAGTTGCTTATGGCAAGCACCACATCGTCCTTGGTCATTACGCCAAGGTCGCCATGAAACACGTCGAGTGGATTGATGAAGAACGACGGTGTGCCTGTAGACGACAGCGTGGCTGCTATCTTTGCGCCTATGTGTCCGCTCTTGCCCACACCTGTTACAATAACCTTGCCGTGGCAATGGTAAATCAGTTCAACCGACTTCTCGAAGTTGTGGTCGAGTTGAGGTATGAGGTCGGTCAAGGCTTTAGCCTCGTCGTTGATGCATTGAATTGCATATTCGTTGACGTGCTTAAGACGTTCGGTTGCAATCTCGTTCTTATCGGTTGATGTTTCGTTCATAATAGTTTTGTTATAAGTTCTTCAAGTTTGTCAAGATACAGCATGTTAGGTCCGTCGCTCAAGGCGTGGTCGGGGTCGGGATGCACCTCGAAGAAGTAGCCATTTGCACCAAAAGCTTTGGCGGCAAGAGCCATGTTAGGCACAAAACGGCGGTCGCCTGATGTCTTGCCTCCACCTGCTCCCGGACGCTGAACACTATGTGTACAGTCCATAACCACACGCGGTGTTATGGTGAGCATGTCGGGAATATTGCGGAAGTCGACCACAAGGTTGTTGTAGCCAAACATATTGCCGCGTTCAGTAAGCCACACTTCCTTGGCACCAGCTTCGAGAGCCTTCTCCACAGGATACTTCATGTCCAAGCCACTAAGGAATTGTGCCTTCTTGATGTTGATGATATTTCCAGTCTTTGCAGCAGCCACAAGTAGGTCGGTCTGTCGGCAAAGGAAGGCTGGTATTTGAAGTATGTCGCATACCTCGCCTGCTGGAGCTGCCTGATAGCTCTCGTGTATGTCTGTAAGTACACGCAGACCATATTTAGACTTGATGTCGGCAAGCATCTGCAAGCCTTTCTCAAGTCCCGGACCACGGAACGAGTGTATAGATGTACGGTTGGCCTTATCGAATGAGGCTTTAAAGATAATATCTGTGCCGAGTTTGCTGTTGATGCGTACAAGTTCTTCGGCAACTGTATTGAGCAGTTCCTGCGACTCGATGACACAGGGGCCAGCTATGAATATTGGTTGCATACGATTGTTGTTTACATTGTTATATATAGACAATTACAAAGGTAATACAATTTTATTTTTTATCGGCATATTATTGTAGTCAATTATTCGAACAAAAACAAATAACGCCAATTACATGGAGCTTTTCCGTGTAATTGGCGTTAATATTATTCGTGAAATAGACGTTAGTCTATGTTGTGCGCTTTTATTCGGCAGCCACAAACTCGTCAAGGAAGCGTGTGTCGTTCTCAGAGAACATACGTAGGTCGGCAACACGATACTTAAGGTTGGTGATACGCTCGATACCAAGACCAAAGGCGTAGCCTGTGTAAACCTTGCTGTCGATGCCGCATGCCTCAAGCACGTTGGGGTCTACCATACCACAGCCAAGAATCTCAACCCATCCTGTGTGCTTGCAGAAACCGCAACCCTTGCCACCGCAGATGTGGCAAGAGATGTCCATCTCGGCGCTTGGTTCGGTAAATGGGAAGTAGCTTGGGCGTAGACGAATCTTTGTGTCAGGACCAAACAACTCGCGAGCGAATGTAAGGAGCACCTGCTTAAGGTCGGTAAATGAAACATTCTTGTCTACATACAATCCCTCAAGTTGGTGGAAGAAACAGTGGGCACGTGCCGAGATAGCCTCGTTGCGGAACACTCTACCCGGACATATCACGCGGATAGGCGGTTTCTGATGCTCCATAATGCGGCTTTGGTCGTTAGATGTATGCGAACGCAGAAGTATGTTCTTGGTTACATCATTTGGGTGTTGGCTTATGAAGAAAGTGTCCTGCATGTCGCGTGCTGGGTGATCGGCAGCAAAGTTGAGCTTAGTGAACACGTGAAGGTCGTCGTCAATCTCTGGTCCTTCAGCAAGGGTGAAGCCCATACGCTGGAAGATGTCGATAATCTGGTTCTTAACGATATTAAGCGGATGACGTGTGCCGAGCTGTATTGGATAAGCAGAACGTGTGAGGTCGAAGTCGTCTGCCGACTCCTCAGCAACCTCGTTCTGTTCCTTAAGTTCGTTGATTTTCTGTAGTGCGAGTTGCTTCAACTCGTTGATTTTCATTCCGACAGCCTTTTTCTGATCGGCTGCCACATTACGGAAGTCAGCCATAAGAGCTGTTATTTCGCCCTTTTTGCTGAGATACTTCAGTCTGAGCTGCTCAATCTCTTCGGCATTGTTGGCCTTGAGATTGTTCACTTCATTAAGAAGCTGGTCTATCTTTTCTAAAATCATATAATGTATAATATTTATTTCTGTATTTTTAAAAAACAATGCAAAGGTAATATTTTTTGGCATAATAAAGAAGTTTATCGAAATAAAGTTGTACTTTTGCGTTTTAAAATTTGAGGGATGTAATAAAGTCCTACAACGTAGTATGAGAAAAGGAATTTTTTTTATTGTGCTTGCCATTGTGGTATGCGCGGTAAGTTTTTCTTCAGTAGGCTGTACTGACAAGAAGCCTACACCAACCGATTCGGACAGCGTGGTGTCCGCCGTTGGGCAAGAGGTGGTAGACACGATGGAACAGATAATCGCCGAGACACCTATGCCTAAGGCAGCCGACGAGTTGTTCGACGATTTCTTTTTTAACTTTGCCGCCAACCGTAAGCTTCAGATGAAGCGTATCCACTTTCCGTTGCCTGTTTATACTGGTGGCGACTCGGTGTTGATACAGAAGAAGCGTTGGAGAATGGACAACTTCTTCATGCGCCAGGATTTCTACACGCTGATATTCGACAACATGAAGCAAATGAATGTTGTTAAGGATACGGCAATTGGTCATGTGGTTGTGGAGCGCATCAATCTTAAGCGTCATCATGTGCGTCAGTATGTGTTCAACCGCATAATGGGACAGTGGATGATGACTCGTATTGTGAACAAATCGTTGGCTAAGAGCAAGAATGCCTCTTTCTTGCAGTTCTACAGCAAGTTTGTTGCCGATTCTACTTTCCAAATTAAAAGCATCAACGATCCGCTTGAGTTTACTGGTCCAAATCCCGACGACGACTTCTCTACAATGAGTGGCATACTTGCTCCAGAGCAATGGCCGTCGTTTGCGCCTGAGTTGCCTAACTCGGTAATATACAACATATTGTATGGACAGAAGTATTCGGAGAGCAGTCAGAAGATATTTGTGATACGTGGTATTGCAAACGGACTTGAGACCGAGCTCACCTTCCGTCGCAAGGGCGGACATTGGAAACTGATGAAAATAATAATGTAGACATTACTAACACGAATATGAAGGACATTCTCAACTGTAGTCTTCTTGCCCACAACACGTTTGGCATAGACGCACGATGCAGTCGTTTTTTGGAGTACGCTTCTGTAGAGGAGGCGCAGCAAGTGGCTCTTTTATTAAGAGACGAGGGCTTGCCTTATATAATAGTGGGCGAGGGCAGCAATCTTTTGCTCACAAAGGATTATGATGGTATTGTGGCTCATTCTGCCATCCTTGGCTGCAAGGAAGTAAGTGTGGATGGGGCTAATGCCGATGAAGTGTATGTGAGTTATGGCTCGGGTGTTACCTGGGACGATGTTGTGGCCGAGAGTGTAAGCAATGGATGGCATGGAGCAGAGAATCTGTCGCTTATACCTGGCGAGGTTGGTGCAAGCGCCATACAGAATATTGGTGCTTATGGTGCCGAGGCAAAGGACTTGATATATAAGGTTGAGGCTGTGGAGATAGCTACCGGAAAGGTAGTGGAGTTTGGTGTTGACGAGTGTGCTTACTCATACAGGCAGAGTCGTTTCAAGCATGAGTGGAAGAATAAGTATCTTATCACCCATGTCACCTATCGTTTCTCACGTCATTATTCGCCCGACCTCGACTATGGCAATATACGTCAGGCTCTTGCTGCAAAGGGTGTTGAGGGAATGCCTTCGCCTGAGCTTCTGCGTCAGACAATAATAGAGATTCGCCAGGCAAAGTTGCCCGACCCTAAGGTAATGGGCAATGCAGGTAGTTTCTTTATGAATCCTATAGTGGGTCGTGACGTATATGAACGTCTTGCTGCACAATACGAGGCGATGCCGCATTATGTTGTTGATGCTGACCATATCAAGATTCCTGCAGGATGGATGATAGAGCAGTGTGGATGGAAAGGCAAGTCGCTTGGACGTGCAGGTGTGCACGATCGCCAAGCCTTGGTTCTTGTAAATCGTGGCGGAGCAACGGGCAATGAGGTTGTTGCCTTGTACGAGCAGATAATAAAGGACGTTAAGAAGAAATTCGGAATTGAGATACATCCGGAAGTAAATGTTATTTGAATAAGGACTTAAGAGTTACGAATTAGGAATTGTTCTCGGCTTCGCTTGCGATTGAGAATTGAAGAATTTGGAATTTAGGAATTGTTCTCGGCTTCGCTTGCGATTGAGAATTGAAGAATTTGGAATTAATAATTCGTAACTCCTAACTCTTAACTCGTAATTCTTAATTCTTAATTCTTAACTCTTAATTCTTAACTCTTAACTCTTAATTCCACAAATGGATTCTTCACTCTTCACTCTTCGTTCTTCCCTTAAAGTCACTCTCTTAGGAACCGGAACATCCGGTGGAGTACCTTCGCTTGGATGTCATTGCAAGGTATGTAGCAGCAACGATCCTCGCGACAAGCGCATGCGTTGTGTGGCATTAATCGAATCGGACACAACCCGAGTGCTGATAGATTGCGGTCCTGATATACGCCAACAGCTAATGCCGTTGCCCTTCAAACCGTTAGACGCCATACTGTTGACCCATATACATTACGACCATGTTGGAGGCATAGACGATTTGCGCCCATTCTCTGTCTTCGGTCCTATACGTCTATATGGCGACAAGAAGACGTGCGAGCATGTGCGCCAGATAATGCCATATTGCTTTGGAGAACATCTCTATCCCGGTGTACCAAAGCTTGAGCTGCACGATGCAGAGCCGCATGTTCCCTTGCATATAGGCAACCTTACAATTGTGCCAATACAGGTTATGCACGGCAAGATGCCGATACTCGGTTTCCGTATAGGTTCGTTTGCCTATATCACAGATATGAAGACAATTGGCGATGGCGAGTTGCCTTATCTCGAAGGAGTAGAGACACTTGTAGTAAATGCCCTACGATTTGAGAAGGAGCATCACTCTCACCAATTGGTCTACGAAGCCATAGAGTTTGCCCGTCGCATTGGTGCCAAGCGTACATACATAACTCATGTATGTCATCACATTGGATTGTATGATGAAGCCCAACGACGTATGCCAGAAGGCGTTACATTGGCTTACGATGGCGAGGTTATATGTTGCCCCCAACCTCCTACTGTATAAAAAAAGAAAACCTATTGGAACAGAACTCCAATAGGTTTTCTTATCTACGTTTCTTGTTACCGAAGAGGAATGCGCCCTCCTGATATTTGCGGTAAAGCTTCCAGCCCAACAACACACCGTCGAACACTCCAGTGCCGAGACTTAACATACGTGCAATCTTCTGTGCTTTGTTTTGTGGAGCAGGTTCCTCTTTGTGGAACAGCTCGTTCCAAGCAGAAGCAATTTTCTCCTCGTCTTGGTGTATGCGTGTGCGTAGTTCCTCTTTGTAGTCGAGTATGTCTTCAAGCGATCTGAATTCTCGCTTGTTGTTTTCTGTAATATTCTGTGCCATTTCGCCTAAATCTTTATAAGATAATTACTGATAACATGATGAATACCGACTGTCTTTAATCGTGCATAAGCAAGCTTGCCAGAAATCGCACAAGTGGACGCTCAATCCACTTTTTTCTGAACATAATGCACATAAAGAACACCAGAAGATAGGCTCCAGCAATGCATGCAAAAGCAGCAGCGGTTCCTACAAGTGGTTGTATGGCGTAAGCAGCTGCGAACGACAGGTAGATGAGTGCAAGCACAAGTAGCAACGACAACACCGCAACCATTATAAGTGCAGTGAGCAGACGCACAATTTTATCGATTACATCGAGCTTCATGTATTTAGACTGAAGCCCGATGTAATGCCTTACAACTTCTACGAGTTGTGCTATTGTCTCTATGTTTTTATCTGTTGAGAACATTAGCAAATGTCTGTGTGTTATTAGTCGTTAGCGTTGTCTGTAGCCTCCTTGATGTCGTCAACGAGGTCGTCTACTTCCTTACGGCTTACGCGAATGTTGTGCTTCTTGCAGAAATCATCAACAGCATCGCCAATCTTTGTACGTGTTTCGCTTCCCTTTTCTGGAGCCAACAAGATACCTAATGCTGTGCCGGCGATAGCTCCGCCCAAAAATGCTCCAATGTAACCTAATGTTTTCATGTCGTTTAAAATTTATAAGTTATAGAATATAGATTTAGCCGCCGACCTTAACCTTGGATTTTCGCATATGTAGGATATTACATCCCATTTGTTGTGCTTAAATACCGCTGGTGTTTGTCTTTGGTGAGAGCAAATATAATAAAAATATTCCATCTTTCAGACTTTTTCTTGCAATTTTTTCTTAAAATATACAGAGAAATCATATTTAACAAACTTTATGCGCTAAAGAACCTCTTTATTATAATATATTTTGTAATTTCGCACCAAAATGTACGTAATATAAATCTCTAATAACACAATATTGATATGAAGAAAAGTATGGTTTTGTGCGCAGGTGTCTGCGTAGCATTGGCTTTTACAAGCTGCAAGTCACAGGAAAGCGCATACAAGAAGATGTATGATAAGGCTCAGGCTAAACACGAACAGCCTGCTGAGCAGCCTGTACAGGAGGAAACTCCAGTTGTAGCGCCTATCGTTGAGAAGCCTGCCACAGAAACAACTGTTGTTGACAACTCAGACAACGTAGCTGTACGTTCAGAGGATTTTACCTTGGTTGACGGTTCTGGTTTGAACAACTTTAGCGTTGTTGTTGGCTCTTTCTCAGTTAAGGCCAATGCTCAGGGGTTGCAGGGTCAGCTCAAGGCTGCAGGCAAAAACGCACAGATTGTATACAATTCGGAGCGCAATCTCTACCGTGTAGTTGCTGCAACATTTGCAACTAAGGCTGAGGCTGCACAGTCACGCGACCAACTTATGGGTCAGTATCCAGGTGCTTGGTTGCTCTACAAGAAGTAATCTGAAACGTAGAACAACTAATATATTATTGTGGCCCGTATACTTTCGATCGACTATGGAAAGAAGCGCACGGGCATAGCTGTCACCGATCCGCTGCAGATTGTACCTGGCGGATTGGCGACAGTAGCAACGTGCGACCTTATGAAATTTCTTAAAGACTATGTGTCACGCGAGTCTGTGGAACGCATAGTAATTGGTGAGCCTCGCCAACTAAATGGTGAGCCAAGCGAGAACCTGCAACGTGTGCGTCAGTTTGCGGCACAGTGGCGCAAGCAAATGCCAAATATTCCGCTCGAGTTTTACGACGAACGCTTCACATCTGTGCTTGCCCATAAAGCTATTCTTGATAGTGGTATAGGCAAGAAGGCGCGCCAAAACAAGGCGCTTGTCGACGAGATAAGTGCCACTATTATTCTTCAGGATTACCTTCGGATGAAGGGAATATAGAAACAAAAACATCAAAATGATTTTACCTATTTATACATACGGTCAGCCGGTGCTTCGCAAAGAGGCGAAAGACATCACGCCTGACTATCCTGAGCTTAAGACGCTCATAGCCAATATGTACGAGACGCTCACCGAGAGCGACGGCATTGGACTTGCTGCTCCGCAGATAGGTCTTGACATTCGCCTCGTGGTTATTGATCTTGATGTATTGAGCGAGGATTTGCCCGAGTACAAGGACTTCCGCCATGCCTTTATCAATCCTTATATCCTTGAGTATGATGAAGACTCGAAGAAGGAGACAATGGAGGAGGGATGTTTGTCGTTGCCAGGCATTCACGAGAGCGTTACACGCCCAACACGCATACACGTAAAATATATGGACGAGGACTTCAACGAGCACGACGAGTGGGTTGAGGGCTATCTTGCACGTGTAATGCAGCATGAGTTCGACCATCTTGGTGGCAAGATGTTTATCGACCGCATATCGCCTATGCGTCGACAGCTCATCCGTGGCAAACTTAAGAACCTTCTGCTTGGACGCTTCCGCTGCTCTTATCGCACGAAGGTTTTGAAGAAATAAGGACGGTTTAGGCAGGAGGTTATGGCTATATATACGGCCACAGCCTCCTGCAAATAGTCTATATATATGAAAAATAATTTGGTCAATCGTCACATATTCAATCTTTCGTTTTATAAGGGCAAGAGAGAAGGCGCTCTTGTTCTTTTAGTTTTCATACTCCTTTTGTGTCCATTTCAACGCGTTAATGCGCAGTTCAATACCGACCGATTGATGATTTCGGGGCGTAGTGCGTTGTATTATGAGGATTATGTGCTTTCTATACAATATTTTAATCAAGTGCTCACAGCAAAGCCTTATCTGTATGAGCCTTGGTTTTTCCGTGGCCTTGCCAAGTTTTATCTCGACGATTTCTCAGGAGCTGAAGCCGATGTGACAAAGGCTGTCGAGCTTAATCCATATATATATAATATGTACGAGCTAAGAGGCTTGTGCAATATACGCCAGAACAAGTATGCTCTTGCCATTGCCGATTACGATAACTCCATACGTCTTAATCCGCAGAACCAAGCAGCATGGTACAACCGTGCACTTTGCCGTGTGGAGCTGAAGGATTATGCAAAGGCACAACTCGAACTCGATACTGTTGTAACTCGTTGGAAGAAATTTGCTGGCGCATACACGCTTAAGGCTCAGATATATCTTGCCCAGAAGGATACTACTAAAGCCGACCAATGGCTTAACCGTGGACTTGAGGTTGATCCTTATGATGCAGATGCGTGGAACACAAGGGCAATGATATCGCTGTCGCGCTCGCATTGGAAGGATGCCGACACTTATCTAAGCAAGGTTATACACCTTAAGCCAAAGAATGTGGGGTGTTATGTCAATCGTGCACTTGCCCGATTCAACCTCAACAACCTACGAGGTACGATGTCCGACTATGACACGGCACTTGACCTTGACCCCGACAATTTTCTTGCCCACTATAACCGAGGATTGCTGCGTATGCAGCTTGGCGACGATAACCGTGCTATTGAAGACTTCAACTACGTTATAAAGATGGAGCCCGAAAACGTGCTTGCCATATACAACCGTGCCATATTGCTTGACAAGACAGGCGATCTGCGTGCGGCCATACGCGACTATACCCGAATGATAAATCAATTTCCAAACTTTTGGAATGGTTTGGCGCGACGTGCATCATGCTATCGTAGATTGGGCATGACTGCAAAGGCCGAGCTCGACGAGTTTCGTATATTTAAGGCTCAGAACAACAAGCATCTAGGCATACAGCCAAGATGGTCGGCTGCCAAGCGCAAGCAGATGCGTAAACGTAGTGAGATAGACCCCGACAAGTACAACCAGATAGTTGTGGCCGATGAGCAAACAGCAGAACACGAGTACAAGAGCGACTATCGTGGACGTGTACAGAACAGAGCTACCGGAATGGATGCTATGCCTATGTATCATCTGTCTTATATGCAGTATGCAAGCGATGTGCACACCTATCATGCATTTGCCCAAAAGGTAGAGGTATTCAACAATGCTCATACACGCAATTTGCGAATGTATGTAAGCTGTGCTATGCGTCAGCTAGACGAGCACGAATCAAGAGTTATGCTTTCTCGCGTAGATTCGCTTACGGCTGTTATAAGCCACACACGCGACGAGCGTCAATTGGCCATTATACTTAAACAGCGTGCTGTGGCAGAGAGTGGCGCACAAAACTATGATGCTGCTATAACTGACCTTACAGCATGTATTGGCATCGACTCAACCTCTGTGCTTGCCTTGTGGCAACGTGCTTACTGCCGGTCAATGATGAACGAGTTTGACCATTCGGTTTCATCGGCTAATGCCAAGCAAGACCCGGCACTTAATGCAATGCGTGTGATAGCCGACCTCGACCGCGCTATACAGCTTGATGAGGATAATCAATATCTCTATTACAATAGAGGTTGTGCCAATCTTGCGCGCAAAGACTATATGCATGCCATTGACGATTTTACGCGTGCCATTAATATTGACGCAAATCTTGCAGAGGCGTATTACAACAGAGGACTTGCCCGTGTGCAAAATGGACTGAAAGCCGAGGGCATAGCCGACCTCAGCAAAGCCGGAGAACTTGGACTATACAATGCTTATAGTGTGATAAAACGAGTGTCTGCGGACAAATAGTAAAAACGAAACTAATAACAACAAAACAAAATGATAAGAAAACTCTTTGCCTTGGTGCTCTTTATGTTGTGCACCAGCGTATTTGCTGCTACCAAACCCTATGTGCCACAGAAACGAGAGTTTCGTGGTGCTTGGATTCAGTGTGTCAATGGACAATTCATAGGAATGTCGACATATAAGATGCAGCAAACCTTAGTCTATCAGCTTGACGAACTGCAGAAGGATGGTGTCAATGCCATATTCTTTCAGGTGCGTGCCGAGTGTGACGCTCTTTACAAGAGTGACATTGAACCATGGAGTCGTTTCCTTACTGGTCAGCAAGGCAAGGCTCCATCACCTTATTGGGACCCCTTGCAGTGGATGATTGACGAGTGTCATAAACGTGGAATGGAGTTGCATGCATGGCTTAATCCTTATCGTGCAAAGACCAAGTTCACATCTACTCTCGATCCTAACCATATTGCTATGAAGCGTCCGGGCTCGGTATTTCCTTACGACGGACTGTTTATTCTTAATCCCGGACAGCCCGAAAACCGCAAGTATATAATAAATGTGGTTAACGATATTGTGTCGCGTTATGATGTCGACGGCATACATATGGACGACTATTTCTATCCATATCCGGTGGCAGGAGTTCCTATTCCTGACGACCGCGAGTTTCAATACAACAGCAACGGCATACGCGACCGTGGCGACTGGCGTCGTGACAACGTCAACATCTTTATTAAAGAATGTGGCGAGAGCATACATCGTATAAAGCCTTGGGTTAAGTTTGGTATTTCACCCTTTGGCATCTATCGCAACAAACGTGCAGGAGTGGAGTTTGGAAGTGCAACCAATGGCACGCAAAACTATGATGACCTTTATGCCGACGTACTGTTATGGGTGAACAATGGATGGATAGACTATTGTGTGCCGCAGCTTTATTGGCAGATAGGGCATAAGTCAGCCGACTATAAAACGCTTATTGAATGGTGGAACAGATACGCTTCCAAGCGTCCGCTTTTCATTGGCGAGGATGTGGAGCGCACAGTTAAGTTTGCCGATCCAGATAATCCTAACAGCAACCAGATGCCTGCCAAGTTTGCCCTGCACCAGCAACTGCCATACGTAAAGGGTACCGTGCTGTGGTATGCCAAGGCTGCAGTTGACAATGTGGGCAATTATGGTACTATGCTGCGTCAGCGTTATTGGCGCTACCCGGCTCTTCAACCACGCATGCCTTTCATCGACTCGAAGGCTCCGAAGAAGCCTCGTAAATTGGCTGATATATGGACTGCCGATGGACCAGTGCTCTTCTGGACCAAGCCTAAGGCCAAGAAGTGGAGCGACGAGGCTACCAAATTTGTGGTCTATCGCTTTGAGAAGGGTGAGAAGATAAACCTTAACGACCCGTCAAAGATTGTGAAAATAACACACGAGACAATGTATCGCTTGCCTTATGAGGGTGGACTTAAGAAGTATACATACGTTGTAACTTCGCTCGACCGCCTTAGCAACGAAAGTAAGGGGGCAAAGCAGAAGGTAAAGTTGTAAGCGGGTTTTAGCTTCTCTAAAGATTAGCATATAACAATAATGGCTGGATTTCCTCTTGGGGAATTCAGCCATTATTGTATTCCTTAAATCGGCTCATCCGATATTTTATTAATGCGCTTCATCTTTCAAGATACACACTCGCATTCTCAAGCCTATATTATTGCAGCGTTTTAATTACCTTTATAATGACTTAATACAGATTTACTTTACACCGTTTTAACACTTTAAATAAGAAAAAATG
>OIZF01000991.1_pt1 | contig 17910 bp, 21 predicted proteins | sample 1588471 | NCBI WGS metagenome assembly OIZF01 (sample SAMN03283279) | human gut metagenome | biome: human-associated habitat; material: feces | host: Homo sapiens | place: Peru | collected 2012
CTTCATCTACTAGGATAGCATCGTAACCATTAAAGAAGAAGTTAACACCTTCTAGCTCCCATAGGTTAGTGTCAGGTTTAATAACCATAGCTTCTTCTGATAACCCAATACGAGAGCTAATAGTACCTACACCGTCTCTAGTATCTGTAGAAGGTGTTAGCAGTAGTACAGACTTACCCTGTTCCTTGTACGAATGAGCTGTAGATAGTAGCTGGATACTCTTACCAGAGTTCATTGTGCCATAGATAAAAAATAATTGTGCCATTAATATTCTCCTTATAATCTGTTTAAGTTAAGTATACAACAAAAAAGACCTAGAGTCAATCCTAGGTCTTCTAAGTTATTTATATTACGAGTTAACTTGAGTAAGTTGCTTACCCGTTTCTCTACCTGACTTATTTTGAGATTCTTGCCAAAGATATACAAACGTTGCTTCTTCAGCAATGATTTCGTTAGCTCGGATATCAGTCGTCTTACGTGACAACGTTGCTCCAAAGTATCCCTCTAGGACTTGTCCTGAGTAACGGTCCTTGACGATGATGTCCAAAACACCCTTCTCAAGGATATCAGCTCCAAGAGAAACGATACCTGCCTTAACAAGGTCGTTCTTACGAATACGCATACGGTTCAAGGTTACTGTTCCATCAAACTTCAATGGAACTGCTTCAACACCCATGATAGTACCGATTTCGTGAATTACTTCAGTTCCGAAGTCTGCATCTGCGTTGATACTCTGTGCACGTCCTACAATCTTACCACCAATATATAGCTCGACTGTATTACCTGACTGTACCTGTTGGTCTGCAATAGCCATAGTTTACCAGCTCCTTTCCTTAAGCTTCAATAGTAGTATTGTCGTAAACAATACCTACCTTGATAGTGCGTAGTCCTTGACTAGGAGTTGCCGTGAATGAGATTTCTGCATGGTCTCCTCGTACAACTACAGCAATGTTAGATGGGTCGTAAGTAACTACTGAGCCATTCAATTGAGCTGTTCCTAGGTACAATGATACGGCCGTCTTAATATCTATAGCAGTAGAAGACGTAGTACGAGTACCGATGAATCTGTTATCCAAGAACTCACGTAGTCCATTAGCCAAGAAGTCTGTCGTCTCACCTAGGGACATGCTAGTTGCAACAGGGTCACTAGAAGCACTCTTAGTCGTACGGTCAGATACAATTCTAAATGATGCTGTGTTAGCACCTCGGACACGTTCTACCGTAATGATACCGTTAGCATCAAATTGGTCTAGTTGGTCGCTAGTAAATTGACGCGTCAATTCTAGGATACGTGGGTGCTTAAACGTTACAGGTTCTGATACATCTAGTCCAGAAGCAATACCAGCTACAAAAGCAGTTGCCATGTACGCAGGGAATACAACCGTACGTCCATCTCCCATAGCTACTCTAGCGTCAAATCCTACAAGACCAACACGGGAGTTGTTTAGAATTGCACGGCGCGTGAATGTCTTTTGTGCTGGCTCTCCTAGGGAACCTCCTACAATAGCTCGCAATGGGTACCCTGAAGCTGACATTTCAGAAACAAATTGTCCTAGCTCAGCATGAATAGTTTGTGAAGGCGTTACTGCAACTGCATAGTAAGCATCTGAAGCATCTTCATTAGCAAACGTCGTAAAGAACTTAGTCCAGCTGTTAGGAATCGTACCATTAGTTCCACCTGATAGTGCTACTAGTGGGAATGGGTCTACAACAACATTTCCAGCGCTAGTATCAACTTCAGTAAGAGTTAGTACATTTGCGCTAACAGTGGCTTTAAGTGAAACGCCGTCAGCCTTCTTCTTCTCAATAACTACTAGGTTTGAACCAGCACTAGTTTGAAGAATCAAGTCACCGATAACAGATAGGAACAATGCTGGGCTGTTCTTAACATCTGCTACTGTAGCGTCGTCCAATAGACTAGACTTGATAGCCTTATCACCGTAAGGAACCATCGTAGCAACCAAGTCTGCTTGTTGGTTAATTTGGTCAACTAGCTTGTCTACTGTTTCTACTAGCTTGTTTCCTAGGTCTGCATTGAATACGTCAACACCATCTACAGTAACAGTAAACTTACCGTCAGAAACCTTAGCACTAGCTGCCTTACCGGCACCCGTGTACTGTAGTTCAAAGATTGGTCCTAGGTTGTCATATACTTCCTGCGTAGACGTGTTAGCGTCAATGGCTGTAAACTTCAATGAGTTTGCAATTGAACCTGCTTCCATCTTAACGTTAACTTGGTTAGCGTTTGCTCCGTATTGGGCAGACTTAACTACCAAATTACCTACTGTTAGACTAGCTTGCTTAGCGGAGTCAACACGCATAGCGTAGATAGTACCCGCTCCAGCTTCAGTATCAGAAGGGTTCCATGCCGCTTCAATCCAATCTAGCAATTCACCACCCTTGAAGGCAGCACGTGCTTGTGGGAAGGAAGTCAAACGGTAAAGTGCACCAGGTACTCCTCCCTCAGCTGAACCGAAGACAACAATACCCTTATTTGAGCCTGAGCTAGTTGCCCCCAAGGCAGACGCATCAACAGCTACCGTCGTGTGTGGACGTGTTCTAGCGTCATTTGGATATGCTTCTAAAGTCATATTTTGTCATCCTTTCAATTTATAGAGCTCTATCTCTATATGTAAATTAGCTAAGGCATTCTTAGCTTAACTGCATTATAATATACTGTCAGTCTACTACAGATGTATGTCAAAGCTCTTTAACATCTTAGTTACCTTAGAGTCCATACCGTAGGTAACCTTATAGGTGATTTCAACTTGTCGGCCAAATACACGACTAGGTAATCCTGGTAGTTCATTCTCTGATACAGGTGCAGTATCGAAGTATTCAGCGGTAGCTAGTTTATATGTCTCAGATTCCTTATCAAATCCTCTCATAAGAATTAAAGATGCCTTCATTAGGATATCCATAATTCTAAGTGTATCTAAGTTACGGGACATCATAACAATGCGTACCGTTTCGTCTACCTCAAATCCCTTAACAACACCAAAGTAGTCGTTACTAGTTGCTGGCATATACTTAACAGTTACGTCTAGTGGTGTGCCAATAAGTCCTAGCTCATAAGCTTCCTCATAGGGGATGTCTAACTTAATGATATTTCCTGTAACTTTAATCTGGTCTCTAAATAATGACATCTCTACAATGTCAACTAGTTCACCAATTTGGTTACTAGTTTTTAGAACAGCTTCCTCGTCGTTAGTGTTATAGACAACTTGTAGGCGTTCTGTCTTAGCAGTTGCTAAACCATCGTAGTCATACTGCCCAATTACGTTACCTAGTGATTGTGAATCTGTATCTTCATGACCTGCGCCCATATCAATAAGAAATAGGTTATCTAGGTCAGTTTGTTCTTGTGGTACAGTAGTCGTTAGCTTAATCTGCTTGCCGTCTTTAATTCTATTACCATTGTCGTCATACTGATTAACGTAGGTTGTAATGAAGTCCTTAGCTACTTCTGGTTCAAATTCCTTAAGTAACTCAACCATTACAGACTCTGAGTCTAGTAGAACACCTAGTGTCTTTGTTAGAGACTTTCTAACGTGTGCCACCGTAGAGGGCATTACCATTATTTCACCGCCTTTTCCATTTCTCTTAGGCGCTTGTTAATTAGCGCACTAATGTCATTCTTTAGTCTATCTGATGTATTATCATCGTTTAGGTTATTCTTATTTAGTACCCAACTGGAAGGGGCAGATTTATCTGATACAGTTCTAAACATCGTGTATCTACCAACAACCTTACCATTCGATTGTCTTCTAGCATCTCTAGATACATTAGTAGAAGTAGGTCGGTAATCTAGTGGAGAGATAGTGTTTTGTCTAGCATTCTTAACGTCAAATAACCCCTCAATGCTCACAGTCTGAGTAAATGAATTACCAAACGCGTCCCTAATGTTATCATAGGTCTTTCTACCTAGTGTGCTTATCATCTTACGTGTTGTCTGATGTATGGGAACAACTAAGAACCAACCGCCACCTTCTTTTTTCTGTGCTTTCTTAGAACGGGCAAAGAATGGTTTCATATCTATAACACCACGATTAGCCATACGCTTTATTGCGTATGTCATTCTATGAGAGTTAATTGATAGTACTTCTGTACCTTCTTCTTCTGCAACGCCCCTAGCAATCTCTGAGAGTAAGGTTCCACCAAAGGCATTCTCTGCATACTCCTTAAACTCAGTAGGTGAGGTTAGAATCATCTTCTGTAGTGGGCCTGTTATTGTTATGTGTTTTGCCATAATGTTACCTATCTACCGCTTATAAAGCTAGAGAAGTCATCTGAAATTTCTGGTCTAGGGTCATCTGTAATTGGCGTTGCACTAACTTTGTCTGAGTCTACCATGTCTGCAATATACATATCTTCTCGTCTAATAAGTAGTTGCCTAGGAAGCTCTGTCATATCTCTATTTTGTTTTAGAGACATAACGTCATTCTCATATTGAAATCTTCCTTCCCTAACAATATCTACAACGTAGAATCTAAGTTCTGCAATGATATTAATAGCTACAAACTTACCTACCATATCCTTAGTTGGGTAGAACACGTTATCTACAACCTTAATATCTTCTGGACCAACTAGGTCAAAAGAACCGTTATCTCTAGGTACGATAGCTTCTTCAACCTCCTTAACGTTGTACTTTAGGTTAATACCAGAAGTAACATCCTTAGGATTTACTCTTACTAGCAATTTTTCTGGAATACTTTGGTCTGAGAATGAGATACGGTCTCTAATGCCCATCTTATCCTGTCTATCTGTTGTTAGCAGTGCGGTACCAGCTGTTGACACCCCAATAGCCGTATTTAGAGCACCTCTAGACATGCTTTGCAGCAGTGCCTTAGTAACTTTAGGTTTGATATACAAAATTCCTGTAGAGCCATCTAGTGAGCCTATACGAGGTTGTCCATCATCTGAACGGTCTGGGGATAGGATAGCCTTTTCCCAAACAATGTTAGCACCATGACTTCTAATGAATTTATCAATGTTGCTAGGGTTGAACATAACACGACCTTCTTGTCTAGGTGTAGACTGGTCTTCATCATACTTTCCCATATGGTTTCCTTTCTAATGAAAAAGCTAGAGCCTTGTAAGCCCTAGCTCTTAGCTATTATATTTAAATTACACCAACACGTTGGGCGTACTTAGCCTTCAATCCTGCCATTAGCTTATCGATATCATCGTCTAACTGCATAATGTCAGCTTTTGCTCCACCGTACATGGCAGACTGTGTTGTGGTGATTTGTTCACTAATTCCATCGACGCTAAGTGACCTAGCAGCAATTCCGGCCCCAATTAGAAGTCGTCCAAATTGCTCTAGTACGTCCTTAGCAGCCTGCTTTAGCACTAGGAATTGAAGGTCACTAGGCATCTCCCAGTCCTCTTCTACACCTTCCCTAGCCTGTGGTAACATACCAGCGATGTATCCAATCTGGAATAATGATGGTGCTGTGGCAGTCCCATTAAGCATAGGTAGCCCTAGAATAGGTGCCTGCCCAAATCCTGCTCCATATGAGTAGTTCATACCAATACCACCTGCATAGGGTGCATATCCTGGCATACTAGCTCCTAGGGATGGCATAAGTGAAATAGTTCCTGCTAGGGAGTTAACCTTCCACCAACCACTAGGGTACTGAATAACAGGTTGTCCGTTAAGTCTCATACTAAACTGTTCTACCTGTAGTACCGGTCTATTACGCATCCTAATGTAATTAAATGACTGGAAGTCACTAGGGTAAAAGTCCTTAGACTCAACCTTCTTCTGTGGCAAAATCTTAATGTCAAGCTTCTTTTCAATGCTAGCTACAGCTGAGTTTAGGGCTCGCTTATAGTAAGCATCTCCTAGTGTCTTACCAGTAGTAGGGTCAACAACATTGATACCTAGTAGTTGCTCCTTAACGTTCTCTACAGTGAATCCATAGTCCTCTAGGGTATATTTATCGACTGTAGTTAGGTCAATGCGCTTTGGATTACCCTCTTGATAAGGAGCATAGTTGTTACTCCCCATCCAGCTATATGGGTCTACCTGGTTTAGGTCTGTCATACCTAATCCTCCTTAGCTGTAGTTGACTTCTTAGCAGGTGCTCGCTTAGGTGCCGGCTTCTTTGCTGTGGTCTTCTTAGCTGATTCTGACTCTTTCTTCTTCTCCACTACAAGCTCAATAGTTTCTGCCTTAGCTAGGTGTGCCTCTGCCTCCTTAGAAGCTGATGCCTTTCCGCTTTCATCAAAGGAGACAACTTCGTCACCAAAGGTGATTGTGCTTCCTGAGAAGTATTCTGATTTAAGCATATTAGGGTTCATCCTTTCTTATTAGGTTATAAGTCTAGTATATACTATATTGTCTTTCTTGTGGATAATATACGGTACATACAAAAAAGCCTAGGTTTCCCTAGACTCTAGTTGTATTTATGTTAGTGAGAGTAAGCCATGTTACGCAATACTACCACGCGCTTTGGAGCAAAGACTGCCGTAGCACCTGCCCACAAGAATGACATCGTGCGAGATGCATCAACTTGTGCCAAGTCCAAACGCATCATAGGCATCAATTCATACAATGCCAACGTACGAGCCGTCAATTCCAAAACGAATCCCTTAGCAGTTCCTGGAATGATGTCGTTCTTATCAACGAACTTAACAACTCCAGCTTCAGCCTTGTACGTTCCTACGCGGCCTACCAAGTAGAATAGACCAGTAGTCAAGTCCTTACGGTAAACTTCGATGAACTCTGGAACAGCTTGTGTAATAGATGACAACGTAACTTCCAAAGTAACTTCTTCGTTAACTGCCTTAACAGCAACGTTAGCGCCAACAGGAGCTGAGAATCCAGCGTCACCGGCTGCACGAACCTTGTATTCAACTGGGTTAGCCAAGTCTTCTTGAGCAAACTTTCCTGCACCTGCAGCTGACGTAGCCTTAACTGATAGTGGTGCACTTGGAGCAGTTGGCAATTGTGCCAATGACTCGTCCAAGATTGAACCAGTTTCCATAATCGTTGAACCATGCAAAGCGATAGGTCCACGGGCTGAACGGAATGAATCCAAAGCAAATCCAGACTCGTTTACGCCAGTAGCTTGTACAATCCATTGACGGTTAAGTTGGTTGTTAACGAACTCAACTTGTGCACCGATTGGCATGAATGCGTCAGTTGGGTTACCGAATCCCTTAGCAATCAATACGGCTGCCTTGTTCAAGTGTTGTTCCGTAAGAACCTCACCACGCAAGTCCAATACGTTAGCTGGGTCAGCCAACTTTTCCAAACCGTCGAATTGGATACCTTGTCCAATTCCTTGTGAAGACAAGTCTGCGTCACCGAAGAAGATAGCTTCTTCGATAGTCTTAGCAATAACGCTAATAGCAGAGTCTTGCAAGACTTGTGCTGGGTCTGCCAAGTTGTTAACCATAGCAGATAGCAATGATTGACGCTTCGTATCAGAAATAATCTTCATACGTGCAATCTTACGTTCCAATACTGGGTCGTTAATTGATGCAATACCCATTTCACGAACGAAACGAGTTGCACCCGTCTCACCGTAGCTACTCTCGACTGCATACTCTTCAACCGTTGAGTTAGCTTGCAAACGAGGGATAATTGGGAAAATCGTGAAGTCTGCATTACCAAACGTCAAGTTCTTAACATCGTCAGCCAATGATTGACGACGTAGAGCTGCTGCTCCTTCTTGGTCCAATCCGGCGTGGTTGTAACCAGTCGTGAAGGACTTGCTTACATCACCTGTAATGTTAGCCAATAGTTGTTCGGCCATTGGTGACAAGTTCAAATCTGATGCCATTAAATGTCTCCTTTTTATAGACAGTATTATTTTCTAGTAAAGACACAGGTCTTTGCCTATTTCTGATTTATAATATACACTAACTAAAATTTATTATTTTCTACTTCTAGAAGCTGCCTCAGCAGATAGCCTATCTAGGATTAAGATGTCATCTGGGGTGAATGTTCCATGCTTAACATTGCTTAGTGCACGTCGATATCCATCCTTACCATCTTGTCCTAGTGTTAGTGCTACGTCCTTAAACGCAGCCTCTGCTCCTTGAATGAACTTATCCATTGTTTCTTGGAGCTCTTCCTTACTCAATGCTACCTTTTGTGGCTCAGCAGGTTGGCTAGTTTCTTCCTGAGCTGGCGTAACTGCGATAGACTTACCGTCATCAGTTTCTGGCTCGTTACCCGTTGAAGCTTGCTTAGGTGTCGTGATAGCCTTTCCTGCAGGTGCTGGCTTAGCTTCTACGATTGCCTTAATTGCTTCTAGCTTGTTATCCGGTAGGTCTAGTTCTCCTAGAATTTCATCAATTGACTTAGGTTCTTCCTCATTAGGTTCAACCACAGGTTCTTCAACCTTAACGTCTTCCTTAGGCTCTTCTACTTTAGGTTCTAACTTAGGTGCTTCTTCTTCTTTAGGTTCAGCTGATTGTTCAGCCTTATCTTCTGCCTTAGGTTCAACTACAGGCTCTTCTACCTTAATGTCTTCCTTTTGTTCAGCTTCTGGCTCTACAACCTTAGGTTCAGTTGCTGGTTCAACCTTAGGCTCTTCCTTAGGCTCTTCTACTGGTTCTTCAACCTTATCTTCAACCTTAGTATCGACTACAGGTTCTTCAACCTGAGCATCTTCCTTAGGCTCTTCTACCTTATCTTCCATCTTAGATGTTTCTTCCTTAGGTTCTTCTACTGGTTCTTCTGTCTTAGTCTCTACAGGCTTAGGTTCAGCTGCTTGTTCAACCTTATCTTCTTCCTTAGGTTCTGATTCAAGGTTAATAACCGTCGACCCTGCGATGGTTGCTTCTGCTAGTACAGGTGCAACTGCAGAATTGAGTGCGTCTTCAAATGATGCCATTAGCGTTTGGTGCCTCTCTTTCGTTAGTTATAATTTATTATAACCTATCTAGAGTGTCCTTTGCGTCGTTCCTTGATAATCCCTTAGATAACTGTAGGAATAGTGCCATGACATCATTATCATAACGGCCTTCCTTATCCATAGTCTTAGCAATTTCAACCCACTCCTTATCGGTTACGTCTTTTATATTATAGCATAATTCACTAATTGAGTGGGCGATGGCCTGCCTACGTAATGCTGCTGCACCATCATCTGAGATACCCTCCCCTACGACGTCATCTCCTGTAGTAAATGACTTAGTAAAAGTATCCCATGTTGCTTCTGGGTTTGCTGGGTTAGTTGTAATAGCAACATTCTTAACCTTAACGTGCTTAATGATTGCTGGGTTGTTGTAATCTCTGCCGATAAGCTTACCTTCGATAGAGAAACCAACCTTTCTACCAGAACCAGACTTAGCTAGACTCTTTGATAGGTTCCACATATCTTGTGCATAAGGATTATCCATAAACAGCTTAGCTTCTACAAACAATCCGTGCTCTGGGTCAATATAGGTGTTTTCTGTAGGGACACCAATACGATAGGCATCACCTTGCTTATGCTCGTAATTAATAAATCCCCTAGAGATAAAATCCTTAATATTCAAGTTTCCTGGTAGTACGATGTCACCATCTCTGTCCTTGTTAGGGGTTGATGCATATCCCCTAATTAGATAGGTATCCTCTTTTCCATCAGAAGACTTCTTAAAGCTTTTTTCTTCTAGTGGGACAAATAGGTTGAACTCTTCGTCGTCCATGTTGCATTCCTTCTTTCATTATTGTCACACGTTAATATACAAAATTAGGGCAGACTTATCGCCTACCCTAACTTCTAAATACTATCTAGCCGTACCATCTTTCTTTACAAGAGGGTCCTTTTCTGGGCTAGCTACATTACCACTCAAAGCTTGTTGCTTATCCTGTGTTGTAACTTCCCTATCATTCTCAGTACCACTTTGGTTACCTTCTGAGCCTTCATTTTCTGAGTGCGTTGCTTTATTTGCTTCTTCATATGCTCTGTCGGCTTGTTCCTTGTTGAACTCAAAGTCTCTGTCAGCATTTAGTTGTGCTTGCTGTTGTCCTAGTCGTTGAATTAGAACTGGGTTAAGCGGAATATCGTAATCTAATGCTTCAATTCTAGGAAGTCCTTGAGATTCTCTAACTTCATTAAGACCCTTAAATGTCTTTAGCTCACGCTCAATAATGTCTAGCTCTTGCTGTCTTCTACTTAGGTCGTCACCCTTGAATCGGAACATGTACTTGCCATCATAGAACTTATCCATGATATTAAAGTTAATAATGTCCTCGATGAAGTCAAGTAGTGGCTTTAGTCCCTTGTTTTGAGATAGCTCTGAGGCTTCTCGCTTAGACGCCTCCTGTAGTGAGTTACCACTCTTACCAAAGATACCCTTAGTTTGGAATCCGACTTCCTGTGCGTCAATTTGGAAGTTAGATGCAATAGCATTAATTAGGTAAGACAGCCATGACTCAAACTGCATATCCCTAGAGCTTTGATTCATGTTGATGTACTTTACATCCTCAGCTGCAATAACCGGAATACGCCATGCGCCATTAACTCCACCAAAGAAGTTTGTAAAGTCTCTACGGAAGTCCTCTAGGGAAGCTGCTGTAGTACCATCACCTGTCTTAATCTGAAGTACACCCATCGTTGTACCACCTTGAGAGAAGTACTTAGCGTTAAAGTCTTCCGTCATATCATGGTAGCCAACTTCTGCTAGGGATACCTCTAGTGGAGAAAGTCCATACTGATATGCATAGATATCTGTCCTAGGGTTCATAATGTTAAAGGTTAGTTCACCCTTCTTGAATCCTACAGCAGTTGTTTCATCAACTACCTGTACATAGGCATAGTCATTTTCAGTAGGTGCACTACCGTCCTTATTAGCTGCATAGAATATAGTTGAAGCATCTACTGCACTAAATGATACTGGCTTACCGTTGTCATCATAAACAATCTCTGAGTTCGTTTGGTCGTATGTTAGAATGTCTCTAACAATTTGACGTGTCCAGAATCGGAAGTTCTTACCACCTACAGCTGTTTCTGAACCTAGGTTATTGATAAAGTCCTCTAGCTCTCTGATACGTTCTTCTTCAGTTCCCTTTAGCTTAGTTGTATCTTGCTTGTCCTTTAGAACAACCTCAAATCCAACTCCATTGCTATCTAGTCTTGCTGGTTGAGCAAACTGTGCAACTTGGTTAGCCCTAGTAGTAATAATTGCATTAACAATAATATTCTTAGAGGCTTCCTTTAGCACTGTATGACGTGATTTAGCCGAGGCTCCCTTGCTAGGTCGGTAAGCAAATCCCCCAGTGAAGTCAATATTACCTAGCATCTTGATTGGCTCAACATATGAAATCTTCTTCATGCCGTAAGCCTTAGCTAGGTCCTCTTCTGTTTCATACTTACTTTTGTTAACTACGGCAGACTTGTCTACTAACCCTGAACTAATAATACGTTCTGTTAGGTCTTCTGTTTCCGTAGCAAACGTATCACTTACTTTTTTATGTCTGTTAAACAAGTTCATCGTTACCACCAATCTGTTAGTTGTATACTCTTATTTCATCTGTCTTATAACCCTTGCTTATTACTGGACCTATAACATCTGATAGTTCCTTGCTAGAGTATACTGTTTGTTCATTTGTACCTAGCTTATCAAATGACTTACGTTTTGCCAGTACTTCTTCATGTGGTACTAGTGCTAGGTTTCCATTGTTGTCAATTACTAGGTCTTGGAAGTCCGTATAAACACCTAGTAATCTATACATGACATGTAGTTCGTTCTGGAAGAATACTCTAGTTTTGTATCCACCCATTGCGGTATAAATATCAATGATGTAGGCCCAATCTGTAGACCGGTTATTTAGTCTAGCAAATGATTTTGCCTCAATCCATAGTTTTTCCTCTGCCATAATTACCTTCCCTAATATACTTGATATGTTCTATTATACACTGTTTGTGATGTTCATAGGATATGCACAAAAAAAGAGAGCTAGTTAGCTCTCTAGTTTCGTTAGATATTATCTAGTAGTTCTTTGTACTCAACTGCTGAAATTAATTCTAGCTCACGCATCTTTGTATAGATAGTCGTCATAACGAACTTACGGTCATCTGGGTTATTGACGAAGTCCTTACCCTTAACATTAATACGCAGAATAGGCCCCTTATTATAGTCCTTAGCCCATGCAGTGTATTGGTCCATAAGTAGCTTATAATAGCTTACTAGGTCTTCACTAAGTTCAAACTCACGGCCTCGTTGCTTAATCTTAGCTAGCATATCTTCGATATCTGTTTCTAGGAAGATGATAAGGTCGTAGGCCTTCCTAGGCATTCCTTCAATTTCCTTAAGCATTTCATCTGATACATTGTTGTAGACGAATAGTTGGTCTTCATTCATAGAACCTTGTAAGTAGTTTACCTTAGCAAATAACTTATCACCCTCTAGTGTACGGTCCTCGATAGAGTTACGTGTTAACATGGCACGCTTCATGTTTCTGAATCGTTCACCAAGCAAGTACATTTGCATGATGAACCCATATTCCTTAGGATTAGCGTAGTACTTCTCAAGATACGGGTTACTATCTACTGGCTCCGGTACCCATGTTGTTCCTAGTTCCTTACTCATAATTTCTGCTAGTGATGATTTACCTACCCCAATATTTGCCTCGATACCAATAGTCACGTTAATTTTCTCCTTAACCAATTTTATTATTTCCTACTTTCAAAGGTTTCTAGAACTATTATATCACTATTGTATCTCAAAGTGCAAATAAAAGAGCCACCCTAGAATCAGGGTGGCTCACTCGGAAATTATATAAATTTACTAGGTCATACTAATTATCCAAAGTCGGCTTTTTCAAAATAGTGTAACCATATAATTTAGATTTTTTACTTGTTACCTTAAATGGTATGTTTACTTCACCAGTTCTGAAAGCATTAATGCCAAAGTAGTCTGTTACTTCTTTATAAGACTTAAATACCATATTATGGTCATTGTTATCAGAAATTATATACTTATACTTAGAGTGCCCACACGTTTTAGTATGACCAGATACTAGACTAGCGAGTGTAACGTCTATTACATTCCCGCAGTCACATCTAGCAGACCAGTATACATTTGCATTTTTTGTGTACTCATACTTATCTAGTACTAATGAGCCATATCGCTTCCCTACATAATCATCACTCCTCTGGGTAGGCCTAATTTCACCACCATAGTTTTTACTGTTTATCTTATGCTTGTTAATGTCAGCACAGTTTGTTACATTTCTACTGATTAAGTGGTTTTTATATCTTATAACTATATTACCACATTCACACTTTAACTTTAGTTTACTACCTTCTAATTTCTCAATAACAGTCAGCTCACCAAATGTGTCACCAACTGATACATCAACATACCCTTTTGCTTTCTTCGATACATGCCTAACAGGTTCTCTGTCTAAGTCAATATCAAATGTGTGCCTTAACCCTAGACGCTCTTCTTCTCGCCACCGTGCTATTTTTGCGTCCTCTAGACTATCATACATACCTAACGAATAGCTCTTATTATTATAGCTAATACTAGCGTTGTAAACATCAACAGGACTCCTATTAGTACCTGCCTTAATAAGATGTACTCCTAGGAGTCCTGTTGTTCCTCTTGCAGACAAATCTCTATTATGAGTCTGAGTAAGTGGTGTAGCCCAACGAATATTTCCCCTAACATATCCCTTATGGTTATCAATCCTATCAATAGAGTATTCATCGCCAGGCTTATCACCTATTTCATTATAAAATTCCCATGGGTTATCTACCCATTCTGGTTCAATCCAGAGGAGTATTTCAGGATGCCTTTCTCTATACTCATGATAAGCATCTGAATTTTTGTTAGTAGTTCGGTTAACCATTGATGCATAATTACTATACCAAGGTTCATTAGATGCTCCATGAGATGTTAATCTCGCTCTAGCACTTTCACTCGTTTTTTCTCTGTTAACGTGACCACAACTAATCACAGCACCTGCTCTAATTCCCTGAGCAGAAGTAGTGAACGATTTACCACATGAGCAGTCACACGTCCAGTATGCTCTTCCGTGCTTATCTGTACCAGCAAAAGACTTAACTACTAGCTCTCCATATGTGTCGCCCGTTAAGTCTAATATCTCATGCCTAACCCTGTTAGGTTTCCCTGACAAAACTCGAGGTGTTGTATCTAAAATAGTATCTTTTCTCATTATTGTTATGACTCCTTTTCAATGTATGGTATTATTATAGCACATATTGAAGCAAAAATAAAAGGTAGCATCTCTGCTACCTTACTCGGAAATTATTGTTTATAGTATTTTGTAATATATTACCAGAAATTATGAGATTCTCTAAAGGCGATAGCCTCATCAATACCGTTATAACGTTCTTGGGCGTATTGTAGCATACCTTGTGTTTGCTCTGCAACAGAGCCATAGCCCCATGATTGATTAGTTTGACCTAGCCCATGATATTGACCATTTGATGCGTTAACATCTCCACCTGACTCAGGTAGGACAATTGCTGACCACATTGCTTCTGTACCACCTGCACTAATGAACTGGTCATGAACTGAACCAGATTCTTGAACTTGAACCTGTTGTTGTACTTGATTTACAACTTGTGGTTGTTCAACTGCAGGTTGTTCGTTAGCTACAACAGGTTGTTCTGCTACAGTATTAGTTGTTTCTGATGGTAATGTTACTGTGATACCATCTGGTAGGTTAATAGTGTCACCTACAATGATTAAGTGTGTATCCACGTTAATGTTAGGGTTTACTGCGTCAATGTCTGAAATTGATACATTGTGTGCTTGGGCTAGGTCCCATACTGTATCCCCTGGGCGTACGGTATAAGTATCTGCAGATGCCTCCGTGTTAGCAATTGCTGTTAGTCCTAATGCAACTGCTCCTGCCAACATAATTTTATTTGCGTTCTTCATGCTTGATTTAAGTTTCCTTTCGTTTCTTGCCTTCCGAGCTATGTATATAACTATAACATACTTACTGAAATATAATGTTACAAGTTGCTACATGAATTATTAATATACTGTTACGTAATATGTAACATTAGTAATAAATTTTTCACAGTATAACTAGGTATATCTAGTTTATCCTAGTTTTTAAAGTATAAGTATAATACTTAGAGGTTAAATCTCTTATTTCTCAAATAGGTCATATCCTCACTTCAGAAATTAAACATAGGTATTTATTCTGGTAACAACCTAGTATTTACTTCAGAATAGTAATCTAAGAACTACAATAGCTCTAATTCTTATTCTAAGGACTTCTGATAGACTTTAGCTATAATATAGGGTAAACTTACCTAACTTAGGTTAAAATAGCTTAGAAAGTAAATTATGTGGTAATTAATATAGTCTGATACTAGCTTGATTAATTTAATTCTGAAATAATGACATAGACTATATCAGACCTAAGTTCTTAATTTCTTAAATAAACTATAGCTTACTTCAGTTATTTTTAGCCTAGGCTAAAATTGACCTATTTGAGAAATAAGAGATTTAACCTCTAAGTATTATACTTATAATTTAAAACCTAGAATAAACTAGATATACCTAGTTATACTGTGAAAAATTTATTACTAAAGAAAAAGCACCTTCAACTAAGAAAGTGCTTAACTCTATTAACCATAAACTTTTGATACAAGTTCTTGCTTAGCTGTCTCATCCTTTTCTCTAACAACGTTAAAGTACATGATGTTATCAGCAATAATATAATGCTTATTTAGGTTAGCGTCGTACGCTGCCAACGATTGTGAGCCACGACTATTTCTTGAGCCAATTTGAGTTGCCAAGCTCACACCGAATGCATCATCATACAATACGTAGTGAGGGTCTCCTGCTCCCACATATACCTCAGCATATGCTTCTCTGTTTAAATTACCTGCCATCTGTATATACACCTTTCTACTTGACTAACAAGTTAAATACTGCTGGAATAAGCGCTCCTGCTATAAGCATAAGGGCCTGCTGTACGTACTGGCTTCTAGAACCCATAACGTTATCTATCTTAGCATTAGCTTTCTCGACTTCCCTATCAAGGTCTTCTTGTAGTTTGTTCAGCCTTTCATTCTCAGCGATAATATCCTCTTTAAGCTTGCTAATCGTCATTTGAGTTCTAACAGCTTCCTCAGCTTGGGCATCTAGCGACCTATCAAGTTTATCCAGTTTCCTTTTTATGTCATCATTGTCACCATAGTCAGCTCTAGCTGAGGATTCTTCCAGCTTAGCTAGAAGTCGCTGTAGTAGTTCAGTGTCTGTCTCTGGGACATTTTGTGACATACCGGAATCCCCTTTCAGTGCCTTAATCGTGATATAATATACCTAGCTATCCCAGAGTAAGTATATTAAAACTTGAGGAAAAACAAACAATATACAAGGGGAAAATAGATGGGAAACTTTGCAAAAGTTATCAAGATAGTTTTATTTTTAGTTACGGAGACGATTGCACAATTTATCCTACTGGCATTCTCAGAAAAGCTAAGCATTAACTTTCCTAACGTCAATATAATCATCGGGATGCTAATTGCTATTCTCTTTATGTTCTACTGGGATAACGCAAGAGCCGTTAGGCTTAACAGATTAGAGCACGATGTGGATGTACACGAGCGTAAATCTCAACAGAAACTTACTGAACTATCCTCAGAAATCCGAACAACAAAAGAGGAAGTTGTCATGCTTAAGAAGCGGCTAGATAGCATTGAGAGAAAATAGTCGAATACTACTAACTGCTATGGCTCTGAGAAGATTTACAGAGCTACCTAAACACGATATTACCTACTGGATAGATAACCTCTACCTTAATGCCCCAAAAGATTACCTAGAGATTTCTAGGTACATCACTGCATTAGCTAAAGAGTCACACCTACCTAGTGGGTTTTTCTTTTGGCTAGAGGCAAACTATCTAAATCTAGAGCTTGCTATGAAGGGAGGTGATGATGACGAAGAACTATACTGAATATAAAGAATCTAGGCGCAGGATACTTAACGACGGCTTTAAAACTAAGAAACGGGTTGGTATCCATGACAGCCAGAAACAAGCAACCATATGTAACCTATGCGGAGAGCCGTTAGCAGTTATGTCTAGGTCTTCTGGTGGTGTTAGAGTTGTACGTAGATTCTATCACCTAAATTACCCAGGATTCTTCTACGTAAACTTGTGTGAAGATGCTAAAATGTGCTATAATAGTTATGTGGCAAGAAATAAGAAAGGAGACAGCTGATGGCTATAGATTCTCTACGAAGGAACGTAGAAAAGAACAAGCCACTAGGTAAGACAACTGAGGAACTAGCACCTAGGTTTACTAGCGCATTCCAGAGCTTGCTTACTAAGGCTATTACAGACATTGAGTCCGGTAGGTTATCCATTGACAACTTTACTGAACTACAACGTGTCTATATGATGTGGAAGGAGGTCGTAGACTACCAGAGTATTATCGAGGGGCAGAACAACGCACAGGGTGTATTACCAGCTATCACAGCACGTGGTACTGTTGCCTTAGATAAGGCTGGTCTGACAGAAGACACTAGCAACCTAGAGGAAATGTCAGACGAAGATATGACTAAGGTTATCATGGGGATGATGCAAGCATCTAACCTAGATAACGTAGACGAAATGAAAGGATTGCAATCAGATGAACACTAAATATTTCCCAACAGCTAGGGAAGTATATGAGACTGCTAAGGCTACCTTTGAAACGGATAATCCTACGCCAGAGCAGGTGAATCATGTCGTAACGGCATTGATTCCCTCTGCGTACTTGCTAGCACACCACACGCTACGAGGACACGGGATTACCTTTGAGGTACCTGACCATGATACAAGTAACGCTCAATCACACCGTCCCTTAACGTTGCTAGGGGCTTTGTAAGGCAACTTACATCGAATAACCTTTCCTAAACGGGTATAGCTGAATAAAGAATAGGCTAGTAAGAGAGCCTAAGTCCTAGCTAGGATAGTGGTAACCAACCGTAGTAAAT
>OIZF01000998.1_pt1 | contig 17844 bp, 15 predicted proteins | sample 1588471 | NCBI WGS metagenome assembly OIZF01 (sample SAMN03283279) | human gut metagenome | biome: human-associated habitat; material: feces | host: Homo sapiens | place: Peru | collected 2012
CTCTGCCAAGGGGATTGAGGCTCAAACCAAGAAATTGTTTGAGGTTGTCAAACACCGTGGCATTCCAGTCTTTACCTTTATGAACAAGCTGGACCGTGATGGACGTGAGCCACTGGATCTCCTGCAAGAATTGGAAGAAGTCTTGGGTATCGCAAGTTACCCAATGAACTGGCCGATCGGGATGGGGAAAGCCTTTGAAGGGCTTTACGACCTCTATAATCAACGCTTGGAACTCTACAAAGGGGATGAACGTTTTGCCAGTCTAGAAGATGGAGACAAGCTCTTTGCTAACAATCCATTCTACGAGCAGGTGAAAGACGATATCGAACTCTTGCAAGAAGCTGGAAATGAATTCTCAGAAGAAGCCATCCTTGCGGGTGAATTAACACCAGTCTTCTTCGGTTCTGCCCTCACTAACTTTGGGGTTCAAACCTTCCTCGATACCTTCCTTAAATTTGCGCCAGAACCACATGGCCACAAGACAGTTGATGGTGATGAGATTGATCCTCTTAACAAGGATTTCTCTGGTTTTGTTTTCAAAATCCAAGCCAACATGGACCCACGTCACCGTGACCGTATTGCCTTTGTTCGTATCGTGTCTGGTGAATTCGAGCGTGGTATGAGTGTTAACCTAACCCGTACGGGTAAGGGAGCTAAGCTCTCTAACGTCACTCAGTTTATGGCTGAATCTCGTGAAAATGTCGAAAATGCCGTGGCAGGAGACATTATCGGGGTTTACGATACAGGAACTTATCAGGTTGGTGATACCCTTACTGTAGGTAAAAACAAATTTGAATTTGAGCCACTACCAACCTTTACGCCAGAGTTGTTCATGAAAGTTTCTGCTAAAAACGTTATGAAACAGAAGTCCTTCCACAAAGGAATTGAACAATTGGTGCAAGAAGGAGCCATCCAGCTCTACACCAACTACCAAACAGGTGAATACATGCTTGGTGCCGTTGGTCAACTTCAGTTTGAAGTTTTCAAACACCGTATGGAAAATGAATACAATGCCGAAGTCGTTATGACACCAATGGGTAAAAAGACTGTGCGTTGGATCCAACCTGAGGACCTTGATGAACGCATGTCATCAAGCCGAAATATCTTGGCTAAAGACCGCTTTGACCAACCAGTCTTCCTCTTTGAAAATGACTTTGCCCTCCGTTGGTTTGCGGATAAATATCCAGATGTAACATTGGAAGAGAAGATGTAATACGGCACAAAAGATGACGATTTTAAATCGTTCATCTTTTGACGCTAGCCACTATCTTGTGGCTAGCTAGCCGTCTCACTAACTACGTCAGCCGAATAATATCGATTCGTCTGACTTCGTGTCGTAATATCTTAATGATGTTATTTATGAAGTGTTCTATGGGACCGTTTCTAAGTCCCTTACTAACTCGAAAACGGAAAATTATCGTTTCCGTTTTCTCATGTCGTAATACTATGTATAGTTTATGTAAATCGTTCATCTTTTGAAGCTAGCCACTATCTTGTGGCTAGCTAGCCGTCTGACTAATTATGCCACGTCTCTAAAACAACACAAAATATAGGACTATCTAATCAGATAGTCCTATATTTTTTATAAACCTAATAGTTATCAAGTATACCTATGATTAATTACTTTAGATAGTTACGATTATGATAAATTAAGCTAGCTTCTAAAAGTATGCAAATTGTTGATAGCCAGAAACTTGTTGTAATTCCAAATTTTTCAGTAATAGAACTCATCAGAAAGACGAAAACTGAAAAAGCAAGGGTTGAAATGACTTCAAATACAGAATAAACATGTACTAACTGATTTTCATCGACAGTTTCTTGAAGAAAGACACTTTCAGGTACTTCTTTTAACTGAGAAAAGAAGCCGATTAAACTTGAGAAAATTAAAAATGTTTGTGTATTTGAGAAAAAGAGGATACTGGCTGTGATGGTCGCCATTGCTAAGAGTGAAAAGAGAATACTTTTCCATTTATGCGCTAAAAAATTTTCGGATAGTTTGTAGACAATTATTCCACCTAAAATGATACCAAGGGAATAGGCTGTATTTGAGTAGCCCCAGTAACTTTCAGTTTGTTTTAACGCCTCGGTTACAAAAACAAGGATTACAGACGATACCCAGATTGTATTTGAGAAGTCCTCTAATAAATTTGCTTGAACAAATAACTTTAATTTAGGATTTTTTGCAACTAACTTCCATCCTTTTACTAGAGTATCAAGATTTGTCTCCGCTTCTAACTGATCTATTTTTGCCTGAGGAAGAAAGAGCATCACAAAAGTGGAAAGGAGATAAAGGAGTAAGACTATCAACAGTGTGGGAAAAAGACCAAGCGAAGTATATAAGAGACCGCCCAGTCCCCAACCAATCAATTGTACTCCCTCACCACTCATTGATAAGGCAGCATTTGCCTTTCCCAAATTTGTGGCATATCTAGGAATCATGGCATAAGATACGGGCGACGCAAAGCCATCTAAGATAGAAATAGCGACAACAAAGATATACATTCCTAAGGCTGGAACAAATTGAGCCTTAATGAGCATTACAAGGAGTATTGCTAATAAAAAAGTCTTTCCACATTGAGTGAATGAAAGCACTCTATTTAGGGCTAGTTTTTTAGTTACTAATGGCACCAGAAGGCTTGCCATGAAAGCTGACAATCCGATTAGAATCGGAACCATTGAGGTTGCGATAACGGATTTTGTAATGACGTAAATATTTGCAATGAGAGATACCCTGAGAAAAATGTCAGCTAAGTTAGCAAATAACTGAGAGATAAGTAATTTCAGGAAGGATTTAGACATATCGTTTCTCCATATTGGTTATCAAATCTGGAAATAAAATTGGATTCACATATTTTTTAAACAAAATAATTTTACAAGAATAATAATCTTAATTAATAATTTCCCATATATGCTTTCTAACTATTTTCCTATATCAATTTTTTCAAATGTGCTTCATAAGTCTTTGCAATATGCTCGCTCCCTGCCAATTTCATGGCATCAATACATTTCTTCATTTCGATTATAGACTGATTGCTTCCTTCTTTTTTATATTGATAATAATTTTGTGCATATTGAAAAACCAATCGTTCATAGATTTCAGTCTCGATAAAAAAGCATTGGTTTAATTGTTTTTCGAAATACAGTGCATCAATGAGCTCTCCTCTTTCTATACATGTAATATAAACATTTAATAACATGGTTGATATCATGCGTCGATTATTAGGAATCTCTTTGTAAAAATCAGACCTTCTAACCATCTCCTTTGCCAAAACCATAAGAGTCTCATGGTTCAACACATCTGAGGTATTTGCAAAAAGCAATAATTCATAATAACCCCAGTACTCAACACTAAATAGATAATCGGTTAAATCGGTTAGATCCTGCTTTGTATAATAGCTTTCTCCCGATAAATCCTGCAAGCGAATTTTTAATAAAATAGTATTAATGTGATGAAACTTTTCTCGTTTAGGTTCTGATTTTAGTTGGGAATTAAGTAGTTTCTTTAATCCATTAATATCATGAGTCGATACAAAAAGCTGAATCTTTGCTAATAGTTCATTCAGTTCATCACGATGAAAATCATGGACAGCATACATGAATTCGTCAATAGGCATGTTAATCTCGTCCAATATCAACATAAACTTTGTAATGGTTAAGTCTGTCTGACCTTTTTCAAAACGAGACAGTTGAGATGTCGAGATACCAGCTTTTGCGACATCTTTTAATCGTATCCCTCTTGATTCGCGAAATTTTTTAAAAATTTCTCCAAATTTTTGCATGGGAAACCTCCAGTTTGCATATATGGGAACATATATTTTTTTGTATCTTAACATAAAAAACAGTAAAACAAAAGTGAGGTTATTACTGTGAATAGGCAATAATTGCTATTTTTTATATAAACAAGAAAAACCATAGGACTGCCACTTAAGACTGTCCTATGGTTTCTTTTATTTTTCTGTATTTAGTAACCTGCCTAGGAATCGTTGTAGGGCGAAGAAAACGATGAGGCTGGCCAATGTTTCTCCAAGGAAGGATGAGCTATTGACAATAAATGAATAGAGATAAGGGCTTTGTCCTTTAGGGGCATAGCTTCCCCAAAAGATGACACCGGCTATAAAGTGAATGAGGTAACGAGCGAAGCTACCAAGAAGAATCCCCTCAGTAATCACCATCAGAGACTTGACTTTATTGCCTTGTTTAATGGCTTTATCAAGGGCTGGTTTGACCACACCACTGATACCAATCAGACTAAAGGCGACAAAGTACTCCAGAAACCCTTGTGTCAAGGTCAGCCAACCACCGGCTGCCTGTCCTGTCACCACTTGAAGTAGCCCCCAGATAAGACCGCCCATAGCACCAGCTTTTAAGCCCCAGCGAAAACTGAGGAGAAAGATAGGTACCATCTTAAAGGAAAGGGAAATCCAAGGGCCTAGTGACATGGGCTGGGTAACTAGGTCCAGGATATAAGCAATGGTTGCAAAAAGGGCAACCTCAATCATTGGTCGAATATTTGTTTTCGACATAAAAAAACCTCCTATACCAATCGTCTTGATTGGCTGTTTTTTGCCACATCAAAACGACGTCATAGAAGTTCCTCTATTTCAATCTATTTTGAGACACATCCCTACGCAGGTCCTAACCTGATCAGGTGGTAAGAGTTTAGGCAGGTCTTGAAGAAAAAATCAAGCTAGCCATTCTCAGCAATTGCTCCTCTTGTGACTCCTTAATTGTACTACTAGAAACCCATTTCTGCAAGTGTCTGAAATCCTAAAATTGTGGTATAGTTAAAGCAAGGATTATCTTTACAATAAAAAAGGAGAAACAACTATGGGACTTTTTTCAGGACTGCTTGGCAACGCATCTAAAAAAGATAATGATAAAGTTGAGCGCCAATTGGAGGGCATCTTAATTCCAGGTGAACAGGTGGAGTTAGCCTATGTTTTAGTTCGTGACTTGATTGTCTTTACAGAGAAGCGCTTGATTTTAGTCGATAAGCAAGGTGTTACAGGGAAGAAGACTTCCTACAAGTCTATCCCTTATCACTCGATTTCTCGTTTTACTGTAGAAAGTTCAGGGCACTTTGACCTAGATGCTGAACTTAAGATTTGGATTTCATCAGCATTGGAGCCCGCAGAGGTCCTTCAATTTAAGAGTGATAATAATGTCTTTGAAATTCAACAAGCTTTGGCAGCAGCAGTGCTAAAGTAATGAGGAAGAAAAATGTTTATTGAAAAAGAACTGGGTTATAAGCGTCACTGGATTAATATTGACTCAGATATTATTTCTGAGCAATCCTACCTTTATACCAAGTATGATATTGATCAGGAAACCATAGAGTATGCCTTGGATAAAAATGAACGAGCTCACATGGACTACAACCGTGAGAATGGAACAATCACTTTTATCTATAATGTTCTGGCTCTTGAGAAGGACAAGGAATACTATGAAACCATTCCTCTGACCTTTATTGTACAAGATACGCGTTTGGTGACCATTAGTAATGAGGATAATGCTTATGTGATCAGCAAAATGGAAGACTATGTGGATAACCATGAGGATTTGTCCATTTATAAATTGCTCTTTGCAGGACTTGAGATGATTTCAAATGCCTACTATCCCGTCATTGAACGTTTGGATCAGCAAAAAGATGAGGTTAGTCGACGTCTAAGGCAGACTACGACAAGTAAGAATCTTTACGACCTTTCAGATTTGGAAACAGGCATGGTCTATTTGGTGGCTGCCGCTACACAAAACCGTCTCCTTTTGGAGCACATCAAGGGGCACGCCATTTATCGTCGTCTCAACGAGGTTGAAAAAGAACAGTTTGATGATGCCATGATTGAAGCTAGACAGTTAGTAGCCATGACGGACCTCATTTCTAAGGTCTTACAGCAATTATCAGGTTCTTATAATAATATCCTAAACAACAATCTGAACAACAACTTGAGTAATTTGACCATTATTGAGGTACTCTTGGGAGTACTTGCCGTCATTACCGGTTTCTTTGGGATGAATGTTCCTTTACCGTTTATGACTGTCAGTCCAGCCTGGATTTTCATCATTATCGGTAGTGTGATTCTTTGTTTGGTCTTGGCCCGCTACCTGCGTTGGTTGGTCCATAAATAATAATTAGTGAGTGAAACCGTCTTCTCAAATTGAAGGCGGTTTTAAAACGTTATTTTCTGTCTTTTTATTTCTAAATATGATAGACTAGATGAGTTGTTAAAATAAACGACTATTAAATACAGGTAGTTAATCTACTACACAACCAAGTCTCATAAGGTGGCTTCGCACCGCCTTCAAATAGAAAGAAGAATACTTTGAAATTTACAGATTTAAACCTATCAGAAGACATCCAATCAGCTGTTGTAGCTGCCGGTTTTGAAAAACCATCACCTATCCAAGAGTTGACAATTCCACTCGCTCTTGAAGGTAAGGATGTTATCGGTCAGGCCCAAACTGGTACTGGTAAAACAGCTGCCTTTGGTTTGCCTACCCTAGATAAAATTCGTACAGAAGAAAATACAATCCAAGCCCTTGTTATTGCCCCAACACGTGAGTTGGCAGTGCAATCTCAAGAAGAGCTTTTCCGTTTTGGTCGTGACAAAGGCGTTAAAGTTCGCTCAGTCTACGGTGGTTCTAGCATTGAAAAACAAATCAAGGCCCTCCGTTCAGGTGCCCACATCGTTGTAGGGACACCAGGTCGTCTCCTTGACCTTATCAAACGTAAGGCTCTTAAACTCAATAACATTGAGACTTTGATTTTGGATGAAGCGGATGAAATGCTTAACATGGGCTTCCTTGAAGACATTGAAGCTATCATTAGCCGAGTACCAGAAGAACGTCAAACTCTCCTTTTCTCAGCAACTATGCCTGATGCCATCAAACGTATTGGTGTGCAGTTCATGAAAGACCCTGAGCATGTGAAAATCAAGGCTAAAGAATTGACCAATGTTAACGTTGACCAATACTTTATCCGAGTGAAGGAACAAGAGAAGTTTGATACCATGACTCGCCTTATGGACGTTGACCAACCAGAATTGTCAATTGTCTTTGGTCGTACCAAACGTCGTGTGGACGAGTTGACACGTGGCTTGAAACTTCGTGGTTTCCGTGCAGAAGGTATCCATGGTGACCTTGACCAAAACAAACGTCTTCGTGTTATCCGTGACTTCAAGAACGACCAAATCGATATCTTGGTTGCGACAGACGTTGCAGCGCGTGGTCTTGACATTTCAGGTGTCACTCACGTCTACAACTACGATATTCCACAAGATCCAGAAAGCTACGTTCACCGTATTGGACGTACAGGACGTGCAGGCCAATCAGGTCAATCTATTACTTTCGTAGCACCAAACGAAATGGGTTACTTGGGAATCATCGAAAACTTGACTAAGAAACGCATGAAAGGTCTTAAGCCACCAACAGCTCAAGAAGCCTTCCAAGCTAAGAAGAAAGTTGCCCTTAAGAAGATCGAACGCGACTTTGCGGATGAAGCTATCCGTTCTAACTTTGACAAGTTCAAAGGTGACGCGGTTAAATTGGCTCAAGAATTCACTCCTGAAGAATTGGCACTTTACATCTTGAGCTTGACCGTTCAAGACCCAGAGACAATGCCAGAAGTGGAAATTGCCCGTGAAAAACCATTGCCATTCAAACCATCAGGTGGTGGCTTTGGTGGTAAAGGCGGCAAAGGTGGCCGTGGCAACCGTGGTCGCGATAACAACCGTCGTGGTGGATACCGTGGCGACCGTAACCGCGATGACCGAGACGGTGGCCGTCGTGACTTCAAACGCAAGTCTAAGAAGAATAGCCGTGACTTCGAAAACCGTGGCAATAAACGCCCACACCGTACCTCAAGCGAAAAGAAAAACGGCTTTGTTATCCGTAACAAGGGTGATAAGTAAGAATTAAAACGCTCTATGAAAATAGAGCGTTTCAGAATGAAGACAAACATCAAAAACGATGTTTGTCTTTTTTATAGTCACACTTAATTCTCCCATAATCCGATAATGTTGAGGTATTGGGATAAAATACCAGGTCTTTCCAACCATCATTATTCTGACGGTATCTTCTTTCGGAGGAGATACCGTTTTTTATTCTTCGGATAAGGAATCTAAAATTTCTTGCTTTACATATCTATTAAATTGATAGATTTCTTCATAGAAGGAGTGTAAAATTTTTGATATAATGTCAAGGATGGATTGACGGACATTGAAATGAAAATTTTAAAAGAATGACAGGTGAGCATTAAAAATATGAAAGTTTGGACAAAAGTCTCTCTACCATCATCCAGGCAGAAATAAAATTATATGAAATAATAGGAGTAACCAATGACCAAAAACTATTCAACACGTGAATTCCGTGAGAAATTATATGATGACCTTCATGTTCGATTAAGAGATACAATGATTTTGATATGTTCGATTTTTATTGCCTCTATCGGACTAAATATGAATTCAACAGCTGTCGTTATTGGAGCCATGCTGATTTCCCCTCTTATGCCCCCGATTGTTGGACTGGGATTCGGTTTAGCTATTTTTGATACGCGTTTAATCAAACAATCTCTAAAGGTTTTATTTACTCAAGTATTGGTCAGTTTGCTTGTCTCGACTCTGTATTTCTGGATTTCTCCCTTATCTTATGCAAGTAGCGAATTGATTGCACGAACCTCTCCAACCATTTGGGATGTTCTCATTGCTATTGCTGGTGGGATAGCAGGAGTAATTGGTTCAAGGAAAAAAGAAGCAAACAATATCGCGCCGGGAGTAGCCATTGCAACAGCTCTGATGCCACCTATCTGTACTGCAGGCTATGGTTTAGCTAATGGAAATGTACGATTTTTATTTGGGGCTCTTTATCTTTTCTTGATCAACTGTGTCTTTATCATGCTAATCAACATTGTTGGAACAAGAATTTTTATGAAAAAATCTTCCTTAAGTTCATTTAAAGAGCTAAACATTAAAATGAGAATTGGGTTGATATCCTTGATTGTATTATTGGTTCTTCCAGCCAGCTATTCAGCAGTTACTCTGACGATAGATCAAGCGCGAAAAGAAGGAATCAAACAGTTTGTAGAAAAAGAGTTCGCCAATCATACGGTCATTAATCAAGTCTACAAGTCAAGGAGCAATGAATTAGTCTTGACGGTTGTTGGAGATTCGATTTCGGAAGAAGAATTAGAAACGATTCATCAAAAACAAGCCTCTTACGGTATTCAATCTGTTAAATTAAAAGTCAATCAAGTCCATAATTCGACAAAATTAGACAGTGAAACGGCCAAGGAATTTTATGAAAACATTGACAAGTATATCGATCAAAAACTCTCTGAAAAAGATTCACAAAAAGATCTCGTAAAAGAAAATGAAGCAGACAAGGATTGAGGATATTGACCTTATCTAACTCATGAAAGCAAATCTTGGGAGGATATCCTATATCCAAAAGTTAGTGGATAGAAAGGATTGTTGATGAGGATACTATTTGTGGTGGATTGACCAATCACTACTGGATCAGGTTAAACAAAATATCAAAAAACACACGGTTATTTTTCCGTGTGTTCTTGTATATAAGCTAGTTTTTTCTCTCGGTTTTTTTTCTTAAAGAGTGCTTCGGCGCTCATGGCTTCAGGCTTGCTGTCAAAGGCTTCTGAGTAGAGGAGTTTAACTGGTAGGCGGGCTCTGGTATACTTGGCACCTTTGCCTGAGTTATGGGTTTTGAGGCGGCGTTCAACGTCTGTGGTGTAGCCTGTATAGAGGGTGCCATCGGCACACTCAACCACATACATATAGGCCTTGCTATCTTTTTCTGTCATCGTTTAGGACTCACCCTTAGTCTTTTTCCCAAAGTAAATCTCAAAGATTTCGTCGGTATAGTCGCCATTTTCCTTGTGCACAAAGAGAGGTGGAAGAATTTTCAACCCATCTGTCGATCCGTCTTTTATGGCTTCAATCAGGAGCATATTTGCCTCACGTCCCATTTTAGGATAGATAAACTGGATGCGTTTAGGTGCTAGATTATATTGGCGCATGGTGTCGATGATATCCAAAAATCGGTCAGGGCGATGCACCATGGCAATGCGTCCATTAGATTTGAGGGCATGACGTGCGACCTGGCAAATTTCCTCTAGATTGGTCGTGATTTCGTGACGGGCCAAGAGGTAGTGCTCGGACAGATTCTTCTTGGACGTTTCTGTCGCCTTAAAGTAGGGAGGGTTACAGAGAATAAGGTCCACCTGAGATCGTGGGGCATGGTCAAGCAAATTTTTTAGGTCGTCATTAACAACAGTCACCTGGTCCTCTAGTTGGTTGAGAGTGACGGAACGTTTGGCCATGTCAGCCAGGCGTTCTTGTAGCTCAACCAAGGTAATTGGTGCCTCAGTGCGTGTACTAGCAAAGAGGCCAACGGCACCATTTCCCGAACAGAGGTCGACGATTAACCCCTTCTTTGGAATTTTTGGGAATCGTGAGAGGAGGACACTGTCGATAGAATAGCTGAAGACCTCCTTGTTTTGTATGATTTTTACATCTGTGGAGAAGAGTTGGTCAATGCGTTCTCCATCTTTTAAAATTGGATTTGTCATAGCTTTTATTGTAACAAAAAACAGCTCCCAAAGGAACTGTTGTGAGTGATTACTCTAGGACACCAAAGGTGTAGCCTTGGTCTTTGAAGTATTCGATGATTTGTGGAAGGGTCTGAACTGTGAGCTCCTTACCAGCAGTGTCGTGCATAAGGACAACCTTAACATGACTCTCAGGGAAATATTTTTGTGAACCATCCAAGTAGGCCATCATGCTTTCAGATGTCGTTGGGCGAACAGAGGCTGGTTCTGCATCACCACAAAGCATGTTCCAGTCAATCCACTGGACACCTTCCTTGGCGAGAGCTTGGTCAGTACTTTCTAGACCTTGCCATGACATATGACCACCAGGATAACGGAAAATTCTTGTCTTGAAGTCTTTACCTAGGATGGCTTGGAAATTAGCCATGGTTTGGTTAACCTCAGAAACAATCTGACTTTGATTAGGAACACGTCCTGGATAAAGGAGATTAAAGTTATGGCTGAGGCTATGGTTGGCAATCGCATGTCCTTCTGTAATTTGGCGTTTGAGGATGTCCGCATTTTCTTGTGTAATGGTGTAACCAATGTGGAAGAATGTGGCGTGAACACCGTATTCTTTCAAAATACTCATGACTTGTGGGGTCAGTGTTGGATCAATCCCATCGTCAAACGTTAAAAAGACTACCTTGTCGTCGATATCCTGAGACTTGCCTCGAATAGTGTTATTCACAGCAGTAACATCGTAAGCATAGTCAGAAGCTGCAATGCTGTGGTTACTACCTTTCTTAAGTTGTGTCTTATCATCTTCTTTAGCTTTTTCTGAAGATGAGCTTGTGCTATTAGCGACTTGTTCAGTCTTTTCAGCCTTGGCTACTTGTTCAGATTTCGTGTTATGGCGTTGGAATAGGACAAAGCCTAGGATAGCCAAAACAGCCAAGTTTGCAATAATGAGGCAAAGATTAAGTGCCTTTCGATTTTTCCCTATAATCTCAATACTTTTTTTCATAGTTACATTATAGCTCAAACTATTAGAAAGTGCCACACCATTTTCAAGACTTTTACAAAGAAATTCGATGAAAAAAGATCTCCTTTTTTTGGTATAATAGTAAAAAACTTGTAGAAAAAGAGGTAAAAACGTGTTTTACGCTTATTTACGTGGGCTTGTTGTCTTCCTTCTTTGGATTATCAATGGTAATGCCCATTACCACAATCGCGATAAATTATTGAACAAGGATGAAAACTATATCTTGGTTGCTCCGCACCGAACTTGGTGGGACCCTGTTTATATGGCTTTTTCAGCCCGTCCTAAGCAGTTTATTTTCATGGCTAAGAAAGAACTCTTCAAGAGCCGTATCTTTGGTTGGTGGATCCGCATGTGTGGCGCCTTCCCAATTGACCGTGAAAATCCTGGTCAAGAAGCTATCAAGTACCCTGTTAACATGCTTAAGAAGAGTAATCGTAGTTTGATTATGTTCCCAAGTGGTAGCCGTCATTCTTCTGATGTTAAGGGTGGGGTTGCGGTTATCGCTAAGATGGCCAAGGTTAAGATTATGCCAGTTGTCTATCAAGGACCTCGTGAGCTCAAGGGGCTCTTGACGGGTGAACGTGTGGATATGAACTATGGTAATCCTATTGATATTTCAGATTTGAAGCGTTTGAATGACGAAAATATTCAAGAGGTTGCTCGTCGTATCCAGTCTGAATTTGATCGTCTTGATGAAGAAGCTTTGAGCTATCAAACAGGCAAAAAACCAAACCCATTGACTTATATTTACCGTGTACCTCTCGGTCTTGTGGCTATCATTGCAGTGCTTTTGACCATGGCTTTCTCATATGTAGCTAGCTTTGTTTGGAACCCTGAAAAACACCGTGCCAAAGAAACGCAGAAATAAGCAAATAACTCTGTCAGACATAGGTCTGATGGAGTTTTTTTACTTTTTGATATATTTTTCAAATTTTTTACGAATAAGAAAGAAAATATATCAATTAAGGAGAATAGCGTGAAGGAAAAGATTCTAGCCTATGTCAAAGATAATCGTCTGTTTGTGAGTGTCATCGCTGTACTGATGGTGATTTTTTGCTTCTTTCTATGGATGACTTGTGGTGCCGGCAACAGCATGGAGGCGGAGACGTCTTATACAGATGTGACAGCTTTGTCAACCTCCTCCTCCAAACAAAGCTCACAGTCTCTTTCTGAGGCGTCTTCCCAGTCAAAGACTGAAGGAAGTGAAAAGGATAAGTCAAAAGTAACGGTAGATGTTAAGGGGGCTGTGGCTAATCCGGGTGTTTATACCTTAAAAGCAAGCGCTAGGGTGACTGATGCCATCAAAGCTGCTGGGGGAATGACTGAGGATGCGGATGCTAAGAGTGTTAATTTAGCTGCAAGCCTGTCAGACGAAGAGGTTATCTATGTGGCAACTAAGGATGAAAACCTTTCTGTTCTTGGTCAATCAGGAACTGGTCAGGTCTCTGACAAAGGAGGGCAAACTAGTGCTAAGGATGGCAAAATTAACTTAAATACAGCGACCTCAGAGGAGTTGCAAACCATTTCTGGGATTGGAGCTAAGCGTGCTGAGGATATCATTGCCTATCGTGAAAGTCATGGAGGTTTTCAATCCGTAGATGACTTGAAAAATGTCTCAGGAATTGGTGATAAAACTTTAGATAAAATCAGAGAGTCCCTCTATGTGGCTTAAAAAAGCTCCCATCAATCTTTTTTCCTTGGCTCTGTTAATAGCTGCTCTTTATTTTACGATTTTTGTCACTAATGTTTATGCTATGGGGGCTTTTGCTTTTCTTTTAGTATGTTTTTTGAAGCATCATTGGAAGAATAAGGCAGCCCTAAAGTTGGTGGGGCTTGTAGGTGGGTTCTTTTTGATTTATTTTTTATTCTTGCATCACAGAGCTAGCATACAAGATAAACAAGCTCCTGCTGAAATCAATCAGGTGACTCTGGTTGCTGATACGCTGTCGGTTAATGGTGAGCAATTATCAGCTATTGGAAAGGCAAAGGGACAAACCTATCAGGTTTTTTACCGACTCAAATCTGAGAAGGAGCAGCATTTTTTTAAGACTACTAGCCAAACCTTGGTATTAAAAGGGAAAATAAAGTTATCCCCAGCAACTGGTCAACGTAATTTTCAAGGGTTTAATTATCAGTCTTATCTAGCCAGTCAAGGTATTTATCGAATGGCTCAGATTGAGCGCTTGGATCATGTGGTGTCTCAAAAAAACACATCTCCCCTAGCTTTTTTCCATCAACTGAGGAGGAGGGCTTTGGTTCATATCCAGACGCACTTTCCTAATCCTATGAGACACTATATGACAGGCCTGCTCTTTGGGTATTTGGATAAGGAGTTTGATGAGCAAAGTCAGCTTTACACAAGCTTAGGTATTATTCATCTATTCGCACTTTCGGGGATGCAAGTGGGCTTTTTTCTGGGATGGTTTCGCTACGGACTCCTACGCTTGGGCCTTCCTAAAGATTATCTATTTATTATCTTGCTGCCTTTTTCCTTATGCTATGGCTTAATGACAGGTTGGACAGCTTCTGTCCTACGTTCCTTGATTCAAAGTTTGTTGGCTGAGTTTGGTATTAAAAAACTGGACAATATGGGAATAACCTTGCTTCTAATGTTTCTCTTTTTACCTCATTTTCTTTTGACAGTGGGAGGTGTTTTAAGTTGTTCCTATGCCTTCTTGTTGTGTTTGTTTGATTTTGAGGAGATGTCATCTCTTAAAAAGTCAATCTGTACGAGCTTGGTATTGAGTCTTGGGATTTTGCCCTTTCTAACTTACTATTATGGGACCTTTCAACCGGTGAGTTTAATTCTGACGGCGATGTTTTCGATAGTCTTTGATAGCTTTCTCTTACCTGTCTTGACGGTCTTCTTTGTCCTTTCAGGGTTGGTAATCTTTTCTCAAATCAACCCACTTTTTGAATGGATGGAGACCTTTTTGACTTGGATACAATCCTGGATAGGCCAGCCTTTGATTCTAGGGAAACCTAGTTTGTTTCAGTTTGGCTTGATGATAGCTGTATTGGTTATGCTCTTTGATTTTTGGAAAAAGCCCCAGTTTAGGATTTGCCTTTTGATGATTTTTGGTCTTTTGATGGTCTGGGTCAAACATCCTTTAACCAATGAGGTGACTATGGTTGACGTTGGTCAGGGAGATAGTATTTTTCTGAGGAGTATGAAAGGCGATACCATTCTAATTGATGTGGGTGGCAGGGTGACTTTCGGCTCAAAGGAAAAATGGCAAGAGGCTAGTCAGACGAGCAATGCGGAGAAAACCTTGATTCCCTACCTACAGGCTAGGGGAGTGTCTCAAATTGACCATCTGGTCCTGACTCATACGGATACAGACCATATTGGTGATTTGGAAGAAGTAGCCAAGCGGTTTAAGATTAAGGAAATCTGTGTCAGTCAAGGAGCTTTGACTAAGCCTAGTTTTGTGAAACGACTTAGGACTTTAAAACGCCCAGTTCGTACTCTAAAGGCTGGAGACAACTTACCCATGATGGGAAGCAAGCTACAGGTTCTTTATCCAAATAAAGTTGGCGACGGTGGTAATAACGATTCGATAGTTCTTTACGGAAAACTATTAGGAAGCAGTTTTCTGTTTACTGGTGATTTGGAAAAAGAAGGTGAGGAGGAACTGATAGCCAGTTATCCCAATTTAAAGGCAAGTATCCTCAAAGCCGGACACCACGGTTCAAAAGGGTCATCGTCTGAAGCGTTTTTGGACCAGTTGCAGCCCTCCCTTGCCCTTGTTTCAGCTGGTGAGAATAATCGCTATAAACATCCAAATGATGAAACTTTGAAGCGTTTTAAGGAACGTCACATTAAGGTTTTACGAACAGACCAGAACGGTGCTATCCGTTTTAAAGGGTGGTTTAAGTGGTCAAGTGAAACTGTCCGATAATTGTTAGCGTTCTTAATTTGTCATGCACCTCAATCTATGGTAGAATGTAAAGGCTAATATTCCAGTATAAGAAAGATTGAACAGTATGCGTAAAATTATCATCAATGGTGGTAAGAAACTTCAGGGAGAAGTTACAGTATCAGGGGCTAAAAATTCAGTTGTTGCATTGATTCCAGCCATCATTTTATCTGATGGAGTGGTTACTCTTGATGGGGTGCCAGCAATCAGCGACGTCGATAACCTTATTGAAATTATAGAAGTAATGGGTGGTTCTGTTAAGCGTGATGGCGAAACACTTGAAATTGATCCACGAGGCGTTAAGGATATGCCAATGCCATTTGGTAAGATTAACAGCCTTCGTGCTTCTTACTATTTCTACGGTAGCTTGCTTGGACGTTACGGTCAAGCAACAGTAGGTTTGCCTGGTGGCTGTGATTTGGGACCACGTCCTATTGACCTTCACCTTAAGGCGTTTGAAGCGATGGGTGCTAGCATTTCCTATGAAGCAGAGTCTATGCGTATTGCGACTGATGCTGGTCAACGCATTAAGGGTGCTCATATCTACATGGATACGGTCAGTGTTGGAGCGACTATCAATACCATGTTGGCAGCGGCTAAGGCTGACGGTCGTACGGTTATTGAAAATGCGGCGCGTGAACCTGAGATTATTGATGTAGCAACTCTTCTTAACAATATGGGCGCGCGTGTACGTGGCGCTGGTACAGAAGTCATCACGATTGACGGTGTAGAAAGCTTACATGGCACTCGTCACCAGGTTATTCCAGACCGTATTGAAGCGGGTTCTTACATTGCTATGGCCGCGGCTATCGGTAAGGGAATTAAGGTTAAAAATGTTCTTTATGAACACCTTGAAAGTTTTATTGCTAAACTTGAAGCAATGGGTGTTCGTATGACCGTTGAAGAAGATGCCATCTTTGTTGAAGAGCAAGGTGATTTAAAACCTGTTGATATTAAGACATCGCCTTATCCAGGTTTTGCGACGGATTTACAACAACCGATGACACCTTTGTTACTGAAAGCAAGTGGTCGAGGAAAAATCATAGATACAATTTATGAAAAGCGTGTGAACCACGTTCCTGAATTGGCTCGTATGGGTGCTGATATTCAAGTACTCGGTGGACAGATTGTTTACAACGGTCCAACGCAACTTTCAGGTGCACCAGTAAAAGCTAGTGATTTGCGTGCAGGTGCGGCACTTGTTACAGCGGGTCTTATGGCAGAAGGTCAAACTGAAATTACCAATATTGAGTTTATCCTTCGCGGGTATTCAAATATCATTGAGAAACTTTCTGACCTTGGTGCAGATATTCGTTTGATTGAAGATTAAGTCTAAGGTTCAACCCCTAGTGGTTGAGCCTTTTTCCATTTCTAAAACTGTGTTATAATACTATCATGGATATTTGGACTAGTCTGGGTGCTTTTGCCTTTTTTGAGTCGGAGCGCCTTTCTTTTAGACCACTCATCTTTTTGGATCGTTTTGATTTACATGAAATTGTATCAAATCCTCAGAATCTACAATTTTTCTTTCCTGCCACTCAAACACAGCATGAAACGGATTGCCTTTTGGTTCATTATTTCATGAAGGAGCCTCTAGGTGTATGGGCGATTGTAGATAAAGAGTTAGATAAGGTGATTGGCGTTGTTCGTTTTGAAAAGATAGATGCCCAGAAACGGACTGCAGAGCTTGGCTATTTTCTGAATGCCTCTTACTGGGGCAGAGGTCTAATGACTGAGGCGGTTACCTGTCTGTCAGATTTGGCTTTGACAGCTATGGGAATGGACCGTATTATTCTTATTGCCCATTTGGAAAATAAGGCATCGATTCGTGTAGCGGAAAAATCAGGCTTTAAACTTGTGTCCCGCTTTAAGGGAGCAGACCGATACACTCGTACCATGCGTGATTATCTCCGCTTTGAGAAGGAGGAGAACTGTGAGTAAACATCAAGAAATTCTAGATTATCTTGAGGCCTTGCCTATCGGTAAGCGTGTTAGTGTGCGTAGTATTTCGAATCACTTACAGGTTTCTGATGGAACTGCCTATCGAGCCATTAAAGAAGCTGAAAATCGAGGGTTGGTTGAGACTCGTCCTCGGAGTGGGACGGTTCGAATTGAAAAGAAAGTCCAAGTTCGCCTTGACAGGCTGACCTTTGCGGAGATTGCAGAGATTACAGAGTCTGAGGTTATCTCTGGTCATGAAGGTCTGGAACGTGTCTTCAGTAAGTTCTATATTGGAGCCATGACTATTGAGAATATCACCCGTTATTTAACCAAGGGAGACCTTCTTATTGTTGGGGACCGTGAGGATATTCAATTGCTTGCCCTAGAACACAATAATGCTA
>OIZF01000999.1_pt1 | contig 17835 bp, 19 predicted proteins | sample 1588471 | NCBI WGS metagenome assembly OIZF01 (sample SAMN03283279) | human gut metagenome | biome: human-associated habitat; material: feces | host: Homo sapiens | place: Peru | collected 2012
CTGCTGGCAGTCTTTCTCTACTACATAATACTTCAAGTGGTAGAGCTTAGAGTGCTCGTCCTTATAGATTACCTCCTCGTCAGAGAGTGCAGTCTGAGCCTTAGGATCCCAGTTGACCATGCGCACACCACGATAGATGAGACCTTTCTTGTAAAGATCGCAGAATACGTGGATGACGGCGCGAGAACGGGTCTCGTCCATAGTGAATGCTGTGCGATCCCAATCGCAGCTGGCACCGAGTTTGCGGAGCTGTTTCAGGATAATGCCACCATGCTCGTGAGTCCAGTCCCAAGCGTGCTTGAGGAACTCCTCGCGAGTAAGGTCAGTCTTCTTGATGCCCTGCTGAGCGAGGCGGTTGACTACCTTAGCCTCGGTAGCGATACTGGCATGGTCTGTACCTGGTACCCAACAAGCGTTCTTACCTTCCATGCGTGCACGGCGAACGAGAATATCCTGGATAGTATTGTTGAGCATGTGTCCCATGTGAAGCACACCAGTAACGTTTGGTGGAGGGATAACCACTGTATAAGGTTCACGACCATCTGGCTTAGAGCTGAAAAGCTTGTTGTCGAGCCAGTACTGATACCATTTACTTTCCACTGCTTGTGGATCGTATTTACTTGCTAATTCCATTGCTTATATCTAATTTTTATTCTTTTTCTTTCTTTTTCCTTAAAAAACGGTGCAAAGATACTACTTTTTGGGCGAAAAACACTATCTTTGCATCAAAATTATTAATTTTTGCACAAAACGATGGTTAGTAATGCAGTAATAGAAGTTTCAGAGCAAGATAGAAGAAAACAGTTAGCCGGTTTTCTCTATGATATGGCGAAGCTGATGTTCAGTGGCGTCGCTGTTGGTGGTTTGTCGCCCCTGTTCACAGGTAAGGACTTGGGTGACATCAATATTGCGTGTGTAATAGTTGGCTTTATTTGTGGGTGTACGCTTGCTTATATTGCCAATGAATTGTTAAAAATTAAAGAGTAAGAATATGAATTGGGATATTATGGGAGCTTGGTTTCTCTTCAATGTAATGATGTGTGTGGCTGCTGTTTCTTTCGCCATTTTCCTTAATACGAAAGCGGGAAAGAAGTGGAAGAAGAATCTTTAAGAAATGGAAGCATATTTGTTTTTTAATGTAATGATGTTTGTGTTTGCATTGTCTTTTGCCATTTTCCTCAACACGAAGGCAGGCAAGAAATGGAAAGATAATCTTTAATGAGAGGTTACAATCATGCATACGAAAGAAGAAAAGTTAGCGGCGTTCAGTCGCTTGTTGGATGTGCAGGACCGTTTGCGCCTGCAGTGTCCATGGGATAAGAAACAGACATTCGAGAGTCTTCGCCCGAATACAATCGAGGAGACTTTCGAACTCTGTGATGCACTGATGAAACGCGATTATAAAGATATCAAGAAAGAGTTGGGTGATGTTTTGGAGCATGTGATGTTCTACAGTATCATCGGACGAGAAGATGGTGAGTTTGATATCTGCGATGTTTGCAATCAGGAAGCAGATAAACTGATGTTCCGTCATCCATTTATCAATTGGAACGAGGAAGGAGAATGGAGCGTATCCAATCCTGATATGTATATCAACGAAAATGGACAGGTGGTTTATAAAGAAGAAAAATGTGAGTCTGAGGATTCAGCTTCTGATGATGACCAGAACTCTTTGGTAAAGGCGGGTTCAGTCAAACCTAAAACATCAACTGCTGTTGAGAAAACCTGGGAACAGATTAAGCAGCAGGAGAAGGATGGAAATGAAAGAGTGCTTAGCGGTGTTCCTAATGCCTTGCCTTCTCTTATTAAAGCTTATCGCATACAGGACAAGGCAAGAAATGTAGGTTTTGATTGGAAAAACAAAGAGGATGTTTGGGATAAGGTTCAGGAGGAACTTGATGAATTGAAAATAGAATTGGCAAAGGAAGATAAGGAAAATTCTACAAAGGAATTAGGTGATTTCCTTTTTTCTGTGATCAATGCAGCCCGTCTCTATAAACTGAATCCCGATAATGCACTTGAACATACCAATCAGAAATTCATTCGTCGCTTTAATTATGTGGAAGATCATACCTTAAAGAAAGGAAAAAATCTGAAGGATATTTCATTGGAAGAAATGGATCAACTTTGGAATGAAGCTAAATCTTTAGAGAAAAATGAAGGCCAATTTAAAGAGGAGAATAAAGACTGATTAAGATAAGAGTGATATAAATCTATAGATATGAGTGATATAAATAAGAGTAATGGTAAATCTATAGAAACGAATGGTTTTGATTTTTGATAACATTCGGAATATAGATCATCCTGCGATTATTGGTTATCCTGCGATTATAGACAATATCGCGAATATTGATAAAAATAAATAATAAGGAGATTTAAATATGAAGAAATTATTTTTTATAACAATAGCTGTGGTAAGCCTGTTTATTGTTAACAGTTGTAAGGAACGTAAAACGTCCAATGTCATTTCTGTTGTTGATTCAGCAGATGTTGATGTTCCGGACTCGACAATATATGGTATTTGCGGTGACGGCACCACAATGCATAATCTTCAATTGATAACAGATGCTGGAGATACCATGAATGTTTTTATTGATGATGAAGAACCTAACATCGTGAAAGGTGGTTTGTTGGCAGGTGACAGAATCGCTTTGATATTGAATGGTCAAAAAAATGAAGAACTGGGCGATGTGGCTGCTAAGCAGGTGATTAATCTGACTTCACTTCTCGGAAAGTGGACGAGTCTGGATAAGAATTTTGAGATTATTGAAGGCGGTGAGGTCAAGAATCATGTGAAGGCAGAACAGAATCCTTGGACATCATGGAAGATTCTCAATGGTAAGTTGTTGCTCAACAAGGATACTTTCATGATTGATGAATTAGGCCCTGACAGTATGTATTTGGAAAATAATGCTGGAATCTTTACTTTCAAGCGTCAAGTATAATATATTTCCAAGCGTTGGATATAAGTTTCTTGTAAGAGGAAAATAATTAACGTTATAGATAACTTTTAATGGAACCTTTTAGAATTCATATATTAGGGTGTGGCAGTGCATTGCCCACCCTTAAACATTATCCTACTTCGCAAATTATTGAATTGCGAGGAAAGGCTTTTATGATAGATTGTGGTGAGGGCGCACAGATACAATTCAGGCGCTCCCGCATTCATTTTGGGAAGATTAATGCCATCTTCATTTCTCATCTCCATGGTGACCATTGCTTTGGCTTGCTCGGATTACTTTCTACCTTTGGAATGTTAGGTCGAACCTCTTCTTTAAAAGTCTATGCGCCAAAAGAATATGAGAGTTTGTTTAAACAACAGTTAGATTTCTTTATGACGGGTATGGAATATAAAATCGAGTTTGTTCCCGTTGATACCAAGGTGTCTGAAATTATCTATGAAGACAAGTCTCTTACGGTAGAAACAATTCCACTTCAGCATCGCGTTCCTTGCTGTGGATTTCTGTTCCGCGAGAAGGCTACATTGCCCCATATCCGACGTGACATGATTGACTATTATGAGATACCGGTAAGTCAGATTAATAATATCAAGTTAGGAAAAGATTGGATAACATCGGATGGAAAGGTTATTGACAATAGCCAATTGGTTACTCCAGCAGAAACGCCAAGGAGTTATGCCTATTGTAGTGATACAAAGTATATGCCAGAGCTTTATAAAAAAATACAGGATGTAACGGTACTTTATCATGAGAGTACTTATGCTTCGGAGAATGAGGATAGAGCCAAACTTTATTATCATTCCACAGCGAAGCAGGCTGCTCTTGTAGCTAAAGCAGCCAATGTTGGTAAACTTCTTTTAGGCCATTATAGTGCAAGATATAATTGTGAAGCCGTTTTGCTCAATGAGGCAAAAGCCGTTTTCCCTCATAGTTTTTTAACTCAGGAAGGGGATGTTGTAGAAATTTAAATGGACTACAAAAAAGAAATTTGCAAAAAAATATAAATCTGATGCAAGATTTTCATATTTTTCAGTTTTTTTAGATAAAAGGCTATGAGTTTAAGACCACCCGGTTGTGGTAACTTGTTGTTAAAGAATGAAATCAGAAAAGGAATTATTGGATGACATCAAAAAGGGCGACAGGAGTGCGTTGCATCAACTGTATAGCCGATATGTGGGATATGCCATGGCTGTAGGGCTGAGGTATGTCCCTGATCGTGATGATCTCAATGATGTCATTCAGGATAGTTTCGTGAAGATTCTTTCTTCTGTCAACAGGTTTGAATACAGGGGTGAGGGATCGTTGAAGGGATGGATTCTTAGGATTGTTTCTAACGAGGCAATCAATTTCATCAAACAGAAAACGAAATTTTCTTTTGTTGATGAGTTCCCAGATGAGATAGAAGAACAAGAACCAGACGTCGATAAAGTGCCACCGCAAGTTCTGAATCAGATGATCAGTGAGTTGCCTGATGGTTATAGAATGGTTTTGAATCTCTATGTCTTTGAACAAAAGAGTCACAAGGAGATTGCAGAGATGCTTGATATCAAGGAATCAACTTCTGCTTCTCAGTATTTGAGAGCCAAGAAACTTTTAGCGAGCAAAATTAATAATTATCTAAAGAATAAGGAATATGAATAACGATTGGACAGACAGACTACGCGACCGGATGGCAGACTATGAAATGCCAGTCGGAGATGAGTTGTGGGCTAACATAGAACAATCGTTAGCTCAAGATGAGGTATTTGCGAATAAAAACGACCATAGCAATCATGGTGTCGCTCGCTCTATTGTGATGCGTCGTTTCTCTATAGCTGCATCAATAGCAGCCCTTCTTGCTGGTAGTGCCTATGTGTATTTCCATCCGTGGAATGAAGTTGCAGAAAATGAAGTTGCTGCTATATTTGACAAAGGTCCCAAAACTTTCATTGATAAAAGGAAGATAACAGTCCCTAAAGATAGTCAGGCAGCAATCTCTGATAATAGTCAGAAATCAATCTCTGATAATGGTCAAAATGTGATGTCTAAAGATGGACTGCAAACTTTGTCTGGAGGCGGACAGACAAGGAACAACATTCTTGCTCAATCTAATTCTGTAGAATTAGTAAGTTCTGAATCTGCTTTGTCTTTAGATTTAGATACTCAGAGTGCTGCCCGTTCTGTAAATGAAAAATCAGAAACGGTTCCTTCATCCCGTTCTTCTCGGAAAGTAAACTCTCTAATAACTTCAGAAGGTGATGTAATGTCTTCTGCTCAGAACGGAAGAAGGACTGTTTTGGCACAAAGCAGTATGGATGAAGAACTGGGACGTAAAGACAAACATCATCGTGGTGGCTTGAAACTCCAGTTGTACGGCGAGAATGGATTTATAGGGAAGACATCGGGGGGCAATAGTCCTGTATTGATGAGCTCTATGCCTTCTTCTGATCCTGTTTATTATGATAAAAATATCAAGATTGCCAATTTCTTTGATGAAAGATATATGGCTATGATTCCAACTTCGGATCTCTACGAAGAGACAAAGCATCATCAACCGATATCTGTAGGTATGCAGGTGGGCTTTCATCTTCTTCCCAAGTTGAAACTCTCTACGGGGCTGGTTTATACCAAAGTCAGTTCGGATTTCATCAGTGGAGTTTCTGATACCCGTACAGTATCTACCCAAGATCTCCATTATATTGGAATACCGCTCAATTTGAGTTATTTTGTATGGGAATATAAAGGCTTGCATACTTACGTGACAGCAGGTGGCGAAGGAGCTGTAAATATTAAGAATCATACCGAAACGGATGGAGAAGTAAAAGAAAGCAAACGTGATAAGATGCAATGGTCAACAAATGCATCTGTTGGTATCCAGTATGATTTTATTCCTCAATTGGGAGTTTATGTGGAGCCTGGAATGAAATATTACTTTGATAATGGAAGTCAGATTGAAAATATCTTCAAAGATAAAAAGTTGAATTTCAATATCCAGTTCGGTCTCCGATTCAATATTGGGAAATAATAAAGTTAATTATAAAAGAGAGGGTGTGCCATAAGCCATGACACACCCTTTTTCTATCTGTATTTTCCTACAATAAATGTTAAAACATGCCCTTCTCGATGACACTCCCGTTTTCTACAAATACTCTTATAATTTCCCTTCTCTGCCTGGGTATATTTTTCTCCCTGCCCACGCAAGAATTTTTCCGTGGGCAGGGAAAAATAAAAGTGGGTACAGGGACGGAAATTAAAAAAAGGTGTGTCATAAGCTATGACACACCCTCTCTTTTTTATATGATTTTTCTGATTTAGTTCTTGAAACTGTGGATAGGAGCAGGAATGCGACCTAAACGGTTGACAAATGCTTCACAACTGAAAGAGTTGACAGGCATGATAGGTGCATGACCCAGCAAACCGCCAAAGTCAACATTGTCGCCAACCTTCATTCCTACAACAGGAATAACGCGGACTGCAGTTGTCTTCTGATTGATCATACCGATAGCTGCCTCGTCAGCAATCACACCAGAAATGGTTGTTGCAGGAGTATCGCCAGGAATTGCAATCATATCAAGACCTACAGAGCAAACACAGGTCATAGCTTCCAATTTCTCGATAGTCAGAGCACCTGCCTCTACAGCATCAATCATACCCTGGTCTTCACTTACAGGAATGAAAGCACCACTCAGACCACCTACGTATGATGAAGCCATGATGCCACCCTTCTTTACCTGGTCATTCAACAAAGCCAAAGCAGCAGTTGTACCAGGAGCTCCTGGATGTTCCAAACCGATTTCCTTAAGAATATCAGCCACACTGTCGCCGATAGCAGGAGTAGGAGCCAGAGATAAGTCGATGATGCCGAATGGGATATTCAGACGAGCAGAAGCCTCTTTAGCCACCAACTGACCTACACGTGTAATCTTGAAAGCTGTACGTTTGATGGTCTCGCACAAAACCTCGAAACTTTCACCGCGAACACTTTCCAGTGCATATTTTACAACACCAGGACCGCTGACACCAACGCTGATGACAGCATCAGCTTCGCTAACACCATGGAAAGCACCAGCCATAAACGGATTATCGTCAGGTGCATTGCATAAAACAACCAACTTAGCACAACCTAATGAACCCTTGTCCTTGGTTGCTTCAGCAGTATCCTTGATGATTTGTCCCATCAGGCGGACAGCATCCATGTTGATACCCGTCTTTGTAGAACCTACATTGATAGAACTGCAGATAAAATCAGTCTGCGCCAGAGCCTGTGGAATAGAACGAATCAGGAGTTCATCGCTCTTGCTCATACCCTTGCTTACGATGGCAGAGTAACCACCCAGGAAGTTTACACCGAGTTCCTTGGCACATTTGTCAAGCGTCTTGGCTATCTTCACATAGTCGTCTGTAGTCTTGCATGCAGAACCGCCTACGAGTGAAATAGGAGTAATGGAGATTCTCTTGTTGACGATAGGAATACCAAATTCCTTAGAGATATCTTCGCCTGTTTTTACCAGATTTTTGGCCAGGCGAGTTATTTTATTGTATATGTTCTGACAGAGCACGTCTACATCTGTTGCAGCACAATCCAACAGGTTGATACCCATTGTGATGGTACGAACGTCGAGATTTTCCTGCTCAATCATCTTGTTGGTTTCGATAACCTCAGATATGTTGATCATAATTGTATTTTTATCTATATATATAATAATGTGTCAAACTGATACTCTGAATGAATATCAGGATTGATTAGATACGGTGCATCATATCAAAAATTTCCTCACGCTGGGTTTTGATCTGTACACCCATGCCTTTACCAATCTCAGCAAGTTCATCAGCCACATTCTCAAAAGACTTCTTCATCTTACCCATGTCAACAATCATCATCATGTTGAAATACTCCTGAACGATGGTCTGTGAGATATCTAGAATGTTGATGTCATTCTCTGCCAAATAGGTACAAACCTTTGCAATGATACCCACAGTATCTTTGCCCACTACTGTAATAATTGTTCTGTTCATGATCAAATCTATTTGTTTTTGGTAATTATTTTGTCTGCAAAATTAACACTTTATTATCGAACTGCCAAATAAATATTCAAAAAGTTATTGTTTTTAATGGAAAGAATATTCTTTTTGCAGTAATTTCCCTGTTTCTTATTTGGTTCCGAAATACAGGAAGAGCATACCTAAGAGCACCAAAAGCAGGTCGACAAACTTTGCTTTGAGGTTCTTTTCGTGGAAAATGGCGGCTCCAAAGAGGAAGCTGACGATGACACTTCCGCGTCTCACCATACTCACGATACTGATCATGGCTCCTGGCAAACTCAATGCATAGAAATAGACGAAGTCTGCTGCGCTCAAGAAGATACTGATGAATACGATAGACCAGTGCCAGTGGAATGGGGTGGTACTGTTTTTCTTAGGCCACCAGATCATGAGCATCATCGCTCCCATGAGGAAGAATTGATAGATATTGTACCAGCTCTGTACAATCATTCTGTCCAGTCCTACGCCACCATTCTCTGGAGGAGCCATGAGATATTTGTCGTACAGACCGCTGATCGCTCCTAATATGGCAGCCAAGACGATGAAGTAGATCCACTTGTCATGCTTGAAGTCGATTCCTTCTTTCTTTCCGCTTTTGCTGAGCATGGCGAAAGAGACGATGGCCAAGATCACACCGATCCACTGATATAGGTTCAATACCTCACCATATACAATCAGTGCACCTACAAGTGTCATCACCGGTCTTGTGGCGTTGATAGGTCCTACAATGGTAAGAGGCAGGTGCTTCATGCCGAAATAGCCGAATGTCCAACTGCTCAGTACAATCATACTCTTCAGTACAATATATTTATGAACTTCCCATCCGCCTTCAGCTACATGAAAAATCGTTCCGTCCAGCTGAGTTCCTGTATAGCTCATTATGATGAACGGAATGAAAATGAGCGATGAAAATAGGGTGTTCAGAAAGAGCACCGGAATCACCGCGTTACCAGAAAGAGCCTTTTTCTTGAAGGCATCATAGAATCCCAGCAGTGTGGCTGAGAGAAATGCTAATACTAACCACATAAATTTTAATCTTATTACCTTTTATTTACCTATTGTTTTTTCTAATATTTTAATTTACTTTTTCTGAAGTCCAGAATTTCTATAGTCCTGGATTCCTGAAGTACTTGGTTTCTCAGTTCCAGATTCCTTCACTTCTTGATTCCTCTAGTCCTTGAATCCTCCAGGTCTGATATTCTCCAAGTGTTTATTTCTCCTCCAGTTCCTTCTGCAGTCTCAGTATCTCATCTCTGTATTGCGCAGCTTGCAAGAAGTCGAGTTCCTTGGCAGCCTGTTTCATCAGGGCAGTCGTGTTTTCAATACTCTTGACGAGTTCCTCCTTACTCATACTGCGTACGATAGGATCGGCAGCAAAAGCGCCTCCTTCCGGTTCGACATATACCCGTCTGTTTTTCTTCTTGCCGTCACCGATGCGATAGTTATCTTCCTTGTCGGCAGATGTTGGGAGTGCAGAGGTAATTGCCTTCTCTATCTGTTTAGGTGTGATACCATGATCGGCATTGTACTGCAACTGGATACTTCTTCTGCGGGCAGTTTCATCGATGGTACGCTGCATGCTCTCTGTGATGTTGTCTGCATACATGATTACCTTTCCATTGACGTTTCTTGCCGCTCTACCGGCAGTCTGTGTGAGTGAACGGTGACTTCTCAGGAAACCTTCCTTGTCGGCATCGAGAATAGCTACCAATGAAACCTCAGGCAGGTCAAGTCCCTCACGTAAGAGATTGACGCCCACCAGTACGTCGTAAATACCAGCTCGCAGGTCGTTCATGATTTTCACACGGTCAAGCGTAGCCACATCACTGTGGATATAGGCAGCTTTCACATTATGATTTAGCAAGAACTCAGTCAATTCCTCAGCCATTCTCTTGGTCAGGGTCGTGATCAGTACTCGCTCGTTTCTTTGTGTCCTGGTCAATATCTCATCCAGCAGGTCGTCTATCTGATTTTCACTTGGTCTTACTTCTATTTCAGGATCCAACAGTCCCGTCGGTCTAATCAACTGTTCTACCACAATACCCTCAGCCTCTCTGAGTTCATAGTCGGCAGGTGTGGCACTTACGTAGATCGCCTGATGGATCATACTGTGGAATTCTTCAAAGGTCAGCGGTCTGTTGTCAAAAGCAGCAGGAAGTCTAAAACCGTATTCCACGAGATTCTTCTTTCTGGCTCTATCACCTCCGTACATCGCACCTATCTGTGGGATGCTGACATGACTCTCATCCACCACAAGCAGGAAATCTTTCGGGAAGAAGTCCAGCAGACAGTATGGGCGTTCGCCAGCCTGTCGTCCGTCGAAATATCTGGAGTAGTTTTCGATACCCGAACAGTGACCTAATTCCTTGATCATTTCCATATCGTATTCCACTCTTTCCTTGATTCGCTGTGCCTTGATTCCATCGCCGATACTCTTGAAGAACTCTTCCTGCTTCACCAGGTCGTCCTGTATCATGCGGATAGCCTGTTCTGTCTGTTCTTTGGTTGTCACAAACAGATTGGCAGGATAAATCTCATATCGGTCGAATGATTCTATGCGATGATAGGTGAGAGAATCTACTTCCTCGATACTGTCGATTTCGTCATCCCACCAGGTAACTCTCAGCACATGGTCACTGTATGCCATGAAGATATCCACCGTTTCACCCTTCACCCTGAAGTTGCCTCGCTGCAGTTCAATGTCGTTTCTTACATACAGCGCATCAACCAGTTGCCGCAGGAATACATTGCGGTCCAGTATCTGTCCTTTCTTTATCTTGATGATATTTTCCTGCATGGCAGTAGGTCCACCCATACCATAGATACAGGAAACAGAGGAAACCACGATGACATCCTTTCTACCTGATAATAGAGCAGAAACGGCTCCGAGTCGCAACTTGTCTATTTCTTCGTTGATGGCAAGATCCTTCTCTATGTAGGTGTCCGTAGTAGGAAGATAAGCTTCTGGCTGATAATAGTCGTAGTAGGAGACATAGTATTCCACTGCGTTTTCAGGGAAGAAGCCCTTCATTTCCTGATACAACTGTGCAGCCAGAGTCTTGTTGTGACTCAGGATGAGGGTCGGCTTTCCCACGTTGGCAATGACATTGGCTACGGTGAAGGTTTTTCCCGAACCGGTGACGCCTAAAAGAACCTGTGCAGGATCTCCTTGCTCCACACCCTCAGTGAGTTGCCTGATTGCCTGTGGCTGATCGCCGGTAGGCTGGTATTTGGAAGTTATCTTGAATTCCATATCTGTTGATTTCAAAAATCAGTTTGTTGACAAGTATTGAGACACGAAGTCTTAATAAAATTAAATTATCGGTTGCAAAATTACAAAAAAAATCGCATAATTAGTTATAAAGAATGATAAAATGCGAAAAAGTGTATTTTTTTCTTTGTAGATAGCTATTTTATAGTTAACTTTGCATCACAAAACGTGATTATAATGAAAAAAACAATTCTTATATCAGCTTGTTTTGCGCTTCTGATGTCAAGTTGTGCAAATCAGTTTAACCAGGTTTATAAGTCTCAGGATTATAACTTGAAATATGAGTATGCCAAGCAGTATTTTGCTTCTGGCAAGTATTCTCGTGCAGCTACTCTTCTGAATGACTTGATTACTATCAAGAAGGGATCTACAGAGGCAGAGGAGAGTCTATATATGCTCGCCATGTGTGAGTTTGAGATGAAAGACTATGAGACAGCAGCAGAATATTTCCGCAAATATGTTTCCAGTTATCCTAAGGGTATCTATGCAGAGCAAGCTAAGTTCTTTGTAGGCGAAAGTCTGTATATGAATGCTCCAGAACCACGTCTTGACCAGAGTACTACGATTACAGCAATCAGTGCTTTTCAGGAGTATCTCGATGTATATCCTGATGCCCGTCTGAAGAATTTGGCTACCAGTCGTCTTTTCGCTTTGCAGGATCTTCTGGTGGAGAAGGAATATAAGAATGCGAAGCTTTATTATGATTTGGGCAGTTTTTTCGGTAACTGTCTGGGCGAGGGTAACAACTATCAGGCATGTATCGTAACAGCTCAGAATGCGTTGAAGGATTATCCTTATAGCAATAAGCGTGAAGCATTTGCCACACTGATTATGAAAGGCAAGTTTGAACTGGCCAAGATGAGTGTGGAGGAGAAGCAGCTGGAGCGTTATCAGGATGCTGAGGATGAGTGCTACGGCTTCATCAATGAGTATCCAGATTCAAAGGAACGTGCCAATGCTGAAAAGATGATTGCGAAATGCAAGGAATTCGAAAAAGAACATCCAGAGGATGCATTGGAAAAATTGAGTTCCGGCAATTCCAATCAGTAAAGTTTCTTTTGGGATTTAGCTGTTGCAAGAATCTGTCTGAAGAGAATTGAATAATCTTTCTGAATGGATTTAGAGAACATTATAAAAATAGTTTGAAGAATCTGCAGATTTATAGAATCTTCCAGAACAAGTATAATTTATTGAATTTCTCAAAAATAAGAATAATAAGAATCAATCAAAATAGATATTAAATAAAGGTATTATTATGGATTACAAAAAAACAAAAGCTCCAACAAACACCGTGACTCGTAATATCATGGATCTCTGTGATGACACAAACAATATCTACGAGAGTGTAGCAATCATCGCTAAGCGTGCGAATCAGATTTCTCTTGATATTAAGCAGGAATTGAACAAGAAGCTCCAGGAGTTTGCTTCTTATAACGACTCTTTGGAAGAGGTATTCGAGAACCGTGAGCAGATTGAAATCTCTCGCTATTATGAGAAGCTCCCTAAGCCATCTCTCTTGGCTACTCAGGAGTTTGTAGATAAGAATATCTACTGGCGTGACCCAACAAGAGAGCACGCTCCTGTTGACAGATATTAATCTGATTACTGACTCTATATCATATATAATGCAGATTCTGCAAATATATAATTCAATGTTATATAGTTAAGGTATTCTGCTTCTTTATGTGGTGTTTCTCCTTTTAATGAGGTGCTTCCCTTTTTATTGAGGAGTTCTGCCTTTTAATGTGGAGTTCCGTCTCTATTATGTAATTTTAGGAATATAATTATAATTTAGGGATCTCAATTATATAGAAATGTAGGGTAGTGATTATATAATCATGTAGGAATATAACAAGATTATGATACAGCGTAAACAAACATTGTTTCTTCTGGTCGCAGTCATTGCCTGTGTGATCTGCCTGTTTGTACCTGTGGCTTCAGTGATGCCACAAGGTATGGGCAATCCGATGTCAGTACACTGTCTGGGCATTAGTGGCGAAGAGGGAATCCGTTTTGATGCAAGCTGTTTGCCACTGTTTCTTCTTTGCTCCGTTTCAGCATTGATGTCTCTGGCAACAGTATTCCTGTTCAAGAACCGTAAGTTGCAGATCAATCTCTGTTCTATCAACCTGCTTTTCAATGTACTCTGGTACGTAGATTATGCAGTGATCTTCTTCGGACTTGTAGGATTAGAAAAAGTATCCGGCGATTTGACATTCCATTGGGGTGCAGTAATGCCTCTTATATCACTTGTCTTTGTGCTTTTAGCACGCAAGGGAGTCAGTGATGATGAGAAATTGGTACGTGCAGCCGATAGAATTCGTTAATGCAACCCGTAGAATACGTTAAAAATAATTATAAAATCAACTTGAAATTTGTGGGAATCAAATAAAAGTTGTAATTTTGCACCCGCTGTCACGAGATGGCAGCATAAAATTCAAACCTCAAATTAAAAAATTAGATTAAAAAATGGCAACAAAAATCAGATTGCAGCGCGGCGGTCGTAAGAGCTATGCTTTCTACAGCATCGTAATCGCTGACGTTAGAGCACCACGTGATGGTAAATTTACTGAGAAGATTGGTACTTTCAACCCTAACACCAATCCTGCTACTGTAGATTTGAATTTCGATCGTGCCCTCTACTGGGTAGAGACAGGTGCACAGCCAACAGACACAGTACGTAACATCCTCAAGGGCGAGGGCGTTTACTTGATGAAGCACCTCCGTGGTGGCGTTAAGAAGGGCGCATTCGACGAGGCTGAGGCTCAGAAGCGTTTCGACGCTTGGAAGAACGGCGCAGACCAGAAGGTTTCTGCAGTTCGTGACGCTGAGGCAAAGGCTAAGAAGGAAGCTGCTGCTAAGGAGCTCGAGGCTGAGAAGAAGATGAATGAAGCAATCGCAAAGAAGGTAGCTGACAAGAAGGCTGCTCAGGCTGCTGCTCAGGCAGAGGCTGAGGCTGCTGCAACTGCTGAGGAAACTCCAGCAGAGGACGCTCCTGCAGAGGCTTAATCTTCTTGAAGATTTAAAGTATAAAGGTCGGTTTCTCTTTTTGAGGTCCGACCTTTTTTATTAAACTTACCCCATTGGGGATTTTTTTGGAAATAATAGATTCTGGATGATAGATTCTCAAAAAGAATAATAAATTCTTCATAATAAGGATATTTATATTCTCATAATGAGGATATTTACATTTTCAAAAGAATGAATTCTTTAAAAGTAGATTCTGTAATCAAGATTCTGTAATATAGATTCTGTAATGATATCGGTTGAAAATCTTAAAGTTGAGTTTGGCGTTAAACCTCTTTTTCATGATGTCAGTTTTGTCATCAATGATAGAGATCGCATAGCGCTCGTCGGCAAAAACGGTGCTGGAAAATCTACCATGCTCAAAATCCTGTGTGGTTTGCAGAAACCTACTGACGGTGTTGTGGCGATTCCAAACGATACCACTATCGGATATCTGCCTCAGGTCATGAAACTTCAGGACGATACGACGGTCAAGGAAGAAACCCGAAAGGCCTTTGCTCATAATACGGAGATGAAGGCACGTCTTGATAAGATGCAGCAGGAGATGGCTGACCGTACCGACTACGAGAGTGATGAATATGCGCAACTCGTGGAGAAGTTCTCTCAGGAACATGAACGCTACATGATGATGGGAGGTGAAAACTATGAGGCTGAAATCGAGCGTACCTTGACAGGTCTCGGATTTGTGCGAGAGGATTTTGAACGTCCTACCAGAGAGTTTTCCGGTGGATGGCGTATGCGTATTGAATTGGCGAAAATCCTGTTGCAGAAACCTGATGTCCTCTTGCTCGATGAGCCTACCAACCATCTTGATATCGAAAGTATCCAGTGGTTGGAACAGTTTCTTGCTCAAAGTGCCAAGGCGGTAGTACTCGTGAGCCACGACCGTGCGTTTATCAATAATGTTACCAATCGTACGTTGGAGATTACCTGCGGAAGGGTAGAGGACTACAAAGTGAAATACGATGAGTATATCGTCCTTCGTCAGGAACGTCGTGAACAGCAGTTGAGGGCTTACGAGAACCAACAGAAGGAAATCGCTGATATTAAGGACTTTATAGAGCGATTCCGATATAAACCTACCAAGGCAGTACAGGTGCAGAGTCGCATCAAGCAGTTGGAGAAAATTGTGCCGATCGAGGTGGATGAGGTGGATAACAAACAGATGCATCTCAAGTTCCCTCCTTGTCTGCGAAGCGGTGATTATCCGGTTATCTGTGATGAGGTACGCAAGGATTATGGAGAGCATACGGTTTTCGATCACGTCACCCTTACTATTAAAAGAGGTGAGAAGGTTGCGTTCGTAGGAAAGAACGGTGAAGGTAAATCAACGCTTGTCAAATGTATCATGGGCGAGATTCCTTTTACGGGCAACCTCAAGATTGGACACAATGTACAGATAGGATATTTCGCACAGAACCAGGCGCAGCTCCTTGATGAAAACCTCACGATATTCGATACCATCGATCGTGTAGCCACTGGTGAGATGCGATTGAAAATCAACGATCTCCTTGGTTCATTCATGTTCGGTGGTGAGACATCGGAAAAGTATGTGAAGGTACTCAGTGGAGGTGAAAGAAGTAGATTGGCCATGATCAAACTGCTGCTCGAACCAGTGAACCTGCTGATACTCGATGAGCCTACCAACCATCTTGATATGCAGTCAAAGGATGTGCTCAAGGAAGCTATCAAGGCTTTTGATGGTACAGCTATCATCGTGAGCCACGACCGTGAATTCCTTGATGGACTGGTAGATAAAGTCTATGAGTTCGGTGGCGGTAAGGTACGTGAGCATTTAGGTGGTATCTATGACTATCTTCGTGCGCACAATGCAGATTCCATCAATGCCGCATTGACAAGTGCTCAGTCTGCTCCTGTAGCAGCAACAGTAGAAGCAACTCCTTCTGCCGGTAAACAGAATTATGCAGAGCATAAGGAACAGCAGAAGAAAATCCGCAAGGCAGAGAAGGCAGTCAAGGAGTGTGAAGATCGCATTGCCAGACTGGAAAAGCGCAAGAAGGAAATCGATGACCTCCTGATGAAGCCGGAGAATGCGACCAACATGGAACTTGTCACAGAATATACTTCGCTGATGCAGAAACTTGATGAGGAAAATGACAACTGGCTGCTTCTTTCTGAAAAACTCGAAGAAGTCAGCAATTCATAAACCTTCAGCATGAGATTTCTTCCAGCAGATGCTTATCTTTCTGAGATTTAATAATAAAAAATATAACTAACATGAACATTAAAATGATTCTTCCGATGATGATGCTGGCAGCTATGCCTCTCGGCGCAGATGCACAGAACAAGTCGGGTCTTGTCATGGAAAACCTTGATAAGACAGTCAGTCCTGCTAATGATTTCTACAAGTTTGCTACAGGTGGATGGCAGAAGAACCACCCACTCCCAGCAGCTTACAGCTGCTACGGCAGCTTCAATCTGTTGGCAGATGACAACAACAAGCGTATCAATACCATTCTTTCTGAACTTCAGAAGAAGACTTATAAGAAGGGTACTATCGAGCAGAAATTGTCTGACTTCTATAAGTTGGCGCTTAATGTAGATGCTCGCAACAAGGCTGGTATCTCACCAGTTAAGCCACTTCTCGATGAGATGGAAGCAGCCAAGACAAAGGCTGACTTGCAGAAGATCCAGTTGAAGTATGCAGCACAAGGTTATGGTGTGAGCTTCGGTGGCGGCTTCGGTGCTGACGAGAAGAATGTCAAGATGAATATCTTCAATCTCGGTCAGGGCGGTCTTACCCTCGGTCAGAAAGACTATTATGTAAACAATGACACAGCTACAGTAGCTATCCGTGAGGCATTCAAGAAGTATGTTCAGAAGATGTTCCAGCTCTACGGTTTCTCAGCAGAGGAAGCAGCTCAGAAGGAGCAGGCTATCTTCCAGCACGAAACCATGTTGGCGCTCATCTCAAAGAGTATGACAGAACTTCGCGATCCTCAGGCTAACTATAATAAGATGACTCTCAAGGAGTTCCAGGAGAAATATCCTAACCTCAACTTCGAGGCAATGTGTAATGCAGAGGGTATCAAGAGCGAGTACATCCAGGAGATGATCGTAGGTCAGCCTGACTTCCTCGCTGGTCTCGACAAGATTACTGCAGCCGAGAATGACAATACGCTCAGAGCCTTGATGGAGTGGGATGTCATCCAGAGTTCATCTTCTTATCTTACAGATAAGATCCGTGAGGCTAACTTCGATTTCTTCGGTAAGACAATGAGTGGCCGCAAGGAGGATTATCCTCTCTGGAAACGTGCTACCAGTCAGGTAGAAGCTCAGTTGGGCGAACCTCTCGGTCGTATGTACTGCAAGCGCTACTTCCCAGAGTCTTCCAAGAAGATCATGTTGGAATTGGTAAAAAATCTTCAGGTAAGTCTCGGTCAGCGTATCGATGCACAGACCTGGATGAGCGATACTACCAAGGCAGCAGCTCACGAAAAGCTCAACAAGTTCTATGTGAAGATCGGTTACCCTAACAAGTGGACAGACTATAGCAGTCTTCAAATCGATCCATCTAAGAGTTTCTATGAGAAC
>OIZF01001007.1_pt1 | contig 17757 bp, 16 predicted proteins | sample 1588471 | NCBI WGS metagenome assembly OIZF01 (sample SAMN03283279) | human gut metagenome | biome: human-associated habitat; material: feces | host: Homo sapiens | place: Peru | collected 2012
CGGTTGATGAATACTGTGCTACAATCATATCCCAGTTGTAAAGCGCTACAATTCCTTCGGTTTCTGTTACGGCTTGGTTAGATAATGGACGTTCGGTGTTTGCTCCGAAATAAACTTGGCTAGCTACAGAATCTACAACGTCATAGTTCGTAGAAGCTTTTGTTCGAGGTGAAAGCACGTAGTTTCTTGCTGCGACACTTTGCGCCTTTAGCGCTTCCAATCCAAAGCTTACAGGCATTTCATTTGGAACAACACCTTTCAAGTATTCTTCAACTTCAATCATATTAACAAGGTTGAATGTATTATTATTACATTTTTTTAGTTCAAAAGCTCCGTGGTATAAAGCTTGTTTGCCTGCTCGTTTTAAGCCAGTAACGCCTAAAAGCCCGTAGTTACTTGTGATTTGGACAGGACCTACTACTTTTTCAGGTTGCGTACTCTCAGGTGTGTAAATATTAAACATTCCATCTTTAAAAGTTATTCTAATATTCTGGTTTGCTGGATAACTTCCGATGAGAATTTTGTTATCATAAATCTGAGTGTCTCCTGTCCCGAATATTGTTATGTCATTGTATTGATAAGTTCCAAAATTTGTAGTTCCTATACCAACTCGAACAACTTCAGAAGACGGAGTACTTTGAATTACTGCTTGTTGTGCTGCTTGTAAGGTTGCAGACGGAATTACGGGCAAGTATTGCGCCTGTGCTGGGGCTATTGTTATAAAGCTCATTAAAATTGAAGTTAATAGTATTTTTTTCATAACTTAATTATATGACAAAAAATATATATGGCGAATAACTTAATTAGTGAAAAGACTGTATCAATAGATGGCTGAGAAGAAGATAGGAATGATAGGGTTAGTAAGAAGATAAATTGTTTAAGTTAATATAAATTCATTAGTTTAAACTGTTTCTGTTTCTTTATCTTTCTTTTTTTCTACAGGTTGTTTTTCTGCATGGGCTTTCCTCGTTTTCTCTTCTACCGGTTTTGCAGATTCCTTATATGGTCTTATATCTAATGATTTTGCGGTTTTGTTCATTTTAACAAGTTTTGCAATAAGCGCTCCTGCCATAACTACGCTTGCTGTCCCGATACCAGCTAACGCTCCGCCAATTGTTCCAAAGAAGGTTTTAGTTTTTGAAGCCTTTTTTAAACATGTAGCACTAATTGATGCACCCAGAGTTGCGCAGGCAATGTTTACGGCATACAATAATTGAGAACCTTTTCTGCCATGGTCTTTTAGATATTTCCCGTAATTGTTTTGTGTATTATTTGCAAATTCTTCAAATTGGTCGTAATTTTCTTCTGGAATTGTGCTTTTGATATAATTGTCAGAGTCAATGTCTTTAACGCCGACAATTAGTCTATCGTCATCGGTTTTGCCGTATTGTTTTACGATAGAAGAGTTTTGAAAACTAATATTACTAATGCCATTCATGCTGTTTACAAAGCTTCTGAATGAAAAATTTTGCCTTATTGTAACAGATTGTAAAATATGGATGTTTTTAATTAAAAATAATACAAAAGGATATTGGGCTGAAAAGCCCAACATCCTGAATTTATAAAAACTATTTACTATTCGCTAGCAAATTACTTAGCTTCGTATGTTGTACCATCTTTAGTATCTTTTAGTACAATTCCGCATTCATCCAAAGTAATTCGGATTTTGTCTGCAACATCCCAGTTTTTAGCGTCACGAGCTTCTTTTCTGAACGCAATCAATTCATTCATTGAAGAAAAATCTTCTCCCAATGCTTCTGAAACTTTAGCTAGTGCGTTTTGGATTTCTTCTTCGCTTAATTGTGGTTTGTCAAAAGTAAAACCTAGAACTGACGCTAATTTAAACAGAATTGTAAATGCGTTCTTGTCATCTTTATTGGCTTTATTTGTCAAATCAAAAAGAACAGCAAGTGCTTTTGATGTGTTCAAATCGTCATCCATTGCCTCGACAAATGCTTTATATTCTTCAGTTTGTGTAATATCTAAATCTTCATTTATTTTTGTACGTTTGGCGTTAAGCATTCTTTTTACACCTGCTTGAGCAGAAGAAAGTGCTTCATCAGAGAATTCAACAGGCATTCTGTAATGATTTGTCAAAATAAAGAAACGAATTGTGTTTGCGTCATATTTTTTCAACAAATCATCAATAGTCAAGAAGTTTCCTAAAGACTTTGACATTTTTTCTTTATTAATAGTTACAAAACCGTTGTGTAACCAGTAGTTTACGAATTTGCATCCATTTGCACATTCGGATTGAGCGATTTCATTTTCGTGGTGAGGGAAAATCAAGTCCATGCCACCTCCGTGGATGTCAAAGTGATTGCCTAGATACTTGCGACCCATCGCAGTACACTCGCAGTGCCAACCTGGGAAACCATCGCTCCATGGGCTAGGCCAACGCATGATGTGCTCAGGTGAAGCCTTCTTCCAAAGGGCGAAGTCTGCCTGGTTCTTCTTCTCGCCGATACCAGCAAGCTCACGGCTCTCGTTGATGACGTTCTCTAGGTTACGACCTGAGAGGATGCCATACTTATGGTCCTTATTATACTTCTCGATGTCGAAGTAGATGGAACCATTGCTCTCGTAGGCATAGCCATTGTCGAGGATTTCCTGTACCAGCTTCTCCTGCTCGATGATGTGACCAGTGGCATGAGGCTCGATGCTAGGTGGCAATACGTTGAGTGCCTCCATCGCCTGGTGGTAGCGGTTGGTATAGTACTGAGCTATCTCCATTGGCTCCAACTGCTCCAAGCGAGCCTTCTTCTCTATCTTGTCATCGCCCTCATCAGCATCGTGCTCCAAGTGGCCCACATCAGTGATGTTGCGCACATAGCGCACCTTGTATCCCAAGTGTTTGAGATAGCGGAAGAGTATATCGAAGGTGATGGCAGGGCGCGCATGACCAAGATGCGGATCGCCATACACGGTAGGGCCACAAACATACATGCCCACGTTAGGTGCGTGGAGCGGAGTGAATCTCTCTTTCGTACGCGTGAGAGTGTTGTAGATCAATAATTTCTGTTCCATTGCAATGAACCTTTCTTTATATGTTTTATACTTATGGCTGCAAAGTTAATGCTTTTTTTCGAGTTTCGGGGCTTATCCTAAGCAAAAAGTTAGGATAAGCCCCGAAAATATACCACAAGTGGGGGATGGGAAAGGAAAAGGACCAAGGCAATGCCAAGAGTGTATCCTTTTCGTCCCTACATCATTTCTCTCTTAAACCATAGTTCAAAGACGCAATCGGCAAGAAATACTCCTTCCTTTTCTATAGTGATGAGTTCTCTATCTATCAAGCATTTCTTGATACGATCAACGTTCGACTTGCTACCTAAAGAATACAGCTCTACTACAGATTGCGTATTGAATCCAGAATGGATGCCATTGCACAAGAGACGAATAAAATTGAGCTGATAGGTGGTAAGCCCTTCCGTTTGTTGTATAAAGAGACTACTATTTTGCTCCAGCAAGGCATTGAAACCTTCCATGAAACTCTCCTCGTTCACCTCTATTTCCGTTTCTGCCATCACATTCCAAGCCAACTGTTGCACGTAAGAGGAATAATTCTTCACTGTATGACAAATTCTTGCAGCGTATTCCTCAGAAATTTTCTTACCATACTTCTCAAACCGCGAACAGATGAAAGGCACCCAATATTCCGTAGGGATGCATTTGAGATGCAGCATCTCGCCAAACTGATAGAAAGGCATACGTCGACTTTGAAATATATTCTCCATCAAATGCTTCTTGCTACCAAAGAAACAATAAGACACATGCTGATGGTGCTGCCATACACCACGCAATCGTTTTTGCACAGTTAGAGAGTCGGCGAACTCACCAATCTGCTGAAACTCATCAATACATACTACTATTCTGATCCCCTGCTCCTTAGCGATACGCTCAGGAAGGTCGAGTATTTCCTCTGGCGAATAGTCCTTTGGTGTTATGCCTAATGATACCGAAAACTCTGAATTAGGCTCAGGACTGAATGAAAGTTTTGGAGAGACCCTTACCAAGAAACGCTTGATGTTCTCCATCACTTGCTCCAACTGGTTGCCTGTAGATTTCATCATGGTTTCGGCAAAACGATTGTAGAAATCATACTCACTTCGGCAATCGTATATATCCATATACACGACTTTAATCTCTGGGCTATCCATCTCAGAGATGACCTTTTTGATAAGCGAGGTCTTGCCCATGCGTCTTGGAGAGATAAGGATCACATTGATGCCATTCTCAAAATCCAGTTTGATGCGCTTGGTTTCCTCTATTCGGTCGGTAAAGTTGTCTCCTCCCACCGACATACCATACACAAAAGCCTTTCCCATAGTCTTCTTTCTTTTATCTTAGACGTGGCAAAGGTAATGAAAAAGAATGAAGTTCACAAGTTTGTGAACCACAAACTTGTGAACTTTGTATTTATTTATGATTTTCAAGCCATTAAAATCAACTTTTCTATCGAAATACTTGCACGTTAGGAAAAGAAAGTGTATCTATGCCGAATTATTCAAACTTTTAATAAGGTGAACTGGTGGAAAATTTCCACCGGTTCAATCCACTTAAACATTCTACAGTCTTACCCCATGCTTTCACCGAGCAAGGCTTCTTCAAGTGGTCGATGGAAACCACTAAGGAAGCTGATAAAGGCGAAAAGGATGCATAAAGTGAGCAATTATTGCATACTTATGCAAGAAATGTAAGCAAATGGCCTTTTATTTGCATAAATTCGTCAAAAGATTAGCCTATATTAAAAATAATGTGTAACTTTGCAGCCACTAAAAGTTATAAATCATAAGAAAATGGCATATACAAGATTGACAGCTGCCGAAGCAGCAGCAATGATTAACGACCAAGATAACATCGGACTGAGTGGTTTTACTCCTAACGGCGTACCAAAGGCTACCTTCCGCGAACTCTCCAAGAGAGCTATCGCAGAACATGAGGCTGGCCGCCCTTTCCAAGTAGGTATCTTGACAGGAGCTTCCACCTCGCAAAGCATCGAGGGAGACATGGCAGCAGCCCATGCCATCAAGTTCCGTGCGCCATTTTCTACCAACAAAGACTTCCGTACCCATACCAACCTGGGCGAGATTGACTACGAGGACATGCACCTCGGACACATGGCTGAGCGTCTGCGCCGTGGCTTCTATGGCGAGATAGACCTTGCCATCATCGAGGTGAGCGATCTGGAAGAAGGCGAAACCACCTGCAAGGCATTCCTTACTTCTGCCGGCGGTATCGTTCCTACCATCGTACGCCTTGCCAAGAAGGTGCTCATCGAGAAGAATACCTTCCACAGTCCAGCATCCCGCTATCTCCATGATGTCTATGAAATAGCAGAATGCCCGTTCCGTACACCTATCCCTATCATGAACGTAGGCGACCGTATCGGCAAAGAGTATGTAGAGATTGATGCCCATAAGATTGTCGGCGTGATAGAATGCAATATCCCGGAAGAGGCTCGTGCCTTCAAGCCGCTCGACCCTATCACAGAACAAATGGGGCATAATGTGGCCGACTTCCTGGTCAGCGACCTGAAGAAGGGACATATTCCTCCACAGTTCCTGCCACTCCAGAGCGGTGTAGGCGTTACTTCCAATGCCGTACTCGAGGCATTGGGTCAGAATCCTAACGTACCGGTATTCAGCGTTTATACCGAGGTTGTACAGGATGCTGTCGTAAAATACATGCGTGAAGGTAGAATCAAGGATGCTTCCTGCTCATCCCTCACCGTCACCAATGATACTTTGAAGGAAGTATATGATGACATCGACTATTTCAAGCAGCATCTCACCATCCGCCAGAGTGAGATTTCCAATTCTCCTGAGGTCATCCGCCGACTGGGTGTCATCGCCATGAATACCGCCATCGAGTGCGACATCTATGGCAACGAGAACTCCAGCCATATCTGCGGCAGCAAGTTGATGAATGGCATCGGCGGTTCTTGCGACTACGAGCGTAATGGTTACATTTCTATCTTCACCACTCAGAGTACCACCAAGAACGGTTGCATTTCAGCCATCGTTCCGATGTGTAGCCACGTGGATAGTACGGAGCATGATGTGGATGTCATTGTTACCGAGCAGGGCGTTGCCGATCTTCGTGGCAAGGGTCCTTTGCGCCGTGCCAAGGAAATCATCGAAAACTGTGCTCATCCAGACTATCGCCCTATGCTCCGCGAATATCTGAAGTTTGCCGAGAAGGGCCATGAGCCACAGAGCATGCGGGCAGCCCTCGCCATGCACGATACCTTCCTGAAGAAGGGAGATATGAGACTGACTGACTTCGGGGAATATCTGAAATAAGAGAAGACTGAAAAGACTTCTTTTCTGAGATAACACGAACAAATATCGAAATATGATAAGCGGCATTCACATCCGAGGAATGCCGCTTATCTCGTTCTTTACCATATCATATTTTCACTAAAAGATAAAAATTATATCCCCGCAGAATCAAAAAGAATTTATTCGACAGATACAAGAAATAAACCCAAATATTCGCATAAAGACTTGACAAAAGACCGATGGTCAGCTAAATATCTGTCTATCTTACGTTTAATCATATCTTTGTCCGTTTATCTAATATAAAACGGAGGCATTTTGTCCGTTTTTCCAAGGCAAAAATACTATATTTTGTCCGTTTTTCCAAGATTTAACACTTTCAGTTGTACAGCTCTCCAAAGTGGACACGATAAATCCATCCAGACAAGAAATAGTAAGTCAACGTAAATTATAACTAAGTAACAACCGAGTCAACTCATATTAAAAATAATGCTGAGAGTGGTCAACTAAAACCATTAAACCACACAACTAAAACCATTAAACCGAATAAAAAGTATATGCCCTTAGAAGAAAGTTCCGTTCAACGACGTTAAATGTCCGTTCAGCGTCTTTGAACGGCGGTTCAACGTCGTTGAACGGACATTCAAAGACGCTGAACGAAGAATTCATCAGGCTTCAAAACATTATCTTATAGGAACAAGAACAATCAACTAAGATAGGAGAAAGTTTACCATTGGCTTTTAATATTCTTAATGCCCCGTTTTTAATTTAAGTACTTGACGATTTTGGCAAGCCATTTCTTTTCTATTCTGAGGACTAAGACTGGTTAGTTAAGAACCCATAAGGAGGAAAACACAGAAAAAATCACAATAGCAAACTTGGTACTTTCGATTATTTTGCTTAACTTTGCCTTCGAAATCAAGAACAAGAGACTATGGCAAGAAAACGATATCCTATAGGCATACAGACTTTCGAACGAATCCGCAAAGAAGATTGGTTCTATGTTGACAAGACGGAATACATCTATCGTATGACCCATACTGATGGTACATATTTCTTCTTGAGCCGACCACGCCGTTTCGGCAAGTCACTCCTTGTATCTACCTTCGAAAGCTATTTTGAAGGAAAAAAGGAACTATTCAATGGTCTTGCCATCGAAAAGTTGGAGAAAGAATGGAATGAATATCCTGTGCTCCACTTCAGTTTGGCTGGAGGCAAGCACATGGAAAAAGAGCAGTTGGAGCACTATCTTCTCTTCATACTAAAGACCAATGAAGAGAAGTTTGGCATAACATGTGACTCTCCAGCCCCGAACATACGTATGCTCAACCTCATACAAACCGTATATGAAAAAACAGGCAAACAACCTGTGGTATTAATCGACGAATATGATGCGCCATTACTCGATGTTGTACATGAAGGAACCTCCTTAGACATTCTGCGAAATGTGATGAGAAACTTCTATAGCCCGCTCAAAGACTGCGAGAAGATGCTCCGTTTTGTTTTTCTGACAGGTATCACCAAATTCTCCCAGTTAAGTATCTTCAGCGAACTCAACAATATCACAAATATAAGCATGGATACACCATACGCTGGAATCTGTGGTATAACCAAGGAAGAGTTGATGACACAAATGAGTGATGATATTGACAGACTATCAGAAAAATTAAGCCTGTCTCATGACGAAACCCTTGAAAGACTCAAACAGCACTACGACGGCTATCATTTTGCATGGCCATCACCAGATATATTCAATCCATTCAGTTTACTGAACTGCTTTTCCAAGCAAAAGATGGATTCCTATTGGTTCGGTTCAGGCACACCAACTTACCTCATCAACATGATGCGCAAGTATGCTTTCACCCCTATCGACCTCGGCGAAAAGATGGAAGCAGGAAAGGATGACTTTGATGCTGCTACAGAGACGATGACCACCATCATGCCTTTGCTCTACCAGAGTGGATACTTCACCATCAAGGATTACGATGAGGACACCGAACTATACACCCTCGCCCTTCCTAACAAGGAAATCAGAGTCGGCTTATACAGAAGTCTTCTCCCTCACTACCTGGCTTCCAAGACGGTTATGGGCAACACGACCATCGCCAAGATGTCCAAGCTGATCAACCTGGGACAATTGGACGAAGCACTACAGTTATTCAAGACTTTCCTTGAGACGGTGCCTTACTGCGACAACACCAACTACGAGGGGCATTATCAACAGATGATGTACATCATGTTTGCCTTGCTCACCAATTTCCGCATTCTCGTAGAGCAACATACTGCCAAAGGAAGAACAGACATTACGATGGAGACGCACGACACCATCTACATCATGGAACTGAAGTTCAATAAGACGGCAGAAGAAGCTCTTCAGCAAATCAACGACAAGCAGTATGCCGATGCCTTCGCCCTGCAAAACAAACCTGTAGTGAAAGTAGGTATCAACTATACAATTAAGGAAAAAGTAAGTACCCTGGAATGGGTGATAGAATAATAAGAGAAAGAGTCAAGTCTTGAAATCAAGAAAAAGAACTATCTCTGTAAAAAATCATTAAAAAGAATGATTAAGAAATTAAATACATTATTCACATGGATACTTTTGCCTATACTGTTTGTTTCATGTACAGGCAACAAGGCTTACGATAAATTACTTATAAAAGCTGACAGTATCATGAATATAGATGACGATTCTGCAGAAGTCGCAATTCGGTTGATGCAAAGTATTAAGCCAGAATTATCTCAATTTTCCAAAAGCCAAAAGAAGCGCTATGAATTACTTTATCATAAGGCGATGAATAAAGCGTATATTGACTTTACTTCAGATAGTACGATGCTGGAAGTAGTGGGTTATTATGAGCAACATGGTTCTGCTAATGATAAAATGTTAGCATATTACATCTTGGGTTGTGTATATAGAGATATGCATGAGGCACCAATGGCATTGGAATATTACAATAAAGCCACAGAACAGGCAGATACAACAGCCAAAGATTGTGATTATGCTACACTTTGTCGAATATATAGTCAAATGGGATTTTTATTTGCCAAACAATATCTACCTCATCAAGAATTAGCTTCTTTAGACAAAGCTGTGAAATATGCTTATTTAGCAAAAGATACTTTAAATGCTATTAGATATTACCAAAATAAGCAAGCTATTTATGCAAGTCAGAATAAGTTGGATTCCGCTATTATCATAAATAACCAAGCTGCTAAATTATTCAAGCAAATAGGCGCTCTGAAAGAAGCTAATATTGCTTTTGGATGTAATTTTGAGTATTATTTAAAAAAGAAAATGCTAAAAGAAGCTGAAGAAGCTTTTAAAGCTTACTTATCGACCAATTATCATGGAAATGATAACAGGAAGGATGCTTATGCCTATATTCTTTATGAACGAGGTTCGTACTATTTGGCTGTAGGTAAAAAGGATTCTGCTTATTCTTGCCTGAAGCAAAGTTTTGAACAAAGTAAATCTTATAACAATTTGGCCGTTTCTGCTAAGGGATTAGCTCAATATTATGCTTTGACCAATCAACCAGATTTAGCAACAAAGTATGCTTTGCTAAGTTCTGAATATAATGATTCTGATTTGATAGTAACAAAACTTGGACAATTGCAACAAATCCAAGCGATGTATGATTACAATCGAAATAAGGAGATAGCAAACCAAGCCCAAATAAAAGCAGAACAGCGAATGGATGCAATTTATACAATCGCCATTTGTGCTATTTTAATGTGTAGCGTGTCTTTTTCTGTTTATAGAAAAAGACTAAAAATGCGAAATAAACGAATTGCTATGACGCAAAAAATGTATATAGACAGTGTTCAACAACTGAATGTTGCTCAACAAGAATTAGCAAAACTTCATGACTTAAATGAAAATACTATCACAGAACTCGTTAAGGAGAAAGAGGATACTATAAAAAAGTTACAATCAGAAGTGAGAAAATATGAAGAGGCAAATATTGGACGTAATCTTTTGGAATTAGAAAAATGTCTCAAACAGTCAGATATATATAAAAAGTTGATTTATTTGGAGAATCATCCTCAAGAAAAGATGACTAAGGCTGATTGGGAGAATTTGGAAGAAACTATAGAAGGATTTGTATATGGTTTTGCTGATTTGAAGCAAAAACTGAACAATAAAGAATATCATATCTGCTTATTAGTAAAGCTTCATTTTTCTCCTTCTTCCATCAGTTCTTTTATAGGAACTTCATTATCAGACATATCAAATTCTCGCAAAAGAATGTTAGCAAAAATTTGCGGAACTTCTGGAAATGGAAAAGAATTTGATAGCTACATACATCATATTTTATAGTGAGAGCGCTTCTTGTAAATTTCTGTAAATACTTTATAAGTCTCTGAAAAACAATCTTTTTCAGTAGTCTTGTAAAGTATTGTAAATTATAAAGTCTTCATTTCTTTGCCATTTTTGAAGAAAACCTATATTTTTGTGGTCGAATTCAAAAATGGTAGAATATGAAAAAGTACATTCTAATTTTATTCGGGGGAGTAATGCTCTTTACCAACCCCGCAAATGCCAAATCATACTACTTATATTGTAGTTTGGACAATACAAGGCAGAAAGAAAATAGAGGCAGTAGAATGCCGAAGCGTCCTTTGAGTATTGATTTGACCCACCAAGTGATAACAGTACCCAACCAGGTTATAGGTTATACATTAACTTTAGTAGGTGAAGATGGAATAGAGTATGCTTACACCCTTTTTGGCAATACCATAACTCTACCCGATAATTTAGAAGGTGAGTTTGAACTTCAAATCACTAATGGAAGTGTAACTTATATTGGAAAACTGTATATTTAAAGAGTCTGCATTTAGCGGACTTTAATAACTATAAACCAATGAATAAAATATTTTTTACCATGTCATTGGCAATGACGATAAGCATTGCCAATGCGGGCAACCTCACCTCAGAAGGTCAGCGTTCAGACAGAAAAATCTTAGAAATTACCAAGATTGTCAAGTTGTCGAACAAGCAAGAACAACAGATTAGAACAGCTTATGACGCCTACAACGTCAAGATTGACTCTGCATTGTATGAAGTAAAAGATGCTAAAGCCGCTGCTCGTATCAAATACGAGGCAGGTAAGGAATTTAACAAGACCTTGATGGCGACTCTCACCGAGTCACAGCGCAATAAGTACATCGAAGTAACTTCTACTCCTGAAGTTGAGGCAAAGACCGACTATAAGTTAGGCTTACTCAAAGAGGCTAATGAGTATTCTGACTTGGAACTTAAACTGAAACGTAAGGCAATTTTTACCTATCTGATGAGTGAGAAAATCGTATATGCTCGTGACAAGTACGATATCAAAAAACAAAAAGAGAATATTAGTCGCCTGAAGAACTTGATTCCTAAGGCTCTGCTTGAAAGCAATATTCGTGAAAAACAAAAGGGACAAGGCAAAATTACTAATGGTAATATTAAGTGGTAAAATTTAAGATTATGAGAAAATTGAAGTTGTTTTTATTCTTAACGACGATGATTTTATCTTCAACATACAGCTATGCTGTAAGTTTGGATTCTATCAGTCCCAGCGAGTTATTAAGATATGCAAAAAGGGTCCGTTACGGCATCAATACGGATATTAATTTAGAACGTGCAGCAAAAATCTATAGCTACTTAGCTAAAAAAGGTAATACAGATGCACAAAGAGAGTTGGGGTGTATGTTCTTGAATGGAGAAGGAGTGCCGCAAAATTATAAGGCAGCTCGGTTTCTATTAAAGAAGGCTTGCCTTGCCAATGACGATAAAGCAATGTGCGCTATGGCTCGAATTTATCAGTATGGTGTAGGTATCAAAACAAATAAAACTCTCGCATTTAAGTTATATTTACGTGCTGCTCACATGGGAAATTCCAAAGGTTGCTATGGTGCAGGAAATATGCTATATAAAGGACAAGGCGTGAAACAAGACTACCAAAAAGCAGAGGAAATTTTATTGAAAGGGTCAGAGAAAGGCAACGCAAAGTGTGATTTCTTGTTAGCAAACTATTATGCCTATGGCTTTGGAGGAACTCCTAATTATTCAAAGGCAAAGGATTTTTTAAATAAAGCAGTAAGAAATGGACATGGATGGACTGTCGATATGACTCTTTTCAATAAGTTGGATTCTGTCATTAAGCAAAATAATATCGCAGCATCTAAACCTGCTTTAGCCAAAACTAAAGGCAATAACAGAACTGAAAAGGTTGAGAATATTTCTGATATGATTGGCTCTTGGAAAGGTACAATGGCTCAATATGACTGGGGCAGAACAAGGGTGTTATCAGAAGAACCCATAGCTATAGAAATTTTTCAAGATACGTGTCTTAGAGTAGCTTGTCTTCAAAAAGACTCCGTCATATCAGTCTTTAGATCTGATAAGCAGTTGGATAATAAATGGCAAAAAGAATATATTAGCAAGGAAGATAAAATATATCAATGGATTCCATTGTCAATCTCTTTTGAAAAGTCATCTGATAATAATACTTTATACGCTTATATCAATCGTTTAAGTATCAGCAAACGAAGTGCCTTAAAACCTGTTATACTGACTTTGCAGCGTGAAAGGAATACTACCAACATCAGTAATATATTATTAAACGGACATATCAATATAAGTCCATTACCAGTACAAAATGGCTTTACTGTAACTTTGGATATTACTACTGCTACAAATGTAAATGTTTCGATATTCAATCTTGCAGGAATGAAAGTAGCAGATTATGGCACTCAGCCTTTGAATGTTGGTAGCAACAGTTTGTCTTTCCATTCTACCCTTTCTGCAGGGGAGTATATACTCAAAGTAGAAGGAAAAGGCATATATAAAGTATTAAAATTTATTCATTTATAAAATTTAACGTATGAAATGGGTTAAGTTATTGATAATAATCTTATCTTTGTCGCAACCAATTCATTCTTACGCATGTTGGGATGAAGACTGGGACGATGATTCTGGCTGGTATGATGATAACGATAATGATGATGACTGGTGGAATGAAGACAATGAGAGCGATGATGATTGGTGGAATGAAGACAATTATGACGACGATTATGCTTGGGATATAGATTTACCTGATGTTATCATTACTCCAGACGATGATGATTCATGGGATGAAAGTGATGATGATTGGTGGAGAACTGATGATTCTGACGATGATGATTCATGGGATGGAGGAAATGATGATTGGTGGGATGATGATTCTTATACCGATAACGACAGCCATAATGTGGGTAATAATTTTACTAATACATATTTTTCAAATATGAAATGTTTTGGTAACTATTCACCTTCAGAAAATGAAATCGATATTAACAGAAAAAGTTTCATAACACTTCCTGCATCATGGCCTTCTCAAAACACCAAAATGGGATGTGTTTCAACCGTTTTAGAATATGTTTCTAATTATTTACATGGGAGTTTGACTTATGACTCCTATGTTCTTGAAAGATCTTCATTTGAGATTCAATATCAAGATCTATTTAATAGTGATTTAACAACTGATGGAGTAATAATTGAAAATATGGAGCATTTTTTTACAGAATGTGGATTTAACGTTGAACATGTTTATTTTCCATATGAAATTATGGGATATATATTAGAAGGAAATCCTGTTATTGCTTCTGCAAAAAATGACTCTGATGGTAGTACAGCCCATGAAGTATTTATTATTGGCTATTTTAGAGATACAGAACACTTCCAAACAGTAGACCCTTCTAATGGAACTTATGAAACCCATAAGTTTGAAGATTTATATTTGAAATCAATATTTGTTATAAAAAAATGAAAGCATATTTTTCTATATTATTTATGATTTTTTTGCGCCTTGCATGCCATGCGCAAACTATTAACATAAACCAGTTAGCTAATTCCAAATGGAAATTGGTAAAACCTGTGTTTAATTATTGTGACAAAACTATATCCTTTACAAATACAACAGTGACTAATACATCCAATTATCACTATGTAAAACGAGGAGAGACTAAAGAAAGTAAACGCTTTTTTAGTAACTCTTATCCTTATTACCTTGCAACAACAATTCCGACAAAATTCAATCAAAGTTTTGTAGGAAAAGTAAAATCTGGTGCTTACGTCATAAAGTACGTGAACAAGAGGGTTGTTGCTTTCAAAGTTTTGAGCATTAGTAATGCCCAGTTGAAACTTTCGACCCCACAAGGTGATGTGCTGGTTTATGACAAAATAGATTGACTATACTAATGTAGCATTCTTCATTTTTGTTTATCGCAAAATTGTAGGAATAAGCAGTACGAAAATAACTCTGTTGTCTAAATTAGGCGACACGACGGTTTATCAAAAGGTTAAGTAATATTTTTTTTGCAAGTTTTATCGATTCGATAAAGCTTGCAAAAATACGTAAATATAGTTATTCTTATACAACATAAAGACAAAGTAGTCTATGAAAAGAATTCTTTATATAATAATGGTTTTATGGTTTTGTGTATGTGATATACAGGCACAGGCAATTACTCTTCAACAATTGAAGAATACATCTTGGCATTTAAAAGAGCCAAGCAATCCGAATGTAGATACTTACTTCGAATTTTCAGATAGAGTCTTGACTAATGTATCGGATGCTCATTATGCTGATACTAAGTTTAGAAAAGGGTTGAAGAAGAAATATACAAACAAGTACTTGTATTATATAGCCAATCAAATTCCAAGTAGCTTCGATGGTAAGAAAGTAGGGCAATCAGGACAAGGAACATATATCATCCAAGAGTTGGATGGTGAATTCTTTTGGTTTCAAATATTGCAATTTAGTTCTTCAGAATTGAAGGTAAAGACTAAGTTTAGGCAAACTTTTGTATTTGAGAAAGTATGATATTCTGACAAATCATGGAGACAATAGGGATGAGAAATATTTTGGTAATTTCTTTAGTTTTTCTTCTGAGCATGGTGTGCCATGCTCAGAAGATTGCTACGTCAGAACTTAATGGGACGAAATGGAAAGAGATTAGTCCTACTTATGATTATTGTGAGAGAGGAATGATTTTTACAATGGACACTCGTACGACAAGTACCAAGTTTTACAAGACAGGAAAAGAGTTTAATTGTCCTCTAAAGTATTATATATCTTCCTCTATTCCAGAAACATTTGATAGTTCACAGATAGGGAAGAATCGAAAGGGTAGTTATATTATCCAATATGTTGATAACAGTGTGTTTTGGTTCAAGATAGTTGATATAAGCAGTACGAAAATAACTCTGTTGTCTAAATTAGGCGACACGACTGTTTATCAGAAAGTAAAGTAACAAAGGCTTGTAGGTATGTAAAAGACATACCTACAAGATTTTTCCTATCAAACAAGAACATTTCCAAGTAATATTAGGAGAAAGTTTACCATTGCCTTTTAATAATCTTAACGCCCTGTGAAATGCCTGGAGGTACACTTTTCCCCGACACGATGAAACAGTATGATGACTACACCATTCGTGAGGCTCTTCACAACTGTATTGCCCATCAAGACTACACTCTTCAACAGCGCATTAACTTTGTAGAGAATCCAGGCTACTTGTATTATTCCAATGCTGGCACATTCATTCCTGGCACTTTGGAGAATGTTTTGAGGAACGAAGAGCCTCAGACGCATTTCCGTAATGAATGCCTGTGTAGGGCTATGGTAGATTTCAACATGATAGATACCGTAAGCCGTGGTATCAAGAAAATGTTCAATGAGCAATGGCGCAGACATTTTCCTATGCCAGACTATGAGATTGACCAAGTCAAGAAGAAAGTAGTTGTCCGCATATATGGCAATGAAATCAACAAGCGATACACTGATTTGTTGAAGACAAACGACACTCTTTCTCTCTGGGATTGCATCTCGCTTGATACAGTACAAAAAGGCAGAACTATTCATGAGGATATAGCGCAAGACTTACTCAAACGTGGACTGATAGAAGGTGAGGTCCCGCATTACAGCATTTCTCTTAGCATTGCCAAGAACACTCACCAACTACCTTCTTACACAAAAACAAAAGGATTGGATAAGGAGAAACTGCGCCAAATGATACTGCAATTCTTACAAAACGCAGGTGACGAAGGGGCAAAGCGAGACAGTATCTATGAATACTTGAGGGATGTACTTCCCTCCAACAAAACAGACGAACAACAATTGCGCATGGTGGGCAAATTGCTTGTAGAGATGGATGTAAATAAATTAATAACAACCAAAGGACGAAAGTGGATAATAAGGTCGTAATAAGACCTAATTTGTGAATTACGACCTTTTTACGACCCAATATTAACCAATTGAGGTTTAATAGGTCGTAATTTGAACCGATTTACGTCGAAAGAATCATATTATAACGGAGTTAGAATCGTAAAAAATAAAAGATATGTTACTCGGAAACAAGATAAGAGAATTCAGAGACGAGCAGAAGCTCCTGCAACGCCAATTGGCGGCAGCATTAGAAATTGACACTCCCATGTTCAGTAAAATTGAGCGTGAAGACAGACGAGCTAAGCGAGAGCAAGTGGTTAAACTTGCAGAATTGCTGCATCAGGATGAAAATGAGCTGTTGAAGCTGTGGCTCGCAGATAAAGTGATCGATGCTGTAGGAAATGAAAATGACTCTGCACTGAAACGGGATGCCATAAAAGTGGCACAAAAAGCAATATTGTAGGACAACAATTATGGATACAAATCCCATTATGAAAAAGTTGTATGAGAAGTGGTGATAAGCAACAAAGATACGCTTTTTATTTGATATTACCAAACGAGTTCATGCCAAACTTGGCAAAAAAATCCAAGTTTGGCATGAACTCAACTTATAATGAACTGCTTAATTCAAAGATTAAAGCAGTTTATATGAATACGAAATCAGCTTGAATGCCGCTTATAGCTTCAAGAGTTTGGCAAACTCCCAGACCACAATGCCTGCCGTTACGCTGACATTGAGCGAATGCTTCGTACCAAACTGAGGAATCTCCAGGCAGCCATCGCTCATATCCACGATGTTCTGCTTTACACCCTTCACCTCGTTGCCGAAGATTACGGCATAGCCGCTGGGGAGTGAAGAGTGAAGAGTGAAGAGTGAAGAATTCTCTTGCTTTTCTGATTCTGAAGCCGTTCTAACAATATTAGAATGAGCCTCTGGCAGATTCTGGAGTTTGGTAGAGCCTTCCACCTGTTCGATGCTATAAATAAAAAAGCCTTTCTGCTTCAATTTCTCTACAGCCTCTTCCGTGGTCTTGAAGTATTCCCAATCGACACTGTCCTCACCACCCAATGCAGTCTTATGAATCTCGGCATTAGGAGGAGTAGCGGTAATACCACACAGATATACAGCCTCTACACGGAAAGCATCGCAAGAGCGGAAAACACTTCCTACATTATATAATGAACGCACATCATCCAAGACTACTATCAGGGGAAGCTTCTCTGCCTCCTTGAATTCCTCCACGGTGAGGCGGTTCATCTCTATCGTTCTTAACTTACGCAT
>OIZF01001008.1_pt1 | contig 17748 bp, 18 predicted proteins | sample 1588471 | NCBI WGS metagenome assembly OIZF01 (sample SAMN03283279) | human gut metagenome | biome: human-associated habitat; material: feces | host: Homo sapiens | place: Peru | collected 2012
AGGAATTTGAACTGCTGGTTTATTTTGTGCGGAATCAAGGGGTCACTTTGGCCCGTGAAACACTGTATGAAAATATCTGGGACTTTGCGGATGACATGGTGGATACACGAACTGTCGATTTGCATGTGCAACGACTTCGTAAAAAATTGGACCTAGCTGACCGGATTACGACAGTGTTCCGCGTTGGTTATCGAATGGAGACGCTATGAAAATTTCGATTAAATTGTTCATTGCTTTCATTGTTATTTTGGTGGCATCACTATCGATCAACAGTGTGTTGGTATTGCATCGTAGTTTTGAAAGTGGCCTGCAAGAAAAGGAATCAAGTGCAGCGGTCCTTAATAAGCAGACGGCGCGACAAGTGCAACAGTTGGATTATCAACAAGATAAAGGTATTAAAGAAGCCCAAGTCATTAAGTTCGTCGGCACGACGCAAGATAATGTGTTGATTTGGGATGCGAAGCAAAAGTTGATCTACCATGAGGACATGGCAGTTAAGCAAGCTAATCGTTTGAAATTGCTAGAGGGTGATAAACAACAGATTCAATATTTGCTAGATGGTAATCGGAAGTATGTCGTGGCGACAATTAAGGTCCAGTTGCTACGTAAGACGTATTACATCAGTACGTTTACGAATTTGAATTCTGTTTATGCCACGCAAAATCGCTTGCTTCGAGATGTGCAGGTTAACTTGTTGGTACTGTTTTTAGTGTCGACGGCAATTATTTATGTCTTAACGAAACAAATCTTGGTGCCAGTTCATCAACTACGTCAGGCTAGTCGGTCGTTTCAGACGGATCCGATGGGTTATCAACCTTTGAAGCCAATGCGTCATGATGAATTAACAGAATTGGTCAATGATTTTAATCAGATGGCACATCAAATTCAGGCGATGGTGGCATCTGAACGTGAAAATGCGGCTTTTCAAAAAGAGTTTGCGAGTCATTTAACTCACGAAATTAATACGCCACTGACGATTATTTTGGGTTATGCCGAGCTTATTGCTGAATCGAACGTCACTGAAGAGGTGAAGCAAGAGGCGGTGCGCTATATTGTGGATGAAAGTACGCGACTAAAGCAACTTGGTAGCCGTATCAGTCAGCTGATTCAATATGACCACGTGACTTTGCAACGAGAACCCATTAGCAGCAAGATGTTGCACGAAAAGGTGACAGATATTGCGCTTGGCATTCGACAACAAACAGCTCATGGATTCCAATTTGATTATGCAAGTCAGGCCGACTATCGTTTGCATACAGATATGGGCTTGGTTTCAGAAATGTTGGTCAATCTGCTGGATAATGCTGTCAAAGCATTGCCGCAGAAAGGCGGTCGAATTGTGGTGGCAGAGAACTTGGATGAAACGGGACTAACAATCACAATAACTGACAATGGTCATGGATTAGATGAACAAGCCGTTGATGATGTTTTTGAACCATTCGTGACAGATAGCGAGCTCGGCGAAGATGATCATCTTGGCTTAGGGCTGTCGATTGTCAAAAGAATTAGTACGGCTTTGGGGTGGCGTGTGACCCTAAATAATAATTCTGGGGAAGGAGTGACCGTCAGCATTCAGGTGCCGGCGCAAGATATTGAACGATGAAACAAAAGCAAAATTGGCTTGTGCTCGGCTTGGCGATTCTCTTTTTCTTCTTAGTAATTGGCATGCTCCAACTTTTTGTACGCTGGCAAGATAATCATTATAGTCGGCAAACGCCTCATCAAACGTCGTACAGCTTGCCTAATAAGCAACAGATGCCGTTAAGCAATGCTGAGGCCTTAACTGTTGTGACCGAATATGCCAATCCGATTAAGTTTAAAAGTGATGTTGACGAAGCGGGTGGTGTGGATTTAAAGCGAATCCTGGAACCAGTAATTGGCGACATTCCTAATGATTTGCAGATACTTGATGTTGAAAAACGGGTGTATCACTCAACGAACGGTGAGGTTGTGACAACCTATTATGTTAGTGCGATGAGCAAAATAAATGAAATCGATTTTGAGTTTGTACCTAGTAACAATTTAATTTTGAATCTGCAATGGTTCGGCGACGGTGTTAACCTGCCGTTGCAAACAATTGCGCAAAATTGGCGCAACAACATCAACGTGACGCTACGGCATCAGGAAAGTTTAGCTGATGGTGAAATCAGTCAACAATTCGTAGGGGGCATTAATTATCGATTTGCGAAATCAAATGCCAGTTTAGTAATCACACTTGTCTAGAGGAAAGTCCGCAATTTTGCGGGCTTTTTTTACGATACAAGTTAGATACAACTTCTCCGTATGCTTAAGCATATATTACTTTGTGTAGAGGAGTTTAGTGAACATGACAGAGCAGAATAGAAGTGAGCGATTGCGTGTTAGTAAGCGTCGCAACATCCGTTGGGGACGCGTTATTGGTACAGGGATAGTCGTTGTGCTGTTAGCGTTGGTCGGTGTTGTGGGCTTTGCGTCGATGCGTGCCAAGACGGTGGTCGACAAGACTTATCAAGATGCGGATATGAAAAAGTCGCGTGATGTATCCGCAACGATTCGAGACGGAAAGCCGTTTTCAGTCTTGTTGATGGGAACTGATACGGGTGAACTTGGGCGTAACGACAAAGGTCGCACGGATTCGCTGATGATTATGACGATCAATCCGCAAAAAGAGGAAACGACGATTATGTCGATTCCGCGTGATACTTTAGTTGCTGTGCCTGGTTATGAAGATACTTTCCCGCAAAAGATTAACGCCGCTTATGAATTGGGATCAGCCAAGACAGCGATTAAAACGGTGCAAGATTGGTTGAATATTCCAATTGACTATTATGCACTCGTTAATATGGGTGGCTTGGAGCAAGTTGTTGATGAAATTGGTGGTGTGAAAGTGAAGTCACCGCTCACGTTTGACTATAATCCAGATACTGCACACGCAACACCCGGGAATTTGTATAGCTTTGTAAAGGACAGTTCGACATTTACGCATACTGGTGAGGACGGCAAAACAAAGACGTATACCAAAATGGATGGTAAGGCCGCATTAGCTTTCTCACGCATGCGTTACGATGATCCGCGCGGTGATTATGGTCGTCAACAACGCCAACGTTTAGTGCTGGAAACAGTTGTCGATAAGGCCAAGGCTAATCCCACAAAATTATTAACGGATGGATTCATGACATCGCTATCTAAATCCGTGAAGACCGATTTGACGTTTGGCGATATGACAACGATTGGCACGAAGTATTTAAATGCCACAAAGAATATCAAGTCAGATTATATTCAAGGACAGGGGTACGACTTGGCGTCGGGGTCTACTGAAGTTGTGTCACGTCAAGAAGAGCAACGTGCGACGAATGTGTTGCGCCGGTCATTGAACTTGGATGCAGCCGAAACCGGTAACTTGTATGCTGGTAAGATTTCTGATGAAGATGTTGCCGCAATCGGTGTGCCAACAATGGCAGCATCTACTGGTACGGCAACGCAAGCGCAATAGACTAGTTGACTAATCTAGTACACTTAATGAAGACACAGCATCATTGAGAGTGAAAGGTTGGACGCTATGACGCAATTAACGTTTGTATACGGCACGATGGCTTCGGGAAAATCGATTGAAATTCTGAAAGTGGCCCATAATTATGAGGTACAGGGACGTAAGCCGATGCTCCTGACTTCAGCATTAGATGACCGCACGAATGTCGGTGAAATTTCGTCGCGCATCGGCCTTAAGCAGGACGCGGGCATTATTCATGCCACGGACGACCTTTTCGAAATGGTTGCGGGGCAAGCTGAACAACCGGCGATTGTGTTGATTGATGAAGCGCAATTTATGACGCGTGAACAAGTCATGCAATTAGCGCATATTGTGGATGATTTGGATATCCCGGTGATGGCGTTTGGTTTGAAAAATGATTTCTCAAATCACCTGTTTCCGGGATCTGAGGCATTGTTGATTTTTGCGGACAAGTTGGAAGAAATGAAGACGCTTGATTCATTTGGCACGAAAAAGGCGACGATGAATTTACGTATTCATGATGGTAAGCCGGTGTATGAAGGTGAACAAATTGAAATTGGTGGGGATGAAGCATATCTGCCAGTTTCTCGTTATCATTACTATCACCCGGATGAAGCGGCTATTGCGGCCCGCTTCCGTAAACAAAATTAGTGAATCAAGCCACTGACGTTTTTGCGACAGTGGCTTTTTCATATTCATGATATATTGGAAGAAATAGGTTTTGGGGGATAACGAGATGACAACAACGGCATATATGATGACGGATACTGAGGGTGTTGTGCAAGGCGATTTTGTCGAGCGTGACTTGCCTGAGTTATCAGCTGGTGAAATTCAAATTCAAACAGCTTTTTCAAGTGTGAACTACAAAGATTACTTGGCAAGTTTGCCTAAGGGTGGCGTGATTCGCCAATATCCAATGGTGCCAGGAATTGATGTGAGTGGAACGGTAGTGGCGTCGAAGTCAGGGGCGTTTACAGTTGGTGACGAAGTGTTGGTGACTGGCTATGACCTCGGTGTTCGTCATGACGGTGGTTTTGCGACGCAAGTGCAAGTGCCAGCGGAATGGGCAGTTAAGCTACCAACTGGTCTTTCTTTGCAAGATGCGATGGCAATTGGCACAGCTGGGTTTACGGCTGGGTTGGCCATTATGAAGTTGGAAGGGTTGGGGATGCGCGTTGCTGATCAACCCAAGATTGCCGTGACTGGTGCAGCTGGTGGTGTAGGTAGCGTTGCGTTGGCATTGTTGCAAGCTAGTGGCTATCAAAATGTGACGCCGATTGTGCACCGCGGTGGAGAAGGTGAAATGACGGCCGATGATATTCTGGCATTGCCGAATAAGTCACTTTTGTCGCAAACTTACGACTATGTTATCGACACGGTTGGTGGTGAGCTGGCAGCTAAGCTGATTGCGATGCTTCACTATAACGGAGCTATTGCCATGACAGGAAATGCGGGTGGTGTTGATTTACCAACGTCAGTGTTCCCGATGATTTTGCGTGGCGTTAGCATATTGGGCGTTGATTCAGTGGCAGCGGATATGCCAACACGCCAATTATTGTGGCAACGTTTCGCGGCTGATTGGCATGTGATGAATGAGTTGCTAGTTGAACAAGTACCTTTTGAAAAGTTGCCAGATGTACTTGATGCGTTTGCGGCACATACGCATAAGGGACGTACGATTTTGACATTCTAAATAAAGACGCCAATCAGGTTGGATAGACCTGATTGGCGTCTTTTTTCATTGATTTAGTACCCACTGGCCACCATTGACGGTCATGTCATACTTCACGGAACTGGAAACGGTACCGTAAAAAATCCACCAAGATACATTCGAATACGCGGTTGCGACCAATGTATTTGCAGTATAATCCCAGTGAAGATTTGAGAGTTTCGCATGGTAATCTCTGCCTTGGTATTTAACGACGACATCCGCGCCAGGTGTTGTGGCGCCGTTTGGACCGATATTAGTTAAATCCTGTGAATAATAAATTTGGTGTAACAATTTCATAGCATCTACCACTGCCAAATTGGTGCCGGTGACTTTACCGTTTGTTGCACTTGTGACAGGTGGCCAGATGTTACCGAACCAAATAGAAGTTTGTGTGCCATTACTGGACACCAGGGTGTTGTAACTATTTGACCAATAGAGTTGGCCAACGTTCGTATATGGTGGTGTCGTGAATGGTGTGTAGGTGTATTTTGGCATGCTGTTAAAATACACGGTATAAAAATCAGAGCGACCCTCCGAAGACTGCAGGGCGGTGACCGTCTTGTTCAGTTGGTCGGTTTGAGCTGTCATCGTTGCCGTTATATTTCGAATACGGTTGGCGTCATTCATATCGCCGTTGAAGGTCAGAATTGTGTAAGCACTAGCAAATACAGTCGTTGTCGCAATCAGTGTGATGACTGCAGTCACGACAATCGTTGATATCCGCCTTTTCATAACACTTATTGATTAACGTTAGAAGTGTTTGTTGATGAGTTTGCTTGATTGGCCTTGGCTGTAGCTATTGATGCTGCGGTTTGTGCAGAACTTGCATCTTTAACAGCGTTGTTGACGGAATCCGCGTACGCGTTGGCCTTACCAATTTGGTCGTTAGCAAAGCTCACATCATCGGCGTGATTTTGCTTTTCAGTCGTCAAGTTTTGGGCTGTGGTGCCCAAAGTGTTAGCTGTGGTGCCCAATTGTTTAGTCAGATTATTGATTGCCGAAGTTGCGGCATTTTTATCTCCGTCAAAACCTGTAGTGATAGAAATAGCTGCAAATCCGACAGTAGAAACAGCAGTCAAAGCTGCGAGAGTGATAAGTGTGCGCTTAGCGAAGCGTCGACATGATTTTTTCATAATGTAACCCCTTTCATAACTTGAATTATAGTAGGGGATATGTAACGGACGAATAACTGATTTTTAACGGCTAATAAAAAATAAGTAACATCCCGTATGTATGATGCAAAAAGTCTGTGAATAAGCTTTGCATCGTGGATGAAGTCCTGATTTACGGATAAATAACTCGACATTCTACTTACCGAACATTAATAGTCAATATATATATTTTTTTAAAACGTTTAACTATAAATATGAACAAAATGCATATTGTCATGAAGAAAGTTCGGTGTTATCCTTAACTCAACCTTTAATCGCACACATATTTAAGGAGTATAGAGGGACATGTTTAAAAAGCTTGTTGCAGGGGCTGCACTTACGATTGCAGCATCAACGCTTGTTACCGCATTGCCAGCCGCATCAGTTGATGCCGCATCAAAGAAGGTTAGCTTGAAGGAGTTGAACGTTCAATTCGTTCCATCATCACAAGCTGACACGATTCAAGCGAAGGCTAAGCCACTGGAAAAGTTGCTAAAGAAGCAATTGGGGATTCCAGTGCACGTAACCATCTCAACTGACTACAACACGGTTGTTGAGGCGATGGGTTCAAAGAAGGTCGATATGGGATTCTTGCCACCTGACCCATACGTACACGCACACGAGCAATACGGTGCCAAGGTTATCTTGCAATCAGAGCGTTACGGTATTAACGACAAGAAGGGCGACGGTTCAAACACGGACAAGCTTGTTGATTACTACCGCGCGATTGTCTTGGTAAAGAAGGACTCAAAGATCAAGTCAGTGAAGGACTTGAAGGGTAAGAAGATTGCTGTTCAAGATACGACTTCAGACGCGGGTTACATGTTCCCAGTCGTTGACTTGAAGAAGAAGGGTATGAACGTTGTGAAGGACTCTGACCTAGTTACGGTTAAGGGCCACGACCAAGGTGTTTTGTCAGTCTTGAACGGCGACACAGACGCAGCATTTATCTTTGATGATGCTCGTAACGTTGTTAAGAAGGACAACCCAGATATCTTCAAGCAAACGCGTGCTTTGATGTACACGTCAAAGATTCCTAACGATACAATTGCTTTGCGTAAGGGTATCTCAGCTAAGGATTCAAAGGCTATCCAAAACGCCATGATCAAGGTATCAAAGACGGCTGAGGGTAAGAAGGTTTTGAACGATGTCTACAGCTGGGCCGGTGTTGCGAAGTCAAAGGATTCAAACTTTGACATCGTCCGCGATTACCAAAAGCAAATTGAAGACATCAAGTAAGCTTGATGTCTAAATAAAACGAGAAGAACGGGCTTTACTGGCATCGCCCAGTGAGGTCCGTTCTTCGTACATATCATGTAAAACGGTTCAGCAAATTTCGCTGGATTTGGTTAACAAGGTTAAATAAGAGTGGAGAGTTATTATGACAGCCCAAAAAGGCACGATTAAAGTTAACAACGTTTCAAAGATTTATCCGAACGGAACGGTTGGTTTGGATAACATTAACTTGGATATCGCTTCAGGTGAGTTCGTTGTGATTGTTGGTCTTTCAGGAGCCGGTAAGAGTACGTTGTTGCGTGCCATCAACCGACTACACGATGTGACGTCAGGTGAAATCTTGATTGATGGTGAAGATATTACGGTTGCGAAGGGACGTAAGCTTCGTGAATTGCGTCGTAACATCGCCATGATTTTCCAAAACTTTAACTTGGTAAAACGTGCATCGGTGGCACGAAACGTATTGGCTGGACGCGTGGGTTACTACTCAACGTTCAAGAGCACGTTTGGACTTTTCTCTAAGGAAGATAAGGCGAAAGCAGCCGAAAACTTGGATAAGGTTAACATGCTCGACAAATACTACACGCGTGCCGATGAGTTGTCTGGTGGACAACAACAACGTGTCGCCATTGCGCGTGCCATGATGCAATCACCAACAGTCGTCTTGGCTGACGAGCCAATCGCCTCACTTGATCCAAAGACGACCAAGATGGTTATGGATGACTTGAAGCGTTTGAACACGGAAATGGGCATGACGGTTGTGGTTAACTTGCACAGTGTGCCACTTGCCATGGAATACGCAACGCGCATCATTGGGTTGCGTGCGGGTCAACTTGTTTATGACAAGCCAATCGCAGAAGTTAACAAGGATGACTTTGACGGTATTTACGCTGAAGCAACAGATGGAGAATAGACGATGAATGTAAGTTTACCTGAACAGCGTTTCAGCGAAAAATGGCACGTCAAGGGTCTACTGGCAACGCTTCTAGTTGTATTAATTTTGTTTGGATCAGGACGCATGACGGGTGTCTCAACTGATTTCAGTTGGGAACAATTCATGGATATCTTGATTAAGATGATGAATCCAGATTGGTCATACGTCACGGCGGTGATTACGCCAATTTTGCAGACGATTCAAATGGCTTTGGTTGGAACTTTGTTGGGAACGATTATTGCGGTGCCGTTTAGTTTGTTGGCAGCCCGTAATTTGATGAAGAACACGGTTGTGCGTGGTATCGTCCGTTTCTTCTTGAACTTGGTGCGTGCCTTGCCTGACTTGTTGTTGGCAGCGTTGTTCGTTGCGATTGTTGGTATTGGTCCGATGGCCGGTGTCGGCGCTTTGACGATTTTCAGTTTTGGTATGATTTCAAAGTTGTTCTATGAAGCAATCGAAACGATTGATGAAGGACCAATTGAAGCGTTGACGGCCGCGGGGGCCAACAGCTTGCAAACGATTGTGTTTGCGGTTATCCCACAAGTCTTCAACCAATTCTTGAGTTACTTCCTATACACATTGGAAATCAATGTCCGTGCCTCAACAGTGCTTGGATATTTGGGAGCTGGTGGTGTTGGATTGTTCTTGAGTCAGACACTTTCAATGTTCCGTTACGATCGCACGGCTGTGGTTATCTTGGCCATCTTGGTTGTCGTGGTGATTGTTGACGGTATTTCAAATCGATTGCGGGAGGCGTTGGCATAATGCAAGTAGTTAAGCAAAGTCCTTGGCACCGTTATCGTCCTTGGATTATTACAGTGTTGGTTGTTGCATTGTTTGCCTGGGCTTTTTCTGGGATTCCAATGTCATCAGTTAAGCCACAAGCACTATTGATTACGAAGGCTATTTTCACAGGATTGTTCCATCCGGATTGGTCCTACGTTTATACAGGGGATGGCGAAGATTTGATCACAGCGTTGGTTGAAACGCTGGCCATTGCCTTCTTAGGAACGTTCATCTCAGCTATTTTGTCAGTGCCATTCGCCTTCTTGGCAGCCCGCACGAAGAAGGGGTTCTTTACGCCACGTTCAACGTTGGGTAAGGTGATTTTGACGGTTATCCGTGTGTTCCCTGAAATCGTGATGGCCATCATGTTCATCAAGGCGGTTGGTCCTGGTGCCTACGCTGGTGTGTTGGCGGTCTCAATTCACTCAATTGGTATGTTGGGTAAGTTGTTCTCAGAAGCGGTTGAAAACATTGACCGCGGACCAAATGAAGCCATCGTGGCAGCTGGTGGATCGGCGCTTGATGGGTTGACGTTGGCAACGTTGCCAGCAGTCATGCCTGAATTTATGAATTACACGCTATACCGATTTGAAATCGCGGTTCGTTCAGCGGCTATCTTGGGTATGGTTGGTGCCGGTGGTATCGGTGCGCCATTGATTTTTGCTTTGCAAACACGTCAATGGCCAAAGGTTGGTATCATTTTGCTGGGCATCATCATCATGGTGACGGTCATTGACTTCTTGTCAGGTCAATTGCGTAAGCGCCTAGTCTAATAGGTTAGAAGGTCATCGAGTACTCGGTGGCCTTCTCTGTTTAAAGGAGTACAACATGCAGGTTTCTATTATTTCGACTTCTGATGTCCACGGTTATTTTCGAGCTGATGATTTCCGTCGACCATTACAAAATGATGGTTTGGGTTTGACCCGCGCAGCGACAGTTATTGAAACGTTGCGTGAACAAGCTAATCCCGAAGATGTCATCATTACAATTGAAAATGGTGATTTTATTCAAGGGTCACCATTAACGAATTACATTGAAAAAGTCGATCGATCAGCGGTGAGTTTGTATGATGATCTGGCTGAAACGATTGGTTATGATGTGCGTATTTTGGGTAATCACGAATTTAATTACGGGCGTGATTATCTTGAACGCGTTTTAGGACAAAACGATTTGTTACTGAATGCCAATGTATTGGACGAAACAAGTGGTGAGCCGTTCATTGGTCGTCCATACACGATTATTGAACGTGGTGGGGTGAAGGTTGGTGTCATTGGATTGATTACCAAGTACGTGCCGAATTGGGAACAACCCGCTAACATCCATGGGTTAACGTTTGCTGACCCGGTCGAAGTTGCAACACGTTATGTTGACGAATTGCGCCCACAAGTGGATGTGCTGGTATTGGCTTATCACGGCGGTTTTGCTGAAGATTTGGAGACTGGTGAACCGTTGGAACGTTTGACGGGTGAAAACCAAGGGTACCAATTGCTGCAAGTCTCAGGTGTTGATGCTGTTGTGACTGGTCACCAACATCGTACACTGGCAGCGGTTATCAATCATGTTGCGACAACGCAGCCTGGCTATCGCGCTGATCAAGTTGGTTTGATGACGCTTACGTTGAATGACGAACACCAAATTACCAACCGTGACGCCCAATTGATTGCCACAGCGGTGTTCCCTGAGAACGATGCGGTGAAGGCGGTCGTTGAGCCGGTACACGTGGCGACGAATCACTGGCTTGATACGGCAGTCGGTCACGTTGGCCACAACATGCAAGTGACGAATCACTTCGAAGCGCGTTTGCACAGCCACCCATTTATCGCTTTGGTTAACCAAGTGCAAATGGATGCGACACAAACGACGATTGCTAATACGGCGTTGTTTAACAACGAAGTGAAGGGGTTGGCTGATGAAGTGACGTTGCGTGACATCATGACGAATTACATTTATCCAAATACGTTAGTTGTCGAAAAGTTGACGGGGCAAGATATTAAAGATGCGCTTGAAGTGAACGCACGCTACTTTGTCTTGGATGATAATGGTCAACCAACCGTTAACCCAGCGTTTTTGGAGCCTAAGGTTGAACACTATAACTATGATGTTTGGAGTGGTATTGATTACACCTTTGATTTGCGCCGTCGTGAAGGTGAACGCGTGATTGAAGTGCTTGTTGATGGTGAGCCGATTGAGTTGGCCGGTGAATACGAAGTTGCAATGAATAACTACCGTGCGGGTGGTGCAGGTAACTTTGCATCCTTCTCACTGGATAAAGTGGTTCGTGAAGTGCAACGAGAAACGGCCGATTTGATTGGTGATTACATTATGAGTCACCCAGATATTAAGATTGACCAACCAACGAATTTCCATGTGATTTATTAAAAACAAAGCCGGTTTCGTCTATGTGCAGACGAAACCGGCTTTTTAGCTAGTCTTTATCAGACCAATATTTCCTTTGGTAGGCTTTACGTGGCATCATCATCATGTACTCACGCAAAGGGTTCTTCTTATAGAATTGTTGATGTTCTTCTTCGGCATCGTAAAACGGCTTGGCGTCTTCAATGCTTGTAACGATTGGTGCGTCGAAACGATCAGAATCATTTAAGGCGCGCTTTGACGCCTCGGCAATTTGTCGTTGCTCATCATTCGCTACGAAAATCACTGGGCGATAGCTGTCGCCGCGGTCAGCAAATTGGCCCATGGCATCCGTTGGATCGGCGAGCTGCCAATATAGTTCAACCAGATCACTGTATGAAACGATATCATCATCGAACCAAATTTTAACGGCTTCTGTGTGGCCAGTCTGGTGTGATGCAACCTGTGCATAGGTTGGGTTGGCGACGAAACCGCCAGTGTAACCTGAACGCACCTTTTGGATGCCAGCCGTGGTCTCAAATGGTTCGACCATGCACCAGAAACATCCACCTGCGAAAATTGCTGTTTGAATTGCCATATTGTTCCCCTCCGTTTGGTTCTTATTCTACTCAGTTGGTGCAAAAACAAAAGCAATATTTCAAGACTTTCCCTTGAAAAATCGTTATTGCAACTTTTTTGGTTATAATAATGACTGACAAAAGTTAAGTGAGGACAGAGAAATGGGTATTACACTTCAAATTGATGACGCGATGGTTGCTTCAATGGCAGAAACGATTCGCAAGAGCATTCCACGTATTGCGCGTGCGAATGAGCAAATGATTTTGTCAGCGCCAGAGTTATCAGAGCGCTTGCCAAAGTTGTCAGCTTTGCCTGATGATGAATTGGTACGTGGTTACTTGCAATTCCTATTCATGTCAATGAATGATACGAAGATGTTGCTGGACCGTGCTTACGTCGATCTATTTTTGACGTCACAACTAGCAACGGTTATTTACTGAGAAACTCTTAAAGCCACGCGTTTGCGTGGCTTTTTTGTAAGTGGTACGTGTAAAATAAAAACATATGATTAGTGAAGAGAGATTATTATGATTACGATTAAGTCACCTCGTGAGATAGAGGGAATGCGTAAGTCTGGGGCAATCATTGCCGGTATGCACCAAGGACTACGCGATATTATTAAGCCAGGTATTTCAACCTGGGAGATTGAAGAATTTAGTCGCCAATACATTGAGAGTCACGGCGGACGTGCTGCGCAAATCGGCTTTGAAGGATATGAATACGCCACGACCGTTTCGGTGAATGAAGAGGTTGCGCACGCGTTTCCACGTAAGGCACTTTTCCTTAAGGAAGGAGACATCGTCACAGTTGATACGGTGGTTGAATTGGATGGTTATTATTCAGATTCAGCTTGGACGTATGCCGTTGGTGAAGTCTCACCTGAAGCCCAACGCTTGATGGATGTTGCCAAAGAAGCAATGTACATCGGAATTGAACAAGCACAAGTTGGTAACCGTTTGGGTGATATTGGGGCTGCCATCAACGCTTTTGTTGAAGATGAAAACGGCTATGGTAATGTCCGTGATTATGTTGGTCACGGTATTCAACCAACGATGCACGAAGATCCAAATGTGTTCCACTATGGTGTTGCGGGGCGTGGCCTACGCTTGAAGCCTGGTATGACAATTACGATTGAGCCGATGGTTAACATGGGAACGTGGGAAGTTGAAACGTCTGAAGAAGATGGTTGGACAGTGACGACGTTGGATGGCTCATGGTCAGCTCAATACGAGCACGTGATTGCAATTACGGAAGAGGGTCCAAAGATTTTGACAAGTCAGGATCCTGAATTCGATGCAAAGTATCTATAATTTGCAGGAGGTAAATCCATGACTGGTCAAGAATGGGAAGATAAATTCCGCAAAGAACATGGGCGCGTTGCGCGCCGTGAAGAATATCGTGCAGCTGCTGCACGTAATTTTGAACCTGAAGAAGCACCGGTAGTAGCGCCAGCGCCCAAAGCAGTTGCGAAAAAATCTAGTGGTAAGAGCAAGCGAGCACTGTTCTTATTGTTAGCTGTCGTAGTTGCTATTGTGGCTGGTGCGATGACATATAAGTTGACGCACTCTAAGTCTGACAATGGCACAGCTAAGGTTGCATCGTCAGCTAAGTCAGTTTCAAAGGCTGCAACAAATAAGGCATCAAGTGCTGTTTCTTCTTCAAGTAGTAGTTCAAGCTCATCAAGTTCAACCAAGGCGTCGGACTTTTCAGGTAGCACACCTGGCGTTGTTGCAACGGACTTAAGCCGTACTGACCGTGCAAAGATTATTGCGCAGGTGGTTATGTCGGGATATAACAAGCCGGCCACTGATGTAAACGGTATTACAGCCGGAACGGTTGGCGGTGTTGGATCTGGTAAAGGAAGCTTGCACCTTGGCGTTGGTGTAAACGGTATTGGTGTGCAATATTCATTGATTGGGGATGGCGGTGTGAGTCAAATTACAGGTCGTTATAGCGGCGGTAATGGCGACGGTATGCACGACTTCTCTATCGATGTTAATGATTGGTTGGCAAACCACGACCTTAATGCGGTGCGCCAAGCCTTTGGCGACGTGACGGTTACCGATCAAAACGTGAGCGCGATGGGTGACTAAAAAATTAGTTAACTTTTTAGCTTGCGTGATTGTACAAAACCACGTATAGTAATTTAGGTATTAAAAAGTAAATAAATTCGACTTTCCTATCGAGAGTTCAGGGAGGGACTAGACCCTTTGATCTGACGCCAACTTACCCGTTTCGGGCGATGTGGTACTTTCTAGCAGATAGGCGCATATCGACTGAACCCCGACATGCCGCCTACGAGTGGTATGTCGGGGTTATTTAATTTCACAAGAGTTTTTTATTTTAGGAGATTAGATTATATGTCAGAAAAGCGTTTGTTCACGTCAGAATCAGTTTCAGAAGGACACCCAGATAAGGTTTCAGACCAAATCTCAGATGCCATTTTGGATGCCGTTTTGGCTGAAGATCCACAAGCACGTACGGCCATTGAGACGTCAGTAACGACAGGTTACGTTAACGTCTTCGGTGAGATGTCAACGACGGCCTACGTTAACATTAACGAAATTGTTCGTAACACATTGAAGCGCATCGGTTACGATGACAAGGAAGCTGGTTTCTTGGCTGACGATATCCACGTTGGGGTAACGTTGGACGAGCAATCACCTGACATTGCGCAAGGTGTTGACTCAGCTATCGAGCACCGTGAAGACGGTGGTGTTGATCCATTGGACCAAATTGGTGCTGGTGACCAAGGTTTGATGTTCGGTTTCGCCACGAACGAAACGGACGAATACTTGCCATTGTCAGTTGTTTTGTCACACAAGTTGGTTAAGAAGCAAGCTGACGTGCGCCGTTCAGGTGAGTTGTCATACTTGTTGCCTGACGCTAAGGCGCAAGTGACGGTTGAATTGGATGAAAACGACAAGCCAATCCGTATCGATGCTGTCGTTTTGTCAACGCAACACCGTGAGTCAATCTCATTGGAGCAATTGCGTGCCGATGTTCGTAAGTTCATCATCGACCCAGTTTTGCCAGCCGACATGGTTGACGACGAGACGCGTTACTACATCAACCCAACAGGTCGCTTCGTAATCGGAGGACCTAAGGGTGATGCCGGTATGACTGGTCGTAAGATCATCGTTGATACGTACGGTGGATACGCTCGTCACGGTGGTGGTGCCTTCTCAGGTAAGGATGCAACCAAGGTTGACCGTTCAGCTGCCTACGCAACACGTCACATCGCCAAGAACATCGTTGCAGCTGGTTTGGCTGAAAAGGTTGAAATCCAAGTTGCCTACGCTATCGGTGTGGCAAAGCCGGTTTCAGTTAACGTCAACACGTTCGGTACGGGTAAGGTTTCTGATGATGAATTGGTAGCTGCAATCCGTGACTTGTTCGAGTTGCGTCCAGCCGGAATCATCGAGGACTTGGACTTGCGCAAGCCTCGTTATGAAGCAACTGCCGCTTACGGTCACTTCGGTCGTCCTGAATTGGACTTGCCATGGGAGCGTTTGGATAAGGTTGATGCTTTGAAGGCATACTTTAACAAGTAATAGAGATTTAATTTAAAAGCGTTGTGAGTCTTTGGGCTTGCAGCGCTTTTTTGATCGGTGAATTGAGAAGCATTTACGAGTACTGATTTTTGGGTTGATTAGCCGGGAGTGCAGATAATGGTATACTTAAGCTATTATGAACGAGTATATAAGGGGGAGTTGGCATGGGTGAGAAAACAGTCAATTCACTAAAAGAATTTGTTGGGGTTCTTGAGATGATTGACCCTAATCAAGAAGTGTTTTTTCGTGGTGAATCAAATTATTTTAAATTTCGCACGCCGTCGATTTATCGACAATATCAAGGTGAAGTGGCTACTAGGTCTCACGAGTACTATGAACGTCTGTTTGCTGAGTCAAGCGAAGTGGATTTTAATTCTCTGAGACCGTTTGAACGATTGACGGAAGTGCAACATTTTGGTGGGTTAACAAGATTTATTGATATAACCAGTAATGCGCTGGTTGCATTGTTTTTTGCTACAGATAATGATGATAATGACGGATACGTGTACATATATAAGAGTTCGGAAACAAAGGTAGATGTCGGCGACACAGCGTATTTAAAAGCAGCAGTTAATTTTATTGATTCGGGAGTGGTTCGAGATTTTCTTTCAAAAAATGATGACAGGTCTTTTGAAGATTTAACTGCGGCTATCAGAGAGTTTGATCCACAGGGTAATCAAATTTTTGAACGAAAAAATGAGGTATATGAGACCTTAAGTCAAGCTCAAATAGTAATTGCCACGAAGTCAAATCCGCGAATCATACGGCAACAGGGCGCATTTATCTTGCCAGCCTATGAAGTGGGTGCCGATTATGAAACTCAGACGGAGTTTATTGGGGAATCTATCGCGAATTTAGGACTGAAAGATTCGGATGGAACTGGTGTATTAGTAATTCATGTACCAAAAGAAAAAAAGGCGGGGATACGCAGAACTCTTTCCAATGTTGGTGTCAACATTGGAGCTATCTATCCTGATATTGAACATCAATCTCAAGTAGTGGCATCATACTTAGGGGAAATGAGGGTTAACGCCGAAGTTCAAAGAGAACCGGTAGAGGAGAAAAAGCAAGTTCATGAGGTTCCCAAGGCTTCACAAACAATGGGTGAACAACGCTTTAATGTAGTAGAGAATGAATCAGATGTTGTTGAGACGTTAATCGAATCGTTACGCAAGTCGCCAAATTTCAATACGACACATGCTGTTATTCGAAGATTGGATGCAGTCGTCGATGTCTTAAGCGATACGCAAATGCATTCAATTTTGGAGGCATTGAGAATGAACGACCAAGTCTCCTGGATATTAAGTGACGAAGATGTTGCGTTATTCTATGAAAAGATAATGAATCGGTTCAAAAAGGCAGCTAATTTAGAAAAGTTTGAGAATTTGGAACCTCTTTGGAGTCGAATAGAAGAAGCGGTACAAAGGTTAAGCGACCTTGAAGATTAATTTATAAAAAGGATTATTAATATGGCTAAGAAAACGGCAGAATTAAAGATTGAAGATGCTTTGTGGCAAGCCGCTGATCAATTGCGTGGAAGTATGGATGCTTCACAGTACCGTAATGTGGTTTTGGGATTGATTTTTCTGAAGTATGTATCTGATTCTTTTAATGAAAAGTATGAATCACTGACTAATTCAGATTACCCTGAAGACGCGGAAGATCGTGATATGTATACGGCTGAGAATATCTTTTGGCTACCAAAAGAAGCACGTTGGGATGTGATTGCTTCGGCCGAAAAGACACCTGAAATTGGTGAGACTATCGACAAAGCAATGGAAGCAATCGAGCGAGAAAACGATCAAATCAAGGGTGTTTTGCCAAAGAATTACGCATCACCAGACCTGGATAAGGTTCGTCTTGGTGGAGTTATTGATCTTATTTCAAATATCAAAGTTGGTGATGAAGAGTCACGAAAGAATGATGTTTTGGGCCGTGTGTATGAGTACTTTTTG
>OIZF01001010.1_pt1 | contig 17739 bp, 17 predicted proteins | sample 1588471 | NCBI WGS metagenome assembly OIZF01 (sample SAMN03283279) | human gut metagenome | biome: human-associated habitat; material: feces | host: Homo sapiens | place: Peru | collected 2012
TGATGAAGGACGGCAAGGCTCTGCAGAGCGGCACCAGCCATTACTTCGGCGATAAGTTCAGCAAGGCGTATGACGTGACCTTCACCGGCCGTGATAACCAGCTGCATCACCCGTTCCAGACCAGCTGGGGTGTATCCACCCGTCTGGTCGGTGCCATCATCATGACCCACGGCGACGACGACGGCCTCATCCTGCCCCCGGCAGTCGCTCCCATTCAGGTCGTGGTCGTTCCCATCGCTGCCCACAAGCCCGGCGTCTCCGAGAAGGCCGCTGAGCTGGCAGAGAAGATCTCCAAGTATGCTCGCGTCAAGCTGGATGACAGCGACAACGCGCCCGGCTGGAAGTTCTCTCAGTGGGAGATGAAGGGCGTGCCTCTGCGCCTGGAGATCGGCCCCAAGGACCTCGAGAAGAACCAGTGCGTTCTGGTCCGCCGTGATACCCGTGAGAAGGTCTTCGTCTCTCTGGACGAGCTGGAGACCGCCATCCCGGCACAGCTGGAAGCCCTGCGCAAGGACCTGTACGAGCGCGCCCTCAAGAACCGTGAGGAGCGCACCTGGTCTGCCACCACCATGGACGAAGTCAAGGCTCTGGCAAAGGCCAACACCGGCTACATCAAGACCATGTGGTGCGGCGATCTGGCCTGCGAGATGAAGATGAAGGAAGAGGCCGGACTTTCCAGCCGCTGCATGCCCTTTGAGCAGGAGCATCTCAGCGATGTGTGCCCCTGCTGCGGCAAGCCCGCCAAGGCCATGGTCTACTGGGGCGTTGCTTACTAAGCATTTGCCTTTCTGACCCGATACAAAACCCCCGGAGCAAAAAAACGCTCCGGGGGTTTTACTTGTCATTTGTCGAATTATATGCTATTATAGAGTTGCTGCTCTAGCAGCAAGGCACTGCACATAACGGCAGGCGGTTCGGCCCCACTTCCGAAAGGAGGTGAAGCCTATGCCAATTACTTTGACGTTCCATATCTTCGGATTGGTATTTACCATCAAGGTAAAAAGCGAGAACCGCCACCCTGGCCGGTGACGGTTCTTGAGTTTTAAGAATCCTCATCAAAAAGGCCAACCGCTTGTCGCAGTGCCTTTTCTATTTACAGTATACCCACTTTTGAGGTTTCTGTCAAGAGCACGCCGTTTCGTTTCTGCGTGCTTTTTTTCTTACCGTTCAAAGGTGGTGCTGAGGGTAGTCTGCCAGCTTTCGCCGGGGGCAAGGCAGGCGGCTGCGGCGCGCTGCTCCCAGTCCTGCGGGTCGGTGGCAGCGGCGGGCAGGCTGTGCCACGGCTCAATGCACACAAAGCGCACCGGCTTTGCAGGAGCCGACCAGATGAGCGAATAGGGGTAGCCCTCCACCCGGCAGGTGATATTGCGGCCGGTGTCCTTCTCGCAGATGCCGATGGTTTCAGTGCGCAGACCTGCCATGCAGAAGCTGTCGTTGGCAAACAGGTCATCGGTCAGCGGGATGGCCTGCTGGTTCTTCCACTGGTAATAGCTCTTGCCGCTCAGCAGACCGTTGGGGCGGGCATCGAGGATGACCGGGCTTTCCGGCCGGTCAAAGCGGAACTCGTAGTCGGTGGTGGTGTGCTTGGTGTCGAACGGCACATTGAACGCCGGGTGGAAACCGATGCCGAAACGCAGCTCCTCGGTGCCGGGGTTCGTCACCTGCAGGGTATGATGCACGGTCTTGCCCTCCAGACGAAAGGTGCTGGTAAGCACAAAATCATAAGGAAAACGCTCTGCCTTGATGGCATCGTCCGCCCGCAGCTCCAGCTGGATGGTATCCCCTTCTGCCCGCAGCAAGGTGTGCTCCAGATCCCGGGCAAAGCCGTGCTGACCGCCCTTCCATGTTTTGCCCTTGGCGGTAAAGGTGCCGTCCACCAGCTTGCCCGTCCACGGGAACAGGATGGGCGCGTGGCGCTTCCAGATGGCGGGGTCGGCCTGCCAGAGCATCTCTTCGCCTGCGGCATTCTTCAGGCTGACGGCCTCTGCACCGTGGGTGTCCACGGTCAGGGTCAGGAATTCGTTGTGAATGGTTGCCTGCATTTTCAGTATCTCCTTTGTCCTTCTTATTTTCCGGGGCCTGCTGTTTCCAGTATACTCCCCCGTGTGCCAAAAATAAAGTCCCAGTCCGCCCAGTTTCAGTAGGGCTGTGCCAGCGGCAGGGTGACGGCAAAGGTGGTGCCGTTTTCGCTGCTGCTCTCCACAGTCACGCTGCCGCCGTGCAGCACGGCGATCTCCTGCACAAGGGCAAGGCCAAGCCCCACGCCGCCCATCTCCCGGCTGCGGGATTTATCCACCCGGAAAAATGGCTGGAAGATGCTTTCTCGACAGTCTGCGGGGATGCCCGGGCCGGTATCTGCAACGCGCAGCACAGCGGCCTGCTTTTCCTGCCGCAGGGTGACGCACACCGCGCCGCCGGGGCGGTTATACTTGATGCCGTTTTCCACCAGATTGAACACCAGCCGGTAGATCAGCGCATCACTGCCCACCATGCCCAGCTCCGCGCAGTCCTGCTGCAGGGAGATATTATTTTTCTGGGCAAGGGAGGTCAGGTCAGTCAATATCTCCTCCACCAGCGGCGCAAGGGCAATCTGGTCGGTGCGGGAGACCGATTGCAGATTGCTCATTTCCAGCAAAGTGCGCACAAGGGCGGTCAGGCGGTCCAGCTGCTCCCGTAGGGAGCTGACCAGCCCGGCGGTCTCGGCATCCATGGCCGGGTGCTCCTCTACAAACAGTTCCAGCTTTGTCTGCAAAATAGCCAGCGGGGTGCGCAGCTCGTGGGCTGCGTTGCCCGCGAACTGCCGCTGCAATTCAAAGGACTGCGCCAAACCATCCAGCATCCGGTTCACCGACCGGCTCAGCTGCCCGAATTCCTGCACGGTGTTTTCGTCCAGACGGGCGGTGGCGATGCTGTCCTGATCGACCCGCTGCGCCTGCTGCGCAAGCTGCTGCAACGGTTTCAGCGCTCTGCCGCTGACAAAATAAGCGATGGCTGCGCTGACGATTGTGACCACGGCAGTGATACACCAGCCCTTGCGGCCAAAAACCACCTTTGCATCGTAGACCTCCTGCGAGAAATACGCCAGCAGGCTGGACATTTCCTCCTGCGGGATCTCAATGGTCAGCGACTCCGCGCTGCCGGGCTGATACTGCATCATAAAGCCGTTGAGGGCATCCATGCCGGTGGCACCGGTGCGGTATAAAAGCAGGTTCATACACACGCAGGCGCAGGCGATGAGCAGCGCCGTCAGCAGGGTGATGCGCCATTGCAGGGACAAACGCTTCATTGTGCCTCGCCTCCGATCTCGTAGCCTTCCCCGATGCGGTTGCGGATGGGGTCGTAGCCCAGCGCCGCCCGCAGCTTTTTGCGCAGGGCAGAGATATGTACCCGGATGGAGTTGCTGAAGCTGTCCACGCTGCCGTCCCAGACGTGCTCGATGAGCTCTTCCTGACTGACCGGGCGTCCCTGATGCAGCAGCAAATATTCCAGTACGCCGCTCTCCTTCCGCGTCAGCGCAAGAGTCTGGCTATCCACAGTAGCAACGCGGCTGCGGGTGTTGAAGCTGAGCCGCCCGCAGCACAAACATACATCCTGCTGGATGAACTTGCGCCGGGTCAGGCTGCGCACCCGGGCCTCCAGCTCTGCAAGATGGAAGGGCTTGGAAAGATAGTCGTTCGCACCGGCATCCAGCCCCTCTACCTTATCCGCGATCTCGCTGCGCGCCGATAAAATCAGCACACAGGTCTCAAGGTCGTGCCTGCGCAGACTGCGCAGCACCTGCATCCCGTCCACCTTGGGCAGGTTGAGGTCCAGCAGTACAAGGTCGTACCGCTCTGCCGCCAGTGCTTCCAGCGCGGCTTCGCCATCTGCACAAGCGTCCACCTCGTACCCGGACAGCCGCAGCTTCCGGGCAATGTCCTCCCGCAGGGAGTGCTCGTCCTCTACCACCAAAAGACGCATCTTGTGTTCCACCCTTCCCGTAAAAAATCCGTTTCTTGCGTTTTTTCTTCATTATAACAGATTATAGCCGACGTTGTTAAGATTCGTGTTAAGATTTTCTTAGCAGAAATTTTATCTCCCATGGTGTATACTGGTGCCATCAAACAACAGGAGGCTATGATGTTCATGACAAAAAAACAGGCGCAGCTGCTTTTGCTTGCCACCGGGGTGCTGATGCTGCTGTTCGGCGTATGGCGGGGCGAGGCAGACACCGTATTTTCAAAAGCCATCCGGCTGTGTATGGAGTGTGTAGGCATTGGATAAGAAAAAATTAAATCCCCTCGCCCGGTTCCGGGGCTTTATACAGGCCGGGGCGACCCTTTTGACAAATATCCACCTGCCTAACTTTGCCAAAGGGACGCTGTATCAGGGCAGCGGAAAATACGTCTGCGTGCCGGGACTGAACTGCTATTCCTGCCCGGGCGCTGCCGGTGCCTGCCCGGTGGGAGCATTCCAAGCAGTGGTGGGCTCTTCCAAATTCCGCTTTTCCTATTACATCACCGGCATCCTCATCCTTTTCGGGGTGCTGCTAGGTCGGTTCATCTGCGGTTTCCTCTGCCCGTTCGGCTGGTTTCAGGAGCTTTTGCACAAGATTCCTTCTCCCAAGCTTTCCACCAAAAAGCTAAAGCCGCTGCGCTATTTAAAGTATGCGGTGCTGCTGGTCATGGTGGTGCTGCTGCCATTGCTGGCGGTCAACGAGCTGGGCATGGGCGACCCCTTCTTCTGCAAATATCTCTGCCCGCAGGGCGTGCTGGAAGGTGCCATTCCCCTCTCCCTGACCAACGCGGGCATCCGCGCCGCGCTGGGCAAGCTGTTTACATGGAAGGCCTGCATTCTGCTGGCAGTCATTGTGGGCAGCGTGGTGTTCTACCGCCCCTTCTGCAAGTGGCTGTGCCCACTGGGCGCGTTCTATGCGCTGCTGAACAAGGTCTCGCTGTTCCAGATGCGCGTAGACACTCACAAATGCGTCTCCTGCGGAGCCTGCGCAAGGGCCTGCAAGATGGACGTAGACATTACCAAGACCCCCAACCACGCCGAATGTATCCGCTGCGGGATGTGCATGAAAGCCTGCCCCACAGATGCCATTCAGTATAAATTCGGGTTGGGAGACAAATCAAACACTGAAACGACAAAGGAGTAAAACCATGAAGCTTAACCGTGTAACCGCACTTTTGCTTGGCCTTGTGCTGGCCTTCAGCCTTGCCGCCTGCGGGCAGGGCGCATCCTCTGCCTCTACTGCATCTTCTTCCGCTTCCTCTGCGGCAGCAGAAGGCAAGACCGAGGAGCAGCTGCTGGCCGAGGAAAACGAGATCCTTTCCGCAAACGATGCCCTGTGGGAGAAGGTGTTCACTTCCATGGACAAGAACGTGACTGAGACCACCCTCAGCACGAACTACGGCGATTTTCTGCTGAGTGCCGTGGAAAAGGCAAAAGATCAGTTCTCGGATGAGGAGTACAAGACCCTGACCGCCGATGCAGAAAAGATTCGGGATATCGAAAATCAGATCGCTGCCCTTGCCCCTGCGGACGCGGCCGCTTCCAGTGCTGCCGCACAGGGTACTGCCTTCCCTCAGTTTGATGGCAGCGATTTAGAGGGCAACCCGGTGGACAACAGCCTGTTTGCGGGCAACGCCTTTACGGTGGTGAACTTCTGGTTCAACGGCTGCAAGCCCTGCGTGGAGGAACTGGACGACCTGAACGCCCTGAACGAGAAGGTCAAGGCACAGGGCGGCGAGGTAGTCGGCATCAACACCGAGACGCTGGACGGCAACCAGCAGGGCATTGATGCCGCCAAAAAGCTGCTGGCTACAAAGGGCGCAAACTACCGCAACATCTACTTTGCCTCCGGCAGCGAGGCCGGCAAGTTTGCACTGAACATCATGGCCTTCCCCACCACCTACGTCTTTGACCGGGACGGCAATGTTGTAGGCCAGCCCCTGCTGGGCGGCATCGACAAGGAAGAAAACCTTGCTGCCCTGCAAAAAAATATTGACGCCGCCCTTGCCAAGGACAGCGCCAAATAAGCTATTCTCCCCTGCCGCCTTCGGGCGGCTTTTTTGTTTGCTACGGGCATTGCCATGCACGCCCGGGCACCGGACGGAATACGCTGGGGCAGAAGCATACTTTTACCAGCAAAGGAGCGTATCTCCATGAAAAACACCGGAACTCTCCGCATCCAGACCTTTGCGGCACGCCAGTCTGCCCCCGTGGAGGGGGTGACCGTTGCGGTGCAGGGGGACGGCTTTACCCTGCACCGCATCACTGATGCCACCGGCAGTGCCGCCGATATTCCCGTTGAAGCCCCCGCCTGCACCCTCTCGCTGGACGAGGACAACACCACCCGCCCCTACGCCATTGTCAGCCTGACCGCCGCAAAGCCCGGCTACCGCACCGTGCGCATTGAAGGCATCCAGATCTTTGCCGGACAGGTAACGCTGGCGCAGCCCCAGATGCTTCCTGTTACCGAGGAAGACCGGGACATCCCGAACGCGCCCATCGTCATCCCGCCGCACGCTTTGTTTGCCGGCAGCGGCGGCAGCGGCCCGCAGCCGCGGGAAAACTGCACACCCCGGGTACTGGATCAGGTCGTCATTCCCAAAAATATCACGGTGCATCTGGGCAAACCGGCAGCTTCTGCCCGCAACGTGACCGTCTCCTTCCGGGATTATATTGCCAACGTAGCCTCCAGCGAGGTGTATCCCACCTGGCCGGAGCAGGCACTGCGGGCGAATATCCACTGCCAAATCTCGTTGGCGCTGAACCGCATCTACACCGAGTGGTACCCCAGCAAGGGCTACACCTTCAACATTACCAACTCCACCAGCTACGACCAGTACTACGTCCACGGACGCACGGTGTTTGAGGTAATGGTGCGCATTACGGACGATATCTTTAACACCTATCTGCGTAAAAGCGGCACGGTGAACCCCTATTATTCCGAGTACTGCGATGGCAAGTCGGTCACCTGCCCGGGGCTCAAGCAGTGGGGCACGGTGACACTGGCCAACAACGGGCGCAGCGCCTTGCAGATCTTACGCTACTACTACGGCAGCAGCATCGAGATCGTGCGCACCAAAAATATCCGCTCTATCCCGCAAAGCTACCCCGGCACGCCGCTGCGGCAGGGCAGCCGCGGTGCGGCGGTGTTCACCCTGCAAAGGCAGCTGAACCGCATCGCCAAGGACTATCCCTTCCTTGGCAAACTGACGGTGGACGGCGTATTCGGCAGCCGGATGGCCGCCACAGTGCGGGCGTTCCAGAAGCAGTTCAACCTGACCGCCGACGGCGTAGTGGGGCGGCAGACATGGTACAAGATCAGCTACATCTATGTATCGGTAAAGGACCTCGCCGAGCTGACCAGCGAGGGCGAGACTTCCACCGGCACCCTGTCCAACGGCACATGGAACGGCATGATGCTGAGCACCGGTGCTTCCGGCAGCGCGGTGGAGCAGGTACAGTTCTGGCTGAACACGCTGTCGCAGTACGACAGCGCCATTCCATCCGTAACAGTGGACGGCGTATTCGGCACCGCCACCGCCAATGCGGTACGCGCCTTCCAACGCAAATACGGCCTTACGGTGGACGGCATAGTGGGCCAGACCACTTGGAAAGAACTGTACGATGAGTTTTTGAGCATCCAGTCCGACAACGGCACCCCCAACGCCTACCCCGGCACGCCGCTGCGGGAGGGTGCCTCCGGACAGAATGTGCGGCTGGTGCAGTTCTGGCTGAAGATTGCACGCACCGTGTACACGAGCCTTGAAAGCGTGACCGTGGACGGAAAATTCGGCGCAGGCACGGCGGCGGCTGTGCGGCGTTTCCAGCGGTACTTCGGGCTGACGGCAGACGGCGTGGTGGGGCGCACCACATGGCAAAAGCTGTACGAGGTGTATAACGATATCGCCAACCGGCTGCTCTCCTCTTCCCTGCGCCCCGGCGAGTACCCGGGCGTGCTGCGCAGCGGCTCCACCGGCACATCGGTGCGGGAACTTCAGTTTTACCTCTACCTCATGAGCGCCTACGAAAGCAGCATCCCGCCGGTAAGCATTGACGGCAAGTTCGGCGCAGATACCGAGCGGGCGGTGCGGGCGTACCAGCGGTTTGCGGGGCTTACCGTGGACGGCGTAGTGGGGCGCACCACATGGAACTCCCTTTATGGCCGCGCCAGCCAGCTGCGTTCTTCCGGCCCGGTGGTCACCTTAAAGCGTCTGCCCTACCCCGGTGCCCCGCTGACGGTGGGCAGCAGCGGCAAGGCGGTGCTGTACTACAATCTGCTTTTGCTGCGCATCGCCTATTATTTTTCCAGCGTAGAGGCTCCGCCCCTTGCCGACCGTTATACCGAGGAAACTGCCACAGCCACCCGCAGCGCCCAGCAGCTTTTGGGGCTGGAGCAGACCGGCATTGCCGATGCCGACACATGGACGGCGGTGGAAGCGCTGAGTTTGCAGCTGGCCGCTCACGCCCCGAATCCCGATAGAGACACCCCTCCCGGCACCGCTTACCCGGGACGCGCCATCGCCGAAGGCAGTGCCGGGCAGGAGGTGGGACAGGTGGAGCGCTGGCTCAACCGCCGGGCACAGCTTTCCTGCGGCGAGGACTATGTGGCCGATAACAACCGCTTTGGCGCGTCAGACGCCGCTGCTGTGCGGGCTGTCCAGCAGCAAGCGGGGCTGCAGCCGGTAAACGGCATCGTGTACCGCGAAACATGGCACGCCTTGCAAGCCCAGTGTACCGACCCCTGCGGCTGCGAGAAGGAGGAATGAGGGATGGCACGCCTTTTGATCTATGACGCCTACGAAAACAAGGTGTACACCTACGCAAACCTGAACGAGAACGACCCCATGCCTTACAGCACCCTGACCACCCTGCGGCTGCGGGAGTTCCGGGGCAAATCGGCCAGCCCTACCCTGTGGACCACCATTGCCGCCATGGAGGCGTGGAACCTGACCCGCCGCAAATACGGCAGGGGCATCCCGGTAGGGTACGCCTTCCGCCGCATCTGGGAGGGTGGCCACGGCACCCGCAGCCAGCACTACGCAGGGGTAGCGTTCGATGTGGGGCAAAGCCTTGACCAGCGCCAGCGCACTGCCATTTACAACGCCGCCCGCGCTTCCGGCGCATGGGGCTATGTGGAGCCGCTGAGCCAGACCCCCACATGGGTGCACTTTGACCGCCGCTACGGCACCCCGGCCTGCAGCGGCACCACCGCCGGTTACCCCACTCTGCGCCGGGGCAGTCGGGGCTGCTATGTCATGGTCTTGCAGGACGCACTTTCCACCCTTGGCTACCAGACCGGCAGCCGTATCGACGGCATCTTTGGTGCCCGCACCGAGCAGGCTCTGCGCGGCTACCAGAAGCGCACCAGCCTGCGAGTGGACGGCGTGTGCGGCTGCGACAGCTGGAAAAAGATTTCCACCGCCGTCATCGGCATCGGGCGCACCAAAACCACCATTGACTAACGCCCTGCTGCAGCAATTCTTCTTGTAAAAAAGGGGTTTCGAAACGCCCGCAGGCGTTTCGAAACCCCAAATCAAAAAGTATTATTCCTTAAATCATGGCCAAAGCGCACGCGGCGGCCATTGCAAATCGTCCCACTTGTTCAAAAGGCCGTTGCGCACTAAAGCGCAATGGTCTTTTGCTTATTTTACAGCCTGTTTCAGCTGTTCCAGATCTGCGGCATCCGGGTGGGAAAGTGCCTTATCGAAGTTTTCGATCAGGGCATCCAGATTGGGGATGTGCAAAGGCTTTGCCTTCATGGCCTCGTACCGCTGCCGGACAGACACCGGCATTTTGCCCTGACACATAAAGCTGCCAATGACGGTGTTGCTGCCGTCCAGCGCCTTCCGGGTGGCGGCAAGGATCTTTTCAAAGTAGGGCGCACTGCCGCCAAAGCCTGCGGTGCCAAACAGGAACACCCGCTTGCCGTGCAGCTGCTTCAAAAACTCCAGTGTGTCAGCATCGGCCTTGCCCTTGTCCGTCCAGAAGCCCACATACAGGGTGTCTGCTGCCAGCGCGGCAGAGTCCGGTGCGCCGAAATAGCAGCAGTCTGCCTGCGGCAGCTGCTCCTGCAGGGTCTGTGCCAGCAGTGCGGTGTTGCCGGTTCTGCTGCTGAATACGATGGCGTAGTTCATTTTTACCTCCCTCAGAGCAGCGGCAAGGCTGCCGGATGCTCTTGTGCATACGTTATTTTACGGCAGTTCCTTCTGCCGGGAGAGCCTGAAATCATGGAATAGTATAGTACAGTGCGCTGCCAAAATCAAGGGTCAACAATATTCTCGCCTTTCCCGGCCAGAAAGCTGCGCAGGTTGCCGGTGGTGATATCCATCAGCCGCTGCAGCGCTTCCTTGGTGGTCCATGCAATGTGCGGGGTGAGCACCGTGCCCGGCAGACTGCGCAATCGGCTTTGGGGCGGCAGCGGCTCGGTGGCAAAGGCATCTGCACCGTAAAAGGCAAGCTTGCCGCTTTCCAGCGCATCGGCTACGGCTTTCTCGTCCACCAGTGCGCCCCGGGCGGTGTTCAGCAAAATAGCGCCGGTCTTCATTTTTGCAAGGGCTTCCCGGCTTATCAGCCCGCGGGTTTCCGGGGTGGCCGGGCAGTGCAGGCTGAGCACATCGCTGCGGGCAAGCAGGGTGTCAAAGTCCACGAACTCCACACCATCGGCGGCGTACTCCGGGCGCACCGTGCGGGTGCACACCAGCACCTCCATGCCAAAGGCCTTTGCAATGCGGGCGGTCTGGCGGCCGATGCTGCCGTAGCCGTAGATGCCAAAGGTCTTGCCCAGCAGCTCCACCTGCGGCAGCAGACCGTATTCTGCCGGGATGCCTAGCTGCCAGTACCCGGCTTTTACTGCCCGGTCGTACCGCTGGGCGCACTGACAGATTGCCAGCAGCAGGCTGAAGGTCATCTGCGCCACGCTGTAAGTAGAGTACCCCGGCACGTTGGCTACTGCCACCCCATGGCGGCGGCAGGCTTCAAGGTCGATATTATCCGTACCGGTGGCGATGATGCCCACCCACTTGAGGTTCGGGCACTGCGCCAGCACTGCTTCGTCAATGCGGCACTTGTTGATGAGCACCAGTTCTGCATCCCCGATGCGGGGCGCGATGTCGGCGTAGTCGGTGCGCACATAGCTGGTGGTGTCCGGCACCAGTGCCTTTACCCCGAACCAGTCCAAGTCCCCTTCTTCCATCACATAGCTTTCCAGAATCACTGCCTTCATAGCTTTCTCATTCCCTCTCTGGTTTACGTTATTCCGTTTCTTTCAGCGGATAGAGCGCCAGCGCAAGGCTGCCGCCGTAGGGGCGGCTGTCCAGTGCGGCATAGCCCTTTGCCAGCAGCAGCGCCAGCTGCACCCTGTCCTCCAGCGGCACCCACACCGGTGCAGTGCGGACGGGCACGCAGCCGGTGCGCAGCAAAAAGCAGGGCGCAAGGCTTTCCAGCGGGCGCAGCGCCCGCAGCCCGAAGCCCTGCCGGAAATACAGCGGCAACAGCGCTGCCGCCGTTTCGGTGCACTCTACCACCGCCCATGCCGTGCCCTTGCGGCGCAGCCGGTCTGCCCGGGCTGCGGCAATTTCCACCAGCCGGGCGGGCAGCTCCTCGTCGGTATTTACCGGCGGGGTGAGCAGGCAGCCGCCCTCCAGCTGCCTGCGTCCCAGCCAGCTGCGCAGTGCCGCTGCGGCAGCGGTATCGGCGGTGAGGGGCAGCACCAGCAGCGCCGCCCCGGCTGTGCCCCATGCCTCGCCTGCGGTCAGCATCCGCAGCACCTCGGAGCGGGGGCGGTAAAATCCCGCCCCGCCGCAGCGCACCAATGTAAAAAATTCCTCGGCGGAAAGCCGCCGCACCTGCCGCTGACGCGGCGGGTCGCATACCTGGATCATTTGCAGTTCCTCCGTTCTGATGTTCTTTCCATCAGCATACGGAAAACTGCGCGCGAACCGGCGCGAAACAGCGCGCCTTACAGCGCAAAAATCAATCCAGCGAAACGTCCTCGCTCAGCACCTGCCCGATGGGCTTTGCGATGCACAGGTCGGCAGAAGCATCCGCTCCGGTGGGCTGCATATTGATGACCACCAGATTGTCGCCCCGGAAATACCGGATGAGCCCGGCGGCGGGGTACACCACCAGACTGGTGCCGCCAATGATGAGGGTATCGGCATGACGGATGGCATCCACCGCGCCGGACAATACCTCCTCGTCCAAGCCCTCCTCGTAGAGCACCACGTCCGGCTTTACAATGCCCCCGCATTCTGTACAGCGGGGCACACCGGTACTGTTTGCGATGAAATCCACATCGTAAAACTTGCCGCAGCGGGTGCAGTAGTTGCGCAGAGTGCTGCCGTGCAGCTCGTACACCGTTTTGCTGCCCGCCGCCTGATGCAGGCCGTCAATGTTCTGGGTGACCACCGCCCGCAGCTTGCCCTGCTGCTCCAGCTTTGCCAGCCGCAGATGGGCGGCGTTGGGCTTTGCACCCTTTACGATCAGCTTGTCGCGGTAAAAACGGTAAAATTCCTCCGGGTTTTCCTCCCAGAAGGTATGGCTGAGGATGGTTTCGGGCGGGTAGTCGTATTTCTGGTGGTACAGGCCGTCCACGCTGCGGAAATCCGGGATGCCGCTCTCCGTAGAAACGCCCGCGCCGCCGAAAAAGACGATGCTGCTGCTTTTTGCAATGATGTCTTCCAGTGCCTTGACCATAGTTGAAACGCCCCTTTCCTCATAGAAGCTTTTGTGTTAAGATAATACTAGTATAGCACATTCTTGCAGGAAAGGAAGAGGCCGGTTTTGAACGTCTGGTACATCAACAGCATCCTTGGTGCCATCTGTCTGGAGGAGGAAAACGACGCGCTGTGCGGGGTACATTTTTGCCCGGACGGTGCGCCGGAGCTGGAGCCGCTGCCCCGCAGGGTGGTGGAAACGCCCCTGTTACAGGAAGCCGAGGAGCAGCTGAACGAATATTTTGCCGGGGTGCGCCGGGAGTTCGACCTGCCGCTGGCAGCAAAGGGCACGCCCTTTCAGCAGGCGGTATGGGCGCAGCTGTGCAAGATTCCCTACGGGGAGGTGCGCACCTACGGACAACTGGCGGCGGCGCTGGGCAAACCCAAGGCAAGCCGCGCCGTGGGCAGCGCCTGTCACCGTAACCCGCTGTGCATCGTGGTGCCCTGCCACCGGGTCATCGGCGCAGACGGCAGCCTGACCGGCTACGCCGAGGGACTGGAGATCAAGGAATATCTGCTGGAGCTGGAACGATTTTAAGAGAATGATAAAGGCTGCTGCGCAAACGATGCACAGCAGCCTTTGGCGTTTTATGCAGTTTTAAAAGCCCGTAGGCGGGACGTAATAGCTTGGGATAGACCCGCTTTTGGGCATAGCTGCGGCCTGCTGGCGCAGCGCCGAGCGGGTGACCTCTGCCCAGGAATACTGGGTCATATACTCGCCCCGATAGGAGTTGAAGGCCGAGCGGTCTCCCCGCAGAAAGTTATAATAATCGCAGTCCACCTTGCTGGTATCCAGCGCCAAGGTGCTGCGGCCGCGTACCAGCAGCCCGTTGACCCCTGCATCCTCCAGCGTATGGCTGAGGTCAAAGATCAAATTGCGCAGGTGGCTGTGCAGCGAGGCGGTGTCGGGCTTGTCCTCCCACAGGACAGCCAGCATCTCGCCGTTGGTACAGGTAGCACCGTTGCGGTCCACAAGGTAGGCCAGCAGCTCCTTGCTCTTGCTGCGCTTGAAGGAGAGCGGACGTCCGCCCACAAAGATTTCAAAGTTGCCGAAGCACTGGATCTTGATGCCCACAGGTGCCGTTTCCGGCGGGTAACGCAGATTTTCCAGCACATTGCGCACGTCCGCCTCGTTAGCGGGCTTGAGCAGAAAACCGCTGACGAAGATCTGCAATGCTTCCAGCGCATACTCCGGATGCTCGGTGACCACGATGATATTGCAGCGGGGCTGCAATTTCTGGATCATGCGGGCAAGGGCAAGGCCATTCATGCCCGGCATTTCCAAGTTCAAAAAGGCAGCATCCATCGGGCCCTGCCGCATCCACGTCAGGGCATCGTCAGTCGTCATGGCACTGATATAGTCACAGTCCGGTGCCACCCGGCACAGGATGCGGATCAGCGAATTGATCGCAAGCTGACCGTCATCCACAACCAGTATTTTCATAGCTTCACCCCCTATCTGCTTACGCAAAACAATTCCCCGCTGTTAGTTTAGCACGCCGCAAACTTTTAGGCAAGTTTTTTTCCGGAAAAAGCCAAAAAAGAAACGTTTTCGCCCAGATATATGTCCATCTTCTCCTGTCTCTTCAAGACATTTCCGCAGCTTTGGTCGCCTTTTTCGACGAAATACCGGAGCATTGCGCGCTCAATTGATATATCAAATCAGCGCTCATTTGTCCCCGCTTCCCGCCGGAAGGCACGGCTTTTCCCCGACAAACACAAGGCCGCTGCACCGGTCTTGTGCAGCGGCCTTGTGAATAATTTGCGTTTGTCGTGCTCTAACGTTTTTTTCACGGGTTCTTCAATGGAGATCCAGCTCCGGCGGGACATCCAGCTGGTCGGAGACATATTTCCCGTTCTTTTTGCGCTGACGCACACACTCGGTAAGCAGATATTCGATCTGCCCGTTCACCGAGCGGAAGTCATCCTCTGCCCAAGCGGCAAGGGCATCGTAGAGCTTGGCGTTCAGGCGCAGGGGCACCTGTTTTTTCGGCTCTGCCATATCAGTACAGGCTGCCGCTGTTCACAATGGGCTGGGCATCCCGGTTGCCGCACAGCACCACCAGCAGATTGGATACCATTGCCGCCTTACGTTCATCGTCCAGTTCCACTACCTTGTTCTCGTTCAGACGATCCAGCGCCATTTCCACCATGCCCACAGCGCCGTCCACGATCATCTTGCGGGCGTCAATGATGGCGCTGGCCTGCTGGCGCTGCAGCATGACCGCTGCGATCTCCGGTGCATAGGCCAGATAGGTGATGCGGGCCTCCACCACTTCGATACCTGCCTCTGCCACGTTCTTCTGGATCTCGTCCCGGATGCGGGCTGCCACCACCTCGGAGGAGCCGCGCAGGCTGCCCTCATCGGCTACGCCATCGCCGGTGGTGTCCACGTTGGGAGAAACATCATAGGGGTACACCCGCACCACGTTGCGCAGGGCGCTGTCGCACTGCAGGGAGAGGTATTCCTTATAGTTATCCACGTTGAACACAGCCTTGGCGGTATCGGTCACGCGCCAGATGACTGCAATGCCGATCTCCACCGGGTTGCCCAGACAATCGTTGATCTTCTGGCGGGAGTTATTCAGGGTCATCATCTTGAGGGAGATCTTTTTGCTCATGGACTCGACGCTCATCTGAGCATTCTGGCCGTTATTGCCAAACAGTGCAGCCACGCTGTTCTCCTTGCTGTTCACATCTCCGCTCTGGCTCAGGCGGGTGCCGGCGGCGGGGTTGACGGCGGTACAGAAGGGGTTTACCCAGTAAAAGCCCTGTCCTTTCAGGGTGCCGATGTAATCACCAAACAGGGTGAGTACCAGCGCTTCCTGCGGCTTTAACACCTTAAGGCCGCAGAACAGGAAAATGCCCGCGATCCAATAGGCAATGGACAAGATCAGCAGCGGTACGCCCAGAAGCATCCGATCTGCATTCAGCAGGGTGATGCTGTAGATGAACAGAGCGATGGCCACCACATAGCCCAGCAGGGTGAGCAGCAACATAGCCATACCGTTTTTGCGGGTATTCAAAATTTTCTCTTCCATAACAAGTCCCTCCTTATCAGGGTCGGAAGCGTTTCTTTCTGATATCAAAATCATATCACTTTATAAAACACCTGTCAAGTACTTCCAACAAAAAATCCCCGCCTGCCCGGGTAAAGCGGGCAAAGCGGGGTCAAGCATTATGGGTGCACCGGGTAGACAGAGTTTCAGGCGTCTGCCTGCTCTTCTCCCTCAATCAGCACCACGGCAACATCATTGACGTTAGTACCGGTAGCGCCTGTGATAATAAGCCCCTCCACCGCCTGCAAGGCGTGGTAGGCATCGTTGTTTTGCAGGGTGTCGAACACGTTCCAGCCCTTTGCCGCCAGTGCCGCGGCGGTGTCGCCGTCCACATAGCCGCCAGCGGCATCGGTGGGGCCGTCGGTGCCGTCACTGCCCACCGAGAACACCGCTACGTTTTGTCCGGCCAGTGCTGGGGCTGCGGCCAGTGCCAGCTCCTGATTGCGTCCGCCCAGCCCTTTGCCGGTCAGATGCACCACGGTTTCCCCGCCCGCGATAAAGGCCAGCTTTTTCCCCTGCCCCGCATGGGTGCGGGCGATAGACCCCAGAAAGCTGCCTGCCTCCCGCGCCTCGCAACAGAGCCGGTCGGTGAGGAGGATGGGCTCATAGCCCAGCTCCCGGCAGGCTTTAGCGGCAGCGGTGCACAGCTCTCGGACGCTGCCGGTGATATGGGTGGTCACGTTATCAAGGGCTTTCGGCGTTTCCTGCGCCAGCAGCGCCTTCGCCTGTTCCGACAGGTTCAGGTGGTATTTCTCCGCAATGGCAAGCGCTTGTGCACAGGTGGAGCTATCCGGCACCGCTGGGCCACTGGCGATCATATCCAGCGGATCGCCCAGAATATCGCTGAGCACGATGCTGAACACCTTTGCCGGAGCACAGGCCTGTGCGAACCGACCGCCCTTGACAGCGGACAACCGCTTGCGGATGGTGTTCATCTCCACGATATCGGCTCCGCTGGCAAGGAGCTGATTGGTGATGTCCTGCAATTCTTCGCCGGGGACAAGCGGCTTTTCAAACAGGGCGCTGCCGCCGCCGGAAAGCAAAAACAGCACCGTATCCTCTGCGGTCAGCCCCTGCACCAGCGCCAAAGCTTTTTCGGTGGCTGCAAAGCCGTTGGCATCCGGCACGGGATGACCTGCCTCGTAACAGCTTATGCCGGGGATTTCGCCCTTCACATGGCCGTACTTGGTCACCACCACGCCGCCGTCCACGCGCCCTAGTGCCTGCACGGCGGCATGCGCCATCTGCCATGCGGCCTTGCCCGCCGCCACCAGCAGCACTCTGCCGCCTTCGGGCTGAAAGTCCTCCAGCGCACGACACACAGCCTTATCCGGCAGCACCGCCTGAATGCCAGAACGGATGATCTCATCCGCATCCCGCCGCAATGTGGTATTCATAATACAGCCCTCCTAACAGAGTTTGCCCATCCTCGATCCGAATGACCTGCTGCGCAATTTCCGGGTTATGCGGGGCGTTGCGATGCGCGCACGGGCGTTACCGCTCTTAGTAAAGAATGTTGCAAATATAAGTCCCCTCGTCCGAATTGATAATGCCAATTGCGACCCGTGTATCTCCTGAATCGCCGGCGCCGTATCCGCGGTAGTTGATCGACCAGGAGCTCAGTCCCTTATTCCACATCGAATCCTTCAATGCATCCAGTTGCCGTTCTGCCTCCTCATGGCTCAGGGTGCCTTCGTCCTCCTTTTTTATGACGGAAACGATAGCATCTGCCTCCGGCTGGCACAGCTCATCCAACTGCAATGCAGCATATCCCTGCTTTATGCGCCAGCTGTTGATAGTGTTGAGTATCCCGCTCTTTGTCATCTTCGGCGAAGCCGTCGGTGCGCTGGCCGTCGGTGCACTGGCTGCCGGAGCGGTCTCCTTCTGCTTAAAATCGCCCTCCGGCTTATCATTTTTCCATGTATAAGTCTCGGCGGTCAGGTCTTTTTTGCCGGGGTTCAGGATGAACC
>OIZF01001011.1_pt1 | contig 17738 bp, 12 predicted proteins | sample 1588471 | NCBI WGS metagenome assembly OIZF01 (sample SAMN03283279) | human gut metagenome | biome: human-associated habitat; material: feces | host: Homo sapiens | place: Peru | collected 2012
CAAACAAGTTGAGATAATAACAAAGATGATATTTGAACTTTGTTATATAGAAGCAGTATTTATAGTGTATAAACATTGCATTTTCCCGCGAAACGAGGCTGCTGAAAAAACCGACGCGGGACGCGTCGCCCCCATTAGAGCTAGCGTTTGGTGGTAGCGCTTGATGGTAGCGTTTAATGCTTGAAGAAACGCAAGCACTAATGGGGGCGACGCGTCTCGCGTCGGGAATCAAGGCAAAGGCTCAACAGACTGGCGTGTAATTAGTGCTATCTGTGAACCTTTATTTTGTGTCATTTTTTCCCGACGCGAGACGCGTCGCCCCCATTAGAGCTTGCGTTTGGTGCTTACGTTTGGTGCTTGATCCGTTCGCATGTTTACATCTCACCTGACAGCCATAAAAACAACTTTTGCCGTTTTGTCTGCACTCTGCACTTTTTATATGCACTGCGCTGATACTCAACAGTTTAAGCAGTGTAGACACCATCTACACGCATCTGCACTTTCTATACACACCACAAAAAGGACGAAATGCCTTTTGCATCGACAACACCATTTTACGGTCACGGCAGACAACCATGCCTGTTACGGGAACCCGTATTTTCGGTTGCTCCTACTCAAAAGCCGCCCTCCCTATACGACCGCAAACAAATGCTATCACCGCATTTACAACACAGCCCTGACAAGCAGTGTATTACGTGCCAATGGCAACTACACGCCGTAAAGTTGGAAATGGTGCAGTGCAGACAGTAGTGTAGACAAAGTGCACACGTGTCTACACTACCGAAAGCGTTGGTTTTCAATATATTACATCGAAAAGTGCAGAGTGCAGACAAATTTGCATTAATCCCCTATAGGGCAACTACGCCACATCATGATGCACGGAAGTCTATATTATTTTATCCGATTTTTTTGCCCCCTCAGTTGCAAGTAATAAAAGAAAGTCGTAAATTTGCGTGCAATTAAAATCCCGACTTAGTATGACATCTGATTTTATTGCTGACAAAATCGTGATGGACGGTCTCACGTTTGACGACGTCCTTTTAGTTCCCGCTTATTCTGACGTGCTCCCACGCACCGTGTCGCTTGCGACAAAATTCTCACGCAACATCGACCTGCAGATACCCTTCGTTACAGCTGCGATGGATACTGTAACAGAGTCGACCATGGCCATTGCCATTGCACGCGAGGGTGGTATCGGTGTTATTCATAAAAACATGAGCATCGAGGATCAAGCACGCCAGGTGGCTATCGTAAAACGTGCCGAAAATGGTATGATTTACGACCCTGTGACCATCAAGCGCTACAAAACAGTGAAGGACGCACTCGACTTGATGAGCGAATATCACATTGGCGGTATTCCCGTCGTTGACGACGAAATGCACCTCGTGGGTATCGTTACAAACCGTGACTTGCGTTTTGAGCGCCAACTCGACAAGCGCATTGACGAGGTTATGACTAAAGAAAACCTCGTTACCACCACACAACAGACCGACTTGCTCTCTGCTGCACAGATTTTGCAAGAAAATAAAATCGAGAAACTCCCCGTTGTGGACAAGGACGGCCACCTTGTAGGACTTATCACTTACAAGGACATTACCAAGGCTAAGGACAAACCCATGGCTTGCAAGGACGCCAAAGGCCGCTTGCGCGTGGCAGCTGGTGTGGGCGTTACTGCCGACACTATGGAGCGTATGGAAGCCCTTATCCATGCCGGAGCTGACGCCATCGTAATTGACACAGCACATGGTCATTCTAAATTCGTTATCGAAAAGCTGAAGGAGGCTAAGTCAAGCTTTACAGGTGTTGACATCGTTGTGGGCAATGTGGCCACTGGCGATGCTGCCCGCATGTTGGTTGACGCTGGTGCCGACGCCATCAAGGTGGGTATCGGTCCGGGCTCTATCTGCACCACCCGTGTGGTAGCTGGTGTGGGTGTGCCACAGCTGTCTGCCGTTTACGATGTAGCTTGTGCGCTTAAGGGTACAGGCGTGCCCTTGATTGCCGATGGCGGTTTGCGCTATTCGGGCGATGTAGTGAAGGCATTGGCTGCCGGTGGCTACTGCGTGATGATAGGTTCGCTCGTGGCTGGTACTGAGGAGAGTCCAGGCGAAACCATCATTTTCAATGGCCGTAAGTTCAAGACCTACCGCGGCATGGGCTCGCTCGAGGCTATGGAGAATGGCTCGAAGGACCGCTACTTCCAAGGCAACGTGAAGGAAGTAAAGAAACTTGTGCCGGAGGGTATTGCCGGCCGTGTGCCTTACAAGGGATCTGTGCAGGAGGTTATCTACCAGATGGTAGGTGGTCTGCGCTCGGGCATGGGTTACTGCGGTGCCGCAACAATCGAAAAGCTGCACGATGCCAAGTTTACACGCATCACAGGTGCCGGTGTGCTCGAAAGCCATCCACACGACATCACTATCACCAGCGAGGCTCCTAACTACAGCCGTCCTGGCGAATAAGCATTTATTCATTGACACATGATAATGGCCAAAGGCATGAGGCCCTGGCCTGCTGAGAGTTTAGAAGTTAAAAAGTTGACAGACGCGTTTACTACAAAGCACGGCAAAAGGCTTTTCAACTTCTAAACTTTTCGGCTTAAATAACGAACGTTTCTGCATGAAAAAAACAGTTCTATTTTCTACCCTCTTCGCCCTGGCCCTGACCGCTGGGGCGCAGTCGGCTGCAGACCCCGTACTGATGGTTATCAACGGCAAGCCTGTAACAAAGAGCGAATTTGAATACTCCTTCCACAAGAATGGCAATGTGCAAGATGCCGTTGAGCAAAAATCGGTGCAGGAGTATGTGCCCATGTTTATCAATTACAAGCTGAAAGTGGCTGCTGCCGAAGCTGCACACCTTGACACGCTGTCGAGCTACAAAAAGGAGTTTCTGACATACCGCGACATGCAGCTCACGCCCTTCATGGTGGACAGCTTCTTTACCGACTCCATAGCACGTGTGGTTTATGCCAACACCGAGAAACAACTCGGTGGCAAGGATTTGATACAGACATCGCACATACTCATACGTCTGGGCCAAAAGGCTACTGAGGCCGAAAAGGCTGCTGCCAAGTCGAAGGCGGACTCTATTTACAACGCCATTGTCAATGGCGCCGACTTTGCTGAAATGGCTAAAAAGTATTCAGCTGACCCAGGCAGTGCTGCCAAGGGCGGCCAACTGCCTATGGTGGGACCCGGCCAATTTGTAAAGGAATTTGAAGATGCTGCCTATGCTCTGAAACAAGGCGAAATGTCGAAGCCGGTATTGTCGGCCTTTGGCTACCACATCATCAAAATGGACGAGCGCAAGCCGCTTGACCCCTACGAAAAGCTGAAGGGTGACATCATGGCCATGCTCAAACGACAGAACATTGATGAAGCATCGGCTGAATACCGCATCAAGAAACTGGTTGCGGCATCGAATGGCAAACTTACACGCGAGGAGGTGCTCGACAGCGTGATGAATGCCAACATCGGCCACAACGATGCGCTGCGCTACCTCATACAGGAGTATCACGATGGGTTGCTGCTTTACGAAGTAAGCAAGCGACAAGTGTGGGACGTGGCTGCTGCCGACACCAAGGGACTCGAAACGTGGTATAAAACGCACAAAGCTGACTACGCATGGAAGGCTCCAAAATTCAAAGGCTTTATCTATCACTGCAAAAACGCCAAGGATGCCAAGGCGGTGAACAAAATGCTGAAGAAGTATGGTGCCGGCGAGTGGCGCAAACAGCTCAAGCAACAGTTTAACAAGGACTCTATCACCGTGTCGGTGAGTGGCCCCTACCTCTGCTCACAAGGCGAAAATTCTGTAATTGACGCCTACGCCTTTAAGGCCGGCAACAACGTGAAACAGCCCAAGGGATTTACCATGACCGGGGTGAGCGGCAAGGTGATGAAACAGCCTAAGTCGTACATTGACGTGAAGGCTCAGGTGACAAGCGACTATCAGGCCGAATGCGAAAGGCTGTGGGTGGAAAAGTTGCGCAAGCAGTTTACCTTCACTGTTAACGAAGATGTGCTGAAAACCGTAAAATAAGCTATGACTAAAAAACTTTGGGCTGCTTTGCTGGCTCTATCGCCAATGCTTGGCTTTGCACAAACCAACATTGTAGACGAAATTATATGGGTTGTGGGCAATGAACCTATCTTGTTGTCCGACGTGGAGGAGACTCGCATCTCGTCCGAAGCATACGGCCAGCCGGTTGACAACCCTTATTGCACCATACCCGAACAAATTGCTGTTAACAAGCTGTTTGTACACCAAGCCGAACTGGACAGTGTGACGGTGAGCGAATCGGACGTGATACGTGCCGTCGACAACCGCATCAACGAGAGCATTCAAGCCTTTGGCTCACGCGAGGCTCTGGAACAGATGTACGGACGCTCGGTGTCGCAAATGCGCGAGAACCTTAAAAAGCAGTATCGCGAGCAGATGATGGCTGACGAAGTGCGCCAAAAACTCACTACCGATGTGAAAGCCACACCGGCCGAGGTGCGCGAATACTTCAAGAATGTGCCCAAAGACAGTCTGCCTTTCATACCAACGCAGGTTGAGGTGCAAATTATCACCTCGGTGCCCGAAGTGCCTCGTGCTGAGGTGGAACGCATCGAAAACAAACTGCGCGAATATGCACGCCGCGTCAACAGCGGCGAGGCGGACTTTTCTACCCTTGCCAAATTCTACTCCGAAGATGGCTCTGCACGCAATGGCGGCGAATTGGGATATATGGGACGCAACCAACTCGTGCCTGAATTTGCCAACGTGGCTTTTACACTTAACGACCCCAAAAAGGTGTCGAAAATAGTGCGCAGCGAATATGGCTACCATATCATTCAGCTGATTGATAAGAAAGGCGACAAGATTAACGTACGCCACATTCTGCTCAAGCCTCACATTGACGATAGCGAAATTGAAAAGGGCATAGCACGCCTCGACTCCATTGCCAACGACATTCGTGCCAACAAGTTTACGTTTGACGCAGCAGCATTAGCTTTGTCTGACGACAAAGACACACGCAACAATCATGGCCTCATGGCCAATGTTGACCAGCAAAACGGCACAGTGAGCTCACGCTTTGAAATGCAAGACTTGCCCGCCGATGTGGCCAAGGTGGTTGACACACTTAGTGTGGGACAGATTTCGCGTGCCTTCCGCATGACCAATGACAAGGGCCAGGAGGTATGCGCTGTTGTGATGCTCAAAAACCGCATTGAGGGACACCCTGCCAACATGACAGAGGACTTTCAAACACTGCGCGACGTGGTTGTGAACAAACGCAAGGAGGAGAAGATTGAACAGTGGATTAAGGACAAAATCAAAACGACTTACGTGCGCATCAGCCCCGACTGGCGTAACTGCAAATTCCACTATGAAGGTTGGGTGAAGTAATTTACCGAACAACGTACCTAAATAATGAGAGCCTGCATTTGACTACACACAATGCAGGCTCTCATACTCATTGAACAAGTGAACGATAAATTAGTATGAAACGCAAACAGCTCATAATTAGCGCTATTACGCTCTGCATCGAAAGCATCGTGTTCTGCTTGATATTCTATGCACTCTACAATTTAGGGCGCTTTCTATTCGACATTCCCTATTTGCCCGTGCAGACTCTACCTATTTGTTTCTTGATTTACATCATACTCAATATAGCCCGGCACATTTTCATACAACGTAAATAAACACGGCGTGGCATTTGCAACGCCTCATTCTACTATTTACAACACATAAATGGCACGCCTTAAATATATACAACACTAAATGCCAGTGTATAAGCCACACGACTTTGATATCGCGACTTATACACTGGCATTTAGTGTTATTGCACCTACGGTGTGGTGCGTACTTGTGTCTACAAATATTATTTACTCAGCAAGGTAGGCAGCCACGTTCTTCTCGATACGGGCAAGTACGTCGCCACTCTCTTCAGGAACGAACTTTTCACCTGTAATGTGCTCGTAAAGTTCGATGTAGCGGGCAGAAATGCTGTTGACAATCTCGTCTGTCATTTCGGGCACTTGCTGGCCTTCTTTTCCCTGGAAACCATTGTCCATCAACCATTCGCGTACAAACTCCTTTGAGAGCTGCTTTTGAGGCTCACCTGCGGCAAAACGCTGCTCATAGCCTTCTGAATAGAAATAGCGTGAAGAGTCAGGCGTGTGAATTTCGTCCATCAAATAGATAGTGCCATTGTGCTTGCCAAACTCATACTTGGTGTCGACCAAAATAAGGCCGCGCTTGGCTGCAATTTCGGTACCACGCTCAAAGAGTGCAAGGGTGTACTTTTCAAGCACAGCATATTCTTCGGGAGTGGCAAGGCCACGTGCCAAGATTTCTTCCTTTGAAATATCGGCGTCATGTTCACCAATCTCGGCCTTTGTTGTAGGCGTAATGATGGGTTGAGGGAACTTTTGGTTTTCCTTCATGCCCTCGGGCAGTTTCACACCGCAGATTTCGCGCACACCGCTTTTGTAAGCACGCCATGCACTGCCACAGAGGTAGCCACGTACAATCATCTCAACGGGAAATCCCTCGCACATCACACCAACCGTCACCATGGGGTCGGGGGTGGCCAACTTCCAGTTAGGACAGATGTCGGTTGTGGCATCGAGGAATTTGGCAGCAATTTGGTTGAGCACTTGTCCCTTGAAAGGAATGCCCTTGGGCAAGATTACATCAAATGCCGAGATACGGTCAGTTGCCACCATGGCTAAACGGTCGCCAAGGTTGTAAACATCACGCACCTTGCCATGATAAACACTCTTTTGTCCTTGAAAATGGAAATCAGTTTTTGTTAAAGCAGACATTGTTATTTGGTATTTTGAGCAAAGCTTCAGGCACAGGCCTTTGTCCTTGCCAATGTTTGTAATTATCCGAATTTATGAGTCGTTGTTCACTATCAGCTGGTATGAATTGCGCAGCGTTTGCTTCAGTAGTTTTGGCCTCATCACGTACGCAACCCGTTACGTCCGTTCTTCAATCTAAACGTATGCTAACAAGTCGAGGCATATTGACTAATGCTGGACGTGAGCGTATAGACTAAACTTGAATACCTGCATGAAACACAAAAAGGCAACAGGCGGAGCGCCATTTGCCGCATGGCGTTTATATCACCATCACATTTTGCTCCAACTACTACCTTCCCGTCTCATTACGATATTTTGCTTTCGTTTTCTCGCTGCTCGCGCAGTTGCTTAACACGATCGTCCTCACGCTTGTACGCCTCGACTATACGTGTCACAAGTTTATGGCGAATGATATCCTTCTGCGTCATTTCAACAAAAGCTATGCCATCAACTCCCTGCAATATACGCTGGGCTTCGACAAGACCGCTTTTTTGCGACAACGGCAAGTCTATCTGCGTGCGGTCACCCGTCACGATCATTTTGGTATTCCAGCCCATACGGGTCAGGAACATCTTTATCTGTGCCGAGGTGGTGTTTTGCGCCTCGTCAAGTATCACCACTGCATCATTCAGCGTGCGGCCACGCATAAAGGCCAACGGCGCTATCTGAATGACATTGGTGTCCATGTACTCCTGCAGTTTGGCTGCCGGAATCATCTCTTGCAACGCGTCATACAAGGGCTGCAAGTAGGGATCAATCTTGTCCTTCATGTCACCCGGCAAGAAACCAAGTTTCTCACCAGCCTCAACAGCGGGACGACTTAATATGATTTTCTTTACCGCCTTGCTTTTCAAAGCGCGCACAGCCAAGGCTATGGCAGTATAGGTCTTTCCCGAACCTGCCGGCCCAACGGCAAAAATCATGTCACACTTGTCATAGGCTTCAACCAATTTGCGCTGATTGTCAGAGCGCGGCGTGATGGGCTTGCCACCCGTGCTGTACACTATTACGTCTTGCGACGTTTCGGCATTGGTTGTATGCCCTTTTACTATATTGAGTATATCCTCCTCTGCCAGACGGTTGAATTTGGCACAATGCTTTTCAAGCTTTTGAAACACATCTTCAAAATCAGCCATGTCCTCTTCACCACCCATTACACGCACCACATTGTCGCGCGCCATAATACGTAATTTCGGACACAAGGCACGCAACATCTTTATGTTCACGTTGTTTGCCCCATAAAATATGACGGGGTCGGCCTCCTCAAGTATGAAATGCTTCTCTATCATGAAAAAGTTTGTACCAGCCCATTTATAGGACTGCCTTTATTATTTCAGTTTTATTTATCTGCAAAATTAAAAAATACCACCGAAATGCGCTAACTTTGTGAACGCATTTTCGCGCAAACTTTACATTTCAAAGCAAGTAACACCTTTATGAAGAACTTTTACAAACCGCGTCGCATACATTTCATCGTGGGTTTCGGCATTATATTCATCACGCTTGGCATACTTAAATGCACACACCCTGAGTGGCGATTGCCACGACTGGCCAATAACGACAATGACAAAAGCGAAATCAAATCGCACACACCCGACAGCATAGAGTTGCAAGCTGCCAAAGTAGACAAACTGTTGCTCACCATGCGCAACAAACCCATTCTGATACGCAAAGACGGTAGCCGTGTCAAGAACCGCGTGACAAGTGTGCCGCGCTTTGAGACCTCCTTTCCCGATCTGAATGATGTGCAACTGGCTACTGCCAAACGCCTTGGCATTCCGCAAATCCAAAACCGTGAGGAAGCGCACAAGCACATGAAGGAGCTGGTCTACATTGCCGACAATCCTTTTTACTACGTGCAACGCCTGCACCAATCTATCCCCTACCTTGTACCACGGGCAGCTCGACTGCTCAATGTCATAGCAAGGGCCTTCAACGACTCGTTGGCCACAAAGGGCTACCCTCCACACAAACTGCTCATCACGTCGGTGCTACGCACAAAGGAGGACGTGCAAAAGCTACGCAACTTTAACCAAAACGCATCAGAAAACTCGTGCCACCAATTTGGCACGACATTCGATGTGTCGTACAACCGTTTTCTGGAAATTCAACCCGACGGCAAATGCGAAATGCGTTGGGTGACGGTTTATAAATCTATCCTTGCCGAGGTGCTCAACGATATGCGCGAAATGGGTGTATGCTATGTAAAATACGAAAAGAACCAATCGTGCTTTCACATCACAGCACGATGACGTCCAATCTGCCACATTACACAGTTACTGTTAAGTTGCCCATATTGTTCGTCAACAGATGCAACATATGATTTCAAAAGATTTTCACTGCTCGCACTAATATTACTTAATATGCTATAATAGCGCATCTTATATAAAATACGCTACAAGACAATACAAGTCATAAACAAACGTAATGAAGCATCATTCAATTTTGTCTGAACAGCGAACAAACATACAAAGTAAACCATGATACAAAGCGTAAACAAATACCATATCTACGAGATATTCGCCTCGGACGGCAAATTTTACTATTCCATTCCAAAATATCAGCGTGAATACCCCATGAAGTTTCAGAGGTCAAAACGGAGGCAAACGGAGGCAAACGGAAGCAAAAGCGATAGTTATAAAACACTGGTTTTTAGTTAATACGTTTTAATAAATAAAATTTTGGGCTATTGGCGTTTAGTCCTAATTGGAGTAATTTTGTACCACATTTGTACCTCGCAAGGAGGGACACAGGTCTTGAATGACACACTCGCATAAAATAGCTTTCATAACACAATTGTTTTACGATTATATTTACTATCTTTGCGTTCAAATTAAATCATGGAATATGGAAGATTTAAACCAAATCAAGCTTATTCTTGTCAAAAAAAAGAAAACAGGAAAGTGGCTTGCAGAGCAATTAGGTAAGAGTAATTGTACTGTTAGCAAATGGTGTTCTAATGCAGCACAACCAGACTTGCAGACATTAGAAAAGATTGCGTTGTTATTAGAAGTAGACAAACGAGATCTTTTAACGCCAACAAAAATCATTTCCCCCCCCCAACAAAAAATATATATATGACAATAGACATTAGAAAAATGCGCGAAGACATCAATATAAGCCAAGCGCAGTTTTCCGAAATAGTAGGAATTCCTCAATATCGTTTATCTGGAATTGAATTGGGTAAGGATACGCTTACTGACGACGAATATATCAAAATCACGTTAGCTGTAGAGAAAATTATTCATGGAGATATAAAGCCTCGGAAAAAGAAGAGAATTTCGAAGGAAGTTTTTGACTATTCAATAGTTGCTTCTAATCCCCGTAGAGGTTACACTAAAACAGCAAGAAATGAGGAGTATAAAAAGCTTCTCAATGCACTAGAAGCAAACTTCAGGAAAGATCATACTAATGACCCTAAAGCCATATCGTTCTTTGCTGGCTGTGGAGGACTTTGCTACGGCATTACAGCTGCGGGTTTTAATATTGTAGCCTCTAATGAGTTAGTAAGTGATTACAGGGAAATTTATAAGTTGAATTTTCCTAACGCTCATTTTCTCTCAAATGACATAAAAGATATAAGCGATGAGGAAATAGATGCAATCTTAAAAGAATATCCTGACATAGACTTGTTCGCTGGTGGTCCTCCTTGTCAAGGATTTAGCCTTGCTGGAAAAAGAGACATTGAAGATCAGAGAAATTCTTTGTTCCAGTATTACTTGAGAATCGCTGACAGGGTTCGTCCAAAAGTGATATTAATGGAAAATGTGCGATTGCTGACGTCAATGAAAAATTCCGAAGGAAACTTGGTTAAAGATGAGATCATTAAGACCTTTGATAATATAGGTTATTTTGGTCAATTCTTTATAGTAAACGCCTCTGATTATACAGTAGCGCAAAATCGCGAAAGAGTTTTATTTGTAGGCATTAGAAAAGACTTAAACATGAAGCCTAGAATGCTACATCCTATTTGTGGAACTGCTTCAGATTTATTCTCAGCATGTATTCCCAAATTTACGTTTGGGGATGCCGTGTCTGATCTTGAATTCATCGAATCTGGCGAAGCCTCAGAATCAGATATGTATCACAAAGCAACAAACCATCCAGAACATGTGATTCGCTGGTTGTATAATGTTCCTCAAGGTAAAAGTGCTCATGAGAATGAAGATCCTAGTTTAAGACCTCCATCTGGTTATAACACAACTTACAAAAGGCAAGTATGGACAGAACCAGGATGTACGGTGACTACAAACTTTAATATGATCTCAGGTGGAAATAATGTTCACCCCATAGCCACTAGAGCATTAACAATACGTGAAGCATTGAGATTGCAATCCTTCCCAGACTCTTTTAAATTTACTGGGAAGAATGGTTCAATTAGAACAACGATAGGTAATGCAGTCCCTCCATTACTTGCATATAATATTGCAAAGTTCTTGAAAGAAACTTACAACTTATCTAAATCGTAGAAATAACCTGCCTTGAGGTTAAATTGAAGCTGAGTAGGATGCTGCTTCTGGCCACCTCTTTGCATTTGAATAACCCCAAAACGAGGAGCCTGATGTGAAATACCTTCAGGCTCCTTGTGGCTTCCTTTCTTTACACGATAATGGCTACAAGCAAATGAAGAGTATTCTTTTGATAATTCAATAAACTGATCCATCGTAAAAACGGCAATTTCTTGATTGTCAAAAGATGACGCCTTCTTAGTCTTATGTAATATTATCTCTGGAGGGAAAGGATCGTTCAAATATGCCTTTTGAAGAAGAAGTCTTGTAACATCATCTTGGTGTGTTTTGAATAAATCCTCCCATTCGGCTTTTCCTTCTGAATTGATCTCCTCCCAAAAATAGCGTTCAGGAGTTGGTATTCTGTTGGAACAATCAAAATCATCCAATGGCCTATATCCTGTATCTCCACAGAACTGACGCATAGCCTTCAACGCCTTTTCTGATAATTGCATTCCGTTATTAACAATTAAATTGTAAAAAGCGGTCGCTGTAGAGAAGAAAACTTGAGCATTAGTAGGTGTTTTGTTATTACACTGCTTCACTGAAACTCCAATTACCTTCTTATCACCTGATTTATAAAGAATCAGAATAATATCACTTTTTGCAGATGTAATAGATTGTCCCTCTATTAAGATTTCTTTATCTCCGCTCTCTGATGTCGCAAGTTTACCAGTTGCATATGCCTCAATTCTATCGCAAATATTCCAATTAAGATAATCTAGAATTTTGTCAATTAGAATTGCGTCAGGAGAGCCTATATGAATTACTTTTTCCATACTCTTACTTTTGTTGTAAGGCATGGAAAAGGAATTTATCTTAGTGGCAAGTTCATTCTCGTATGAATGCCCTCTCTTTCGACCTTTTGTTCCTGCTTCTATTTGGCTGAGAAGAGTTGGGTCTTTAGTTTTTTGAGCCATTGTATCAAGTTATATTAAGTTCTAAATTTTGAGGGCTCAAAAAAGCCCCCTTTTGAATAAAAGAGGGCATGGAGAGGATTATTGGTATCAAGGCCTTGCACAGTCCACTTTAGGCAACAATCTTTGTATCCACGCCCTCATATGGCGTGAATATCCGAGAGTTGGCCGACCTAAAGTTTTTTGAAGTGCAAGTTTCAGATACTCAGTCGAGTCAAGGATGTAATATGTCTAATATTCTTTTTTCGATAGATTTCTGTATTTCATTAATAACTATGGCTGTTTGTCTAACGCAACACAACCGTGTTGCACAAAGATAATGATAATTCTTGAATAATTTGATATTTCCAAGGCGAATTTTTATGACTATTCAATATCAATGAGTTACGTCAAAAATATGGGTGGTTTTGGGTGGCGCATTGACGAACTCAGAATAATGTTTAAGTTCCCCGATATTTAGACAAAGGAGGTTGAAACCCACTTGCGTTCCAACCTCCTTTAATTATCCTACCTTGAAGCAATACTCACTAATCAAAGAAAGCTTCAGGGTTATTGTTGTTCTTCTTTGACTTCCTCTCCTTCTTCTCCTTCTTTGTAGCAGGTTGTGCACTGCCTTGAGAGGAAGATACCGATGCTGCATTGTTGTTATGCGCATTGCCTTCTTTATGGGTTGCTGCATTCTCGTTATGCGACTCTGCGGCATCGGCACCAGCCTCATGACCTTCGCTATGACCTTCGCCGCCCAACAGGTTTTCATCATCATATACTTCGTTTACCGAAAGCGAGTCGTTCGACAGCGAGTCGTTCTTTGCAGCCGGAGCGTTATAAACAGCCTCATAAGTTGAAGGTGCCACATCAGAAGGGGGCATGCCATACTTGCGTTGATATTTGCCGCGGAGCGAGGCATCGTCCATCACACTGCGGAAGAATTGGGCCACAATGGGCAATGCTGTACGGCTGCCCTGTCCCAAAGCGCCCGTGCGGAAGTGTATGCTGCGATATTCGCCACCAACCCAAGCACCAGCCACAAGACTCGGTGTCACGCCCACAAACCAGGCATCAGAGTGATTGTTTGACGTACCTGTTTTACCACCCATATCCAGTTGGTTTGAGAATGGGCCGAGGTACATACCTGCACCCAAAGTCTGCGATGTACCGCCAGCGTCGCGCACACCAGCCTCCAACAGTTTCTGCATATAGAAAGCGGCAGTTTGCGGCAGAGCGCGGGTGCCCTCCTCTTGCTTAGCCTCGAATATGGTGTTTCCGTCAGCATCAACAATCTTTGTCACCATCACCGGTTCCTGATGAATACCATCGTCCGCTATGGTGCCATAAGCATTAACCAATTCGAAAAGGTTCACGTCATTAGAGCCCAAAGCCAACGACGGATTGTCATCAAGCGGTGACTTGATGCCCATATCCTGTGCTGTTTGAATCACATTAGATATGCCAACCTCCTGACCAAGTTTTACAGCAATGGTGTTGACACTGCGCGCAAAAGCCGAGCGCAGTGGCATTTCTGCGTTTGAAAAACGGCCATTGGCATTATGCGGTTGCCAATAAACGCTATCGTGCTTAAACTTGTCATACACACGCATACGTATGTATTCGTCCTTGCGCGTATCGGCCGGTGTCAAACCCTGTTTCATTGCGGTAGCATACACAAAGAGTTTGAACGTTGAACCAGGCTGTCGCATAGAGCGCACCTTGTCGTATTTCCACGTCTTAAAATCGATGTCGCCCACATAAGCTCTCACATAACCCGTTTCAGGTTCCATTGCCACGAAACCCGTGTGCATGAATTTCACCATATACTTCAGCGAGTCGACGGTTGACATGGTCTTGTGCACCGGTCCGTCATAGCTGTACAGAGTCACATCGTGGGGCTTGTTCAAGTAATAATCTACCGAGTCGGGGTTATTGGGGAACCTTGCCTGCAACATTTTATAGGTATCAGTCTTGCGCACCTTGTCCTCAATAAATCCGGGTATCACTTGTCCCTTTTCGTCACACCAAGGGTCGCCCACACCACGCCAGTGTGCATCAAAATTGCGTTGCACCACCTTCATTTGGTCGTGCACAGCCTTCTCGGCATACTGTTGCATACGCGAGTCGAGCGTTGTATATATCTTCAAGCCATCAGAGTACACATCGAGGTCGGGAAAATTCTTCTCCATATAATCCTTCAATGCTTCGCGGAAATAGAGAGCCTGTCCATCGTAAGCATTCTCTACGCAAAACTTCAAGTCGATAGGCTTATTCTGCAATCTTTCGAGCGTCTGCTTATCAGCAATATACACATCACCAAAGCGTTCCGACAGCATGGCACGATGCGAATACATGTTGCTGAGCACCGTGTTACGACGCTTCTTTGAGTTTTCAGGATTTATTTTCGGATTGTATGCCGATGTAGCCTTGAGCAGTCCAACAAGCACAGCAGCCTCCTCGGGTTTCAAATCGAGCGGTGTTGTGCTGAAATAAGTTTTGGCAGCGGTTTTGATACCGAAAGCATTCGAGCCAAAATCAACCGTATTGGCATACATCTCGAGTATCTGCTTCTTATCGCAGAACATTTCTATCAAGCGCGCAATGATAATTTCCTTGCTCTTCATTATCACAATGCGCAGTCCGGGCACCTTGCCGAGCAAGCCCGTTGAATATTGCGTGCGCACGCGAAACATATTCTTCACCAACTGTTGCGTGATGGTAGAGGCACCACGTGCATGGCCATGAGTAGCATCTTTTGCCGCAGCAAACATACCACGATAGTCTATGCCATGATGTTGAAAGAAGCGTTCGTCCTCAGTCGACACCAAAGCTTCGAAGAAAGCCGGACTGATTGAGTCGTAAGGCACTGGCGAGCGGTTTTCATTGAAATATTTGCCGAGCAACTTGCCATCAGCACTATATATTTCAGAGGCTGCTGCCGTTTTAGGGTTTATAATATCTTCAATCGAAGGCGACTTGCCGAACAGCCAGAACAAATTGAAGTATACGGCGAAACAATAAAAAATGACAAAAGCAAAGAACGACCAAATGGCTGTAATAGTCTTATACCACCAGGGGCGACCTTTATATTGTCCTTTATACCAGTTCCAACCGTTGCGCACACCTCGTCCCAACTTGCACAAGGACTGTGCCACTTTACTGATAATATTGCTACTCATTGTAGTAAATTTGTGTGTATTTGTTTTACATTGCCACTGTATTGACAAGGCTACATTTTGTTTCAGTCCCAATCACGGCAATGCCTAATATGCTGCAAAGTTAATGTAATGCTAACGGAAGGCAAAAATTATGCGATAAAAAAATATTAAGCACAAGGCCGGCGCCGTACGATAACGACCATCTACCAGCCACCCCCACGCCTGCCAACCTCCTGCCAACCATCGCACAGTTACAACTCGAGCCACCTCACACCGGCGTCCTTCTTAAACCAAGTAAGTTGCTTTTTGGCATAGACACGCGAGTTGCGACGGATTTTGTCGAGTGCAAAGTCGAGTGTCCATTCGCCATCAAGATATTTGAACAGCTCCTTATACCCCACCGTGTTGAGCGAGTTACACTGCCGGTAGGGCAACACGCGGCGCACCTCGTCAAGCAGCCCCTCCTCCATCATCAAGTCCACACGTCGGTTGATACGGTCAAACAATTCGGGGCGCGGCCTGTTCAAAGCTATTTTCTCTATATCAAATGGGCGCTGCACCTGTTTGCGCACCCGGAACGAGGTGAAAGTGCGTCCCGTCATATAGCATATTTCGAGCGCATGCACCACGCGTTTAGGGTTGCGCTTGTCACAAATGTCATAATATTCGGGGTCGAGCAAGCGCAGTTCGGCCACCAAAGGCTCGAGCCCCTCCTGCTCATAGCGAGTCTTGAGCAAGGCGCGTGTCTCATCGTCCACCGTGGGTATGTCGTCTATGCCATTACACACCGCATCAATGTACATCATCGACCCTCCGGCCATCACCAGCGTGTCATGCTCTGCAAACAATTTGGTGAGCAAAGCCATGGCATCTTGCTCATACTGCGCCGCACTGTAATAGTCCTCAAGTCCGAGTGTGCCCACAAAGTAATGCTTAACACGGGCCTGTTCCTCAGCAGTGGGTGCAGCAGTGCCTATGGGTATGTCGCGATATATCTGCCGCGAGTCAGCATTGAGTATGGGGCAGCCATACTGCTCTGCCAGTTGCAGGGCATAAGCCGTCTTGCCCACCCCCGTCGGACCGATTATTACCTTTAGTGTCTTGTTCAAAATAGCACGTTATTTAATGTCGTTACCGAATAACAAACAACTGATGCCCTTCACCGGCATGACGCATCTGGTCATTCCTCAATGACGGACATCAGTTCTTTCGTATTCTTTTATAACTTAATTGAAGTTTCGGATTTAGGAAGGCGGGCTGAAAACCTGGGTGCTCAAAACGCTGCCTCTAATGGGGGCAACGCGTCTCGCGTCGGAAAAAAATGCAGCTATTATTTAGTAGAGTTTGTATCTTTCCTTTTCATTATCCCGACGCGGGACGCGTCGCCCCCATTAGTGCCAGCGTTTGGTGCTTGCGTTTTTTTGCAGCGCGTTTCAGGCAACTCATAATGCCCAAAATCGGCGTCGCTTTTGGAACTGATTTTGAACACCCGAGCTTTCAGCCCGCCCTTGCTGAATTAGATAGTTCAACAACTTAGTCAGCAATTACGCGTACGGGGCGCCTTCAGATATTTCGAAGCCGTCCAAATCTATTTCATCATCATTGAACGAGGCACCACCAAATATGGCATCATCTGCATAATCATCGTCAGCGGCCGCCCCCCCCTTATTCTTTTTGGCAGTTATGGCCGTCACGGGGTCATCGTCCATACCCTCAATCTGCTGGGGGGCATCGCCCTTCGAGCGTACAATCTCAGCCTTGTCAAGATGTTCACCAGGTATGAGCTCCTTCACATCGAGGTAGAAACTGCGGTTGTTGAATGGGTCGAACACAAACTCCAGACGTTGTTCCTCGTCCTCAATCAACTCCGACAGACGTGTGCTGTCCATCACATAGATATCCTCATCTGAGTCGCCAAGGCCCATATCCTCACGTGTTACCTGTTCGCCGCGTTCCCATTCGTCGTTGCACAAATAGAACGAAGTCATTTGGTCATCGGGGTAGCCACACGATTCGAGTATTATTTTATTCAAGTCAAGGAAGCTTGCCTCGCTGTCGATTTTCACCTCGCGAACAAAGCCGTCCACCTCCTCGCATATAAATTTTATTCTGTATACCATATTATTAAGTCGGTGTTTGTAAGTAGGCTTATTTGATTTAAGTTTCGTATTTAACAAGGGCTGGCTGAATCATCGTGCAAGGCGAATGCAATCAAGCGTGCTTGAATTGCTGAGCCGCAGCCGATGATGTCAATAAAAGCCCAATGGAGCACATAGCCCAGGGCAAGCGAAGCGACACCCTGGGGCTTCC